>Ga0181344_1000274_pt1 | contig 20977 bp, 14 predicted proteins | sample Su13VDMLBDD_FD_130098 | JGI IMG/M metagenome (GOLD analysis project Ga0181344, IMG submission 130098) | Freshwater viral communities from Lake Michigan, USA - Su13.VD.MLB.D.D | ecosystem: Environmental > Aquatic > Freshwater > Lake | place: USA: Michigan | collected 2013-07-15
AATCAAAATTAGTTAAATTATATACTGAACTATATGTAATATTATCAGCAGTTTTTCCTGTCGTATATGTTGTACTAATAAATGTCGATTCAATACCTGCGGGAAAATAACTAATTATTGTTGTTATCGCTGCTGACATTCTTTTAACAAGAGAACCATACAAAGTTAAATTAATAACCTGTGATAAATCATAATTCGGATAAACTTTAAAATTATTCTCAACTATTGCCGATGATTGTTGAATTGACTCAATACCCAAATTTTCCAAATTAATTGGGCTTGAAAAAGTACCAGTTGAAAAAGTTCTATTAACTTTTTCACTAGCAGATTGAGTATATTGGAAATTACCTTGTGTTAAACCACCTCCCGCAACTGTTTGTAATCCAACCAAAAGATCCGAAAAACTTCCCTCTCCCGATGATTGTGGTGGACAAGTAAATTTTTTTGCCATTATTGAGTTATATTTGTAAAGTTCTTACTGAATAAAATATTATCGTTTCTGTCCTCTCTTACTTCATACAATAATTCATTAAACTGATCTTTTATTTCGTATAAGTTGTATTGTTTGTATATATTATTATTACTATCGTATATGGTGTAAATCCCATCTTCAATTGATTTAGTTTGATTTCCAAATAATCCAATCGCTAATGTTGAAAAATCATGTTCCGCAATTTCAATATCCAAAGTCATAGGATTAAAATAAGTGTGAGTTATAATAACGTTCTGATTTGGTTGTCCAATGTATGGAATTGCATTTGGCTTATTTGTAGGTGCTGAAGATGGAGATAAAGTACAAAATACTAAGTTTGTATTCGAATCAGTGTAAGTATATCTTATCGCCTTCTGTGATGTATTTGTTAAATTTTGAAGTACGGGTTCACAAAAGAATGAAGAAGTTATCATCCTAAAGAAATTTGGAATTTTTGTTCCATCACTATTCAAATATTCAATTCTATATCCTACCAATCCTTGATCTACAAATTTATTTCTATACTGCTGTGGTACTGAATTTAAATCAATTATAATTCCCCTTACATTCGGTAATGCAGATAAAACACCACAATCCAAAATAGTTGTTCTTATCTGAACAGGTCTAATAAAAAGCGTATAAATTCCAATTCTATTAAATGTTTCAGCAGGTAATCTTAAATTATATAATCCTCCCAATATTTCCACATTTGCATTTCCTCCTGTTTGACTATTATTAAAATAAGGTCTAAGTATAGATGGTGCGTCCAATCTAGTTAAAACGAAATTCTCTGTCTCATCTCTACTTGGTGTGTAATTCAATATTATTTCAACATCCTGTGGTGAAACGTCTGCCGGTCTTATTGTCCCATATGATCCAACTGCCATTCAAATATATTTTTAAAAAAGTTTATCATTTATTTATAAATATTAAAGTTATCTATTTATAACATTAAAAAATCCATATCCGTAATTAATAATATCCCCAATATTATCTACCTCACCTAATCTCATTATTCTTTCCAAACCAGATACTTTACCTCTCTCTACAAATACATTTGATTGTAATTCAGGTTGATAAGCAACATTCAATAACATCTCATCTTTGGTTACCAACTCACACCCATAATCAACAGATGATACACCCGAAACGATGAATATTGTTGTTCTATCTCTAAAATCATAATAATCAATTCCATTTATTGTATATGCGGTATATGATCCATCCACAGATGGTCCATTATAAACACCAACAACCCCACCACTTCCTGTAAGAGGTACACCAATAGGATATTGAGGATTTCCATATTGTCTTAAATCAGTTAATGATGATGTTGTTAATCCAGTAATTATAACAGGAGTACTTTGAAAATTTGTGAATCCACTTATAGTCGCATCACAATCGGAATCCCCACTGAAAATATAGTCATACATTAATGGTGTACCTGACCAACTACCACCTTGTGGAACAAAATACGCAGTACCATTTGGATTAGTAATTGTTGCCCCTGTAAAAGGTATATATACTTCTTTTTTAACTAAGTTATTACCCCATGGACTTGCTCCTGACATTGTAATTGTATATTTACCATCACTTGAATAAGTATGGGTATATGGTGTGGTAGTGGTATTTGAAATAGTCTGTGTTATTCCATCTCCCCAATCAATTGTATATTGTGAAAAACTAAGATATTTTTTAAATTCAGTATCTGATGTATTATATAAAACAACAGTATAATATGGGTAAATTGAAGTTCCTGTAAAAATAAAGTTTGTCATTACATCTTGTTGTACCACAAACCCATCAAAAGAAGAATAATATCCAATATCAACACAAGTTTCAGTCAACATTATTGGAATTGTCAACCCTGTTAAAATTGAATTCCCATTAGTTCCTCCAGATAAAAGTTGTGTCATGGATGAATACACATAAGTCAAAGCAGTAAGTTGAGGAGTCGTTGTTGTAGTTGTTGTACAACAAGGATCAACCACATTATTAGATGGTTGTGTTATATTATATCTCACCAAAAACAAATCTTTATTTAATACTTCTGGGGATATTCTATAATGTCTATTTCTACTGTTCATATTATTAAGGATTTACATATTCATACCATAATACAGGAAATATGGTACCAACTCTTCGATTTATATCAACACCATCAAATATCTTATATGTTTTTTTCTCATAGTCCAAAACAAATTTATAATAAAATAATTTATCCCCATCAAATAAAAATTTACTCGGTAATGAGGATTGAGGTCGTATCATCATCTTAACAAAAACACCCAATTTAGCATCAAAAAATTTAGCCGACATATAAAATGTATCCAAATTAACATAATTTCTTTTATTTAACCAATAGATAAAAAATCCTTCTTTGTCTCCAAACCAATCTAATTTGAATATTGGTTTTTTTATATTAACAGAACTTAATAAACCTGAAATATTTGCAGTTTCTGTTAGTCCTTGTTGAGTCGGTAAGATTATTGTAAAAAAGTTTTGTTGAGTTTTATTATCATTGGTATCATAAAAATCTAATTTGAAAAAAGATTTTTTAAATGGATTTGAAAAATAATAAATTTCAGTTGAGTTAAACCCCTCAGCCAAGTAACTACTTTTCCACAAATAACTATCACTGCTATTTGTTGCGGTAACTGATGTTCCACCACTTGAATAAAATCTGAAATCATAAAAGACACTTGTTCTTTGGTCTGTTTCTGACCAATCCTCATGTGAAAACCTTGACAATTCAAAATCGATTGCCGTACCGATAATTCGATTTACAGTCTCTTCTTCGTATTTTTCAATACTATCTTGTTTACCCAAAAAATCCCAAGTCAATTCAATTGGAATATCAAGAGTTTGATTCGTTGTCGGAAGTTTAAAATAATATTTATTCACACTCATCTGTTGTTGGGTCTGGTACTATTGTTTGTTCATTATAAGTAGTTCCTTCAGGTATAATTCTAAAAACAAAATTTTCATAAGGATAATGTATTCCATTTAAAAATGGATATGTAACTCCTCTATCCCTATCATCTAAAAATCCATAAGGATATATATCTCGATATCTAAATGTATTTGTTGTTGTAGAGTAATATGCGTAATTAGGAACATTTGCACTATTATTTCTTTCAGATTCTTCAATATAATCAGAAAAAACTCTTATTTTAACACTATGATGTGGTTGATAATAATACCCTCTCATGTTGGTATTTGTCGTTTCATTATTTTGATTAATATTAAATAATCTTGGATTAAAATTAAATTTATGATATAAATTTGAAATTACCCTTTCTTCTTGTTCAAAATCATTCCATTCACAAAAATCACCATCAAGTTCATCCCCTTCTTTTAAAGTTTCAACATATGCAAAAGTATAATCAACTGAGTTAATTCTTTTTGTATATGTTGATACAGGAAATGTTGTGTAAGAAAGGGGTAAAATATTATCCCACCATGTATTAGGTTGATTGTTAATCTGATTCAGATTAAACCCCCATCCTTGTTTTAAAGGGACAAATCCTGTTGTTTTTGGAATCATTGTCCATCCAAAATATCCTTTCCACATAACTGTAAAAAATAACTCACTAACAGGTCTTTTCTGATTATCAATTAAATTAAGTAAATTAATTGGATCATTCATCGTTAATGTGTATGCTTGTGAACCTTCTTTAACCGCAATTCTAGACCTATAGTCGGGAGTATAAGGAGAATTAAAATATTTTTTAATATTTCTAAAAGACGTTTGTTCAAAACCTGTTTTGGTTACATTAATATCTTCAAGTTTGGTTATAATTTTATGTCTTCTTACATAATATTTTGATAGTGTGTCTTGAACATTATTTCTATTTACTATTCTTTTTGCAGTTCCATATCCATAACTATTAAATGTTGTCCCAGTATATCCAATATCGACAATATTAAAAATGTACTCATCACTACCGTAAGCGCCATCACCCAATGAAAAAATTTGATATACATCATTTCCCAAATATTTAAAATTTGTACTCGTTTTAAATGATTCCCCCACTTTCATTCCATGTTTAACAGGACATCTAAATTCAATTATACCAAATCCATTAAATAATCTTTTTCTTATCGCAAATGGAATACCGTCTTCAGCATTAAAAACAATTGTTCTAATAACTGGTGTAGTTTCTGTTGGTATTTCAACAGTCGCAATCATTAATTTATTTCCAATATTTTGGAATGGATAACTGACAAAGAAATTCCAATTATACGTATGGGCACTTTTTGCAACAAATGGAACGTGATATCTTCCACTTAAATTTGGAACGGTGTAACCTGGAACATTATAATCATTTCGAATAAAATCAAATTCATTATATAATGGGTATCCTTTCCAAGGATAATTAGAGTTACCATCACATCTTTGTGTAACAGATTCTATCTCATTAACATAATATAAATTTTCATCAAATGGAGCATATGGCGGATTCCCAATTGTTGCACCACTATATGCGTTTTTGAATATGATTGAAAACTTACAAGTAGGTCTAAAAAATACTGAATTTTCTCTTTCATTATCAAAAACGCCATCCAAACCTAAATTGTATGATCTCTCATATTCAACTTGTTGTTTTGCAGTTTGTTCCAAGTTTATTGGAATTGATATATCGGTATCAGGAGAACCCTTAAATCTCAACGAACCTAAAACAATTCTTGTATCTTCTATATTTCCCATTATTCAGTTATATTTGATGTATTTATCCACTTTCTAACAAATCTATCCCAAGATGTTTTTCCTTTCTTCAATCCAAAATAAAAATGAAACGGTGCGCCAACTGTTACATTGTTTTCACCTGAAATATTTCTTTCCCATGAATTAACATTTATATTATATTGATCGAAAGTTGGGCTAGTTATAGTTCTATCATAAGAATATATATATCCTTTATAATCAATTGATAATGAACTTGTACTTCTAAAATATCTCGAACTTTGACTCGTTCTATCCATTTCTTGATATTTTTCCGCAAAAAAGGAAGTTCCAAGTCTTTCAGTATACCAATCATTTTGTTGTGAACCAAAAATTGTTTTTGGGAGATATCTGTTTTCTCTATTTTCTTTTATTGTCCATTGATAAAATGGAACTAATTGTGAAAAAACTGTAAAATTACTAAATGCACAAGGATAGGTTGGCGATATATTCGGATTGATTATAGTTCTTTTAGGTGTCACATAATCTCTAGTTTGAGTATCAGAAGAAAAAAATACACCAAATATCGGATCGATTGAATTGGCATTAGAAAAGTAAATTGGGTCTTGTTTATTATCAATCGGAAGATAATTAGATGTCTCTAATTCAACAACGCCTAATTCTGAATTTATCGAAATCATTTGGGAATAATCCCCATCAATAAAATTGATACTTTCTTTTCTATCTACAAAAAAAGATGTTACAATATCAGCATAAAATTGTAAATTTGTTAACCTATTTAAAAAAAGTAAATTTAATAAATCTGACACATCTTGATAAGATGTATCAGTAAGTCGATTAACCATATACCCATCAAATTCATCAGTATATATTAATTCTTGCATATATTCATTTCTAGGACCTAAATCAATTATAGTCGTTGGGAATTTTAAAAATCTTTTGTTTCCTTTGTAGATGTCACTTTGTGATTTGGCACCAACAAAATCACTAACACGATTTGATGTTGTTCCAGTGTAAAACGGGCTACTTCTATAATAAAAATTATTCGTTGGGTGAAGAAATACAGTATCTTTGCAATACCGACTTCTAGGTTGATTAACCGAATCGAAAATTCTTTGATTACTAAATGAAAAAGCATATAATGAACCATTAATCCAATTATTAGTAAACACATGTGAAAAAATATTTCTACATGCCGCAAATGTTAATGATAATCTTTTTGACCATTCCCCCAGTAAAACAAAATCTCTCGGTAGTGATTCAAGTGGGGTGGTAATTAAAATATAACAACCATTTTTCATAACTATTTGTCCGTCAGCACCATTTTGATAACAAACATCATTTGATGGCTTTATATTTAGTTCAAATTGATTTCCTGTTGCCGGAGTATAATAACATCCAAGAGGAACCATTCCTTGACATGAAAATGTACTTGTTATTGATAATCCACTAACTTGGTCATCTTGAGTTTGAGCAGATAAACTGAATTGTGGTGTACCCGCAGGAGAACCATCTGCAAGTTCAAAAGAACCATCGTCATTTATTAAATACGGTGAAAATAAATTATTTTGATGTAATGCAAAACTTGTAATAGATTCACCGTTTCCTTCATCAAAAGTATTTCTAAATGTTGATGTTGGTAATCTATCAGACCTCATAACAATTCTGTTATTAATAACACAATTTGAAAAATTATAATTTTGGATAATATATGCAGGTGAATAATGATACCCATTAACTCCAAAAATACCCCCATCCGCTATGCTAACTACCAAGTTCATAAAACTACTCCCATCTATAATTTCACGAGGGAAATAACCTCTATTTTTTGACGCTGAGTTATTTTCATTATGAGTGTCCCTAAAACAAACCGGACGTGGAGGAGTTCTATTAAATGTTGTAAATTCATACATAAAAGAGTTTGCAATTGGATTATAGTTTCTTCCATTTCCTAAATTAATTGCATAATGACTATCTTTCATTCTAATATATTTGTAATTAGATTCCATTTGAACTCCAGACAATAAATCACCTGTACTACAAGGTCTATTAATATTAGGTACTGATGTTCCCATAAATCCTGTCAATATTGATGATGTTACATATTCTGCGCTAGAACTTAAATAATATGATGGTAATGTTGAAGTAAATCCTATGAACTGTGAAGTTGAAGGCTGAAAATGATAAGATGAAAAATATAATCTACTCGACCCATCACCATTAGGTCTAAAATTTTGCATTATTGTGTCAATTCCTGTTACATCTAAATTAGGTGTACTAGTAAACGCACTATCAATTTTATTATGTCTTACACAACCATAATGTCCTTGAATTGGTATATTTAATTTGTAATTATTGCCTCTTATCTTAACTTGTCCTGTGGGTCTACCTAATGAATCTGCCGGATATGAAAATAAAATACTTAAATCATATTCAACTTCACCCCTACTTGAATAAGGGTCTACACCCCTATTCATAATAACAATAACTTGATCCCCATAATCATTATAACATTCCAAAGTAGGTTCAAGACTAGGCCCGTACATATCAAAACATGGGTCTGACTGTAATCTAACTTTATAAATCATTGCTTTGTTTTCAATAACTCTTTTTTGAAAAGAAAGTGGATTTACATTAGTAGAATTACACAATTGAATATATTGAGAAACTGTTATTGCGGTTATAACTTGGAAATACTCCACATCCATCGCATATTTCGCGTATTGAGCATCAATATCCGTTTGTGATATGTTATATACTGTTCTATTAGTATTACCATTTCCTGTATAATCCGCCCAATCAACATTTATTGTTCCAGTATTATTAATAGGTGTACCTGTTATTCCATTTGTACCATATATATTTAATGTACCACCTGTTATATTTGGGTCACTAGACAAAAATGGGTCTTGAAATGTAAAAATTGAACCCGCAATGAAACTATTTGCTCTATCAGGTTTAACCAACATTAATAAACAATTATCCATATGATATTTTAAATTGGATAAAGGTGTTGGAACTCCAATTGGAGTTATTTTCATATTAGCAATAATCTGTAAAGGTGGGGGTGTTCCTGTTGCATACTGTTCCAAAAACCTTAACTGAAATTCATCCCCAACAACAGCGTTTAATGTATAACTTACTGTTCGTGGGGATGGAAATTCATTTACAGGATTCGCGTTAGGGTCATAATTAGAAGTTACAACTAAATCAAAATTAACCCCACCCGGATAAGTCAAAATCATATTATTATTCTGATATAAATTATATGAATAAGATACAACATTGTTAATGTCATTTATTTGATTTAAGATATCAATTCTAATATCAATTTGATACGTACCATTTGATTGAACAGTATATGTTGAGGTTGTAGTATTAAAAGGGTTTGTCGGATTCAAAGGTGGCGTTATTGTTTGATTTGTAAGTGGTTGTACTCCAGAATATGATGTTATTGAATAAGTTCCCGAATTCGCTTCCGCCAAATAAAAGTCACTTGAATTTACGGCATTTGGTTGATTTGAATATCCATTTAACGTTGGCCTAAAATTGACTTTAATCCTATTCCATCCACCACCAGGATTATCTAAATCATCAAAATATTTAGCTTTTGAATTAAATAAATTTATTCTTTCATGAATCGGAATACTAGTTGTAAAAGCATCTCTAAATATATTACTTCCACGACTATATTCTTCTTGTTGTGGGGCTTGGTTTTCTCCTGCGGGTTCAAGTGTATTATTTCCTGAAATTAATCTAAGTATTGCAGCAGAACTTGAACAATTATAATTTGTAAATTGATTAACAGGTGTTAAAAATGAATAATTTGAGATATAAATTGACTGATTTATTTCCTCCGCAGTTGCTCCTTTATATCTACTATCCCCCCCAACTTCACATTCACATAAATCACAATCAGGATACGAAAGATTTGGTAATTGCATATTTGCAATTTTTCTCCAATCAGGATTTCCAAATAATCGTAATAGTGCCGCAAGTAAATGTGCGACCACCAATAAAATATATATTATTGGTATAAATATCCATGTTGATATAACAAATAAAAGATATAATAAGTCAAAACGATAAATTGCGTCATTCGTTGGAAATCTAACATTATCACTCTCACAAACATCATCCAATATATTTCTAATTGCAATAATTCTATTCGGTAAATAACCTTTACGATATTGGTCTATTAATTGTGATACAGTATATACTTTATTATAACTCATTAAATAAAAGGTATCTTCACAATTAATCGCAGCGTTTATGTCGGCATAGTCATTCCAATCCAAACTAAAAGCATAAGACTTTGTTGCTAAAGTAGTACCAGCAGTTGGTAATTCCCCTAAAGGATCCGCGTTCCCACCCGAATTCCATCCATATTCTCTGATATTTGGAACCAAAAAATACGCTCTCTTTATTGGTTCTGATAATTTTGGTGATTGATTCCATTTAATTTTAAATCGATATTTACCTTTAGTTGGGATACCAACTTTTGGGTCGTTTGACAACACCCTTTCCCCAAATTCATTTGTAATAACATAATCAAGATTCATTGGGACATCCAACAACCAAGTTCCATTGTCATCAATAACTTGTCCACCCGCATCTAAATCAAATACTTCCAATACAGGTCTCCCTTGATTATCAACACCTATTGTTTGTCGTATTGCTAATATCTCGCCAGGTCCTGCAACCAAATTACATAACTCACCTTGTTTAATTTTTGGTTTACAATTAACTTTTTGGAAATCCTTATCATTGGAAGAGAATATTGAACCCATAAAAATAGCAGTCGGAGTAATACTAATATTTGCTTCCTGAGTAATATCAAAATCACTTCTCGTAATTCCAATAGTACAAATCTCAGGTTCTCCCCAAAATGGTTCAACTGTTACAGACCGATTAAATGTTAATATTTGAGGTAATGAATTTAAATTTGAGGACGATTTAAACTTAACTCCTGCAACTTGTGATTCATTTGCCAATCCCATTCTTATTAAATCTTGTGGAGATAATGAAAATTCTCCAATATCAGATAAATCAATATCAACATGGATTGCATGTACCCCAACAGGTACACCAAAAATCATATAATCACCACTATCATTTGTTTGTGTTGTAAACTTATAATATTTGTTGTAAACTTCTATTAAAGATGGGTCAGTTAATACATCTTCTCTGTCAGGAAATGAACCTGTCGGTACATGCCCACTATATGATTGAACATACGGTAACAAATTATATCGGAATCCATCTTCATTTGTTGTTGCAATGGTTCTATATGGATATAACTCAGATATTACAGGATTACTTTCATCTTCTGAAGTTAGTGGAATAAAAACAGAAACTTTGCAATTAGGTAATCCAAATCCATCATTTGCTGATATTCTACCTACTATAACCCCATAATCGGAACATTGTCTGGTGTATATTTGATTTTGTAATATTTTAAGAGATAGTATCTCCAATTGTTCAAAATCTTGTTCTAATAAAACTCTTACTGACTTATCTACCCCTACTTGGGTACGTATTCTATATGAATTTGGCATTACAATATCTTTTTTTATAAATACTTTATTAACTTTTTTATAAAAAAAGATAGTTTATAAAATGTCAAAATAAATTATTAGGCAAAATTAGTCGTAGATGAATTTTTTACTCTAACACTAATATCTTTAGTTGGGAATCTAACTTGATACGTTTGACTTGGTTCCGCAAATATTGTGTCATCAATTAAACCAATTTCTTTTGTGTCATTATCAATATATGGTTGAGATGTTTGAGATGATGAATATTGTCCACCAACTTTGTTAAATATTTTTATATCCGCAATACTAATTACACCATTTTCAGATTGCACTATTCTCCTAATTTCAGACACATTTACATTTTCACCCATATTTCTATTTTCAGGACTCATGTATCTTGTTATATTATTTACAATATTTGTAATTACAGCACCTTGATTCTGACTATTATCCAATATAACTGAAATGTCAAAAGACAAATCTATCACATTTGCAGTTTCTATTGAAATATAATCGTTTATCATTCGATAATTTGAAAGGTAGTTTGCAACATTACTTTTTAATGTATTCGATATAATTTCAGTTAAACTACCTGAATCATCATATGCAAGAATCTTAATTTTTATTTTATTATTTTCTTCGGTTATTGCAACTTTTGCCGGTGCCCCAAATTGAGATGGCATCGTTCTAATAATTGATTCATAATCATTTATTGTGACCGCCCTATTCTGAGCAGCAAAATTGAACGTCACATAATTTCTAATTTCCTCAGTCGTAGGTGCTGGCGCCCCACCAATTGCTGCTGTTACATTCCTACAAGATAGTGAATTGATTACACTCGTATTAACTGATTGAGATGGTCCATTAACGGAAAATGTTACAGTACCAATTTGAGTAATTACATTAACCCCCACATTACTTCCTGTACCTCCACCAATTCTATATTGAACAAATAATGTACTATTCGCTTTTAATGTACTACCTAAAGCAAAATTATTAGAATATTTATACAAATCTAATTTATACCCATTCTTTGCAAACTCTCTTAATTGTTCATCCGCAGACTGACTACCCCCTCCAAATGTCATTTTCATAAATCCTTCAGGCGTATATTCAGTTATAAATTTATTAGATGTTTGGATATATTTTCCAACTTTAATACTTGGATTGTCCGATACCTTGGTTGGATCTTCAACAAATATTCTATCCTCAACTAACGCCTTAACTTCATACCATCTATTATCTAATCCCAAAAATTCACTTACTGATGGTACATTAGCATATTGAGTCCCATCCTTTAATAATACACTTGTTACTCCCAAAACATTTCTTTCAGGTAAAAATAATTCAAAGAAAGGTTTAACATCATTTGGGGTAATAACTTTCTTAAATACTTTTGTAACACCATTAACAACTGTCTCTCTTTTAACTATAGTGTAATCCGCAAGTGAATCGTCTGCATTAAAATTAGGGATAACTAATCTATTTGGAAATCCATCTCCATTAACAGGCGAAGTAAAATCAATGTCATACACCGTTTCAAATACTTGTCCTGTACCATTTACCTGAGCACCTCTTCTTAAAATTCCACAATATCTCAAATCAGGATTATCTCCAAATGCCGGTACTCTTATTGAAAAATCTACCAATGAAACAGATGGTCTCTGTCCCGGTATTTTTAATCCATAAGTTCTCGCAATATTGAAAATTGAGTTTCTTTGTTGAGCAAATTGGAGAACTGTTTCTTGAACACTCCTATCTATATTATATTGAAGATTGTCAGATACCGCAGCATTTAAATCTAATAGTGCTGAAAATATTGAAGCATCATTAAAATTATCAACCAAATCAGGATAATATGTTCTTGTAAAGTTGATTAACTCAGTCCTGATTGACTGAAAATCTCTGGTTGTATATGAAATCTTTTTGTTTGCCATATTATATGTTAATTATTATAAAGTCACTACTATTAAACGCAGTGTCAGTTATTAGATAGTCAATCTTTATTTTAGCAGTATGTTCTGCTTGACTAATTCCCGGTACTCTAAATTCTTTTTCATTATTATCGTTGATGAAATACCCTTTATCTTCTTCACCCTCGGATGCGGGGGCGATACTAATATTTGTTAGTATGATATTAGGTAAATAAAGAGCAACTGTATCCCTTATTTCCGCTTCAATCTCAGAAAATGTTGGCCCGTCCAAAGGTTCAAATATAAATTCATATAATCTTGTACCAAAATCAGGTAAATAATATCTTGTACCTTTTTTTGTTAATAATAAATGAACCAGATTATTTCTTATTTCCTGATCCGTTGTATTGGATAGGCTGAGATAGTCACCCCTATACGAATTCCTAAAAGGAAAATCTATACCATATGTAAATCCATCAACCATATTAATAAATATATATTGTTATTTTTTTCTATAAATACCATAAAATAAAAAATCACGACATTAAGTCGTGATTTATAAATTAGTTTTTATACATATCCGATATTTTTTTTATATAAGGTAAATCGTAATTTGATATTATTTCATCCGGAAGCGAATATTCCACCACGTTATTTAATTTCAACATTAGTTGGGTCTAAAACCATTCTTACAGTAGATTTAACCGTTCCACCATGATATGAATCTAATACACCAACAACATCAATACAATCAAATCCCAACCAATTTCCTATCGCAGCAATAACATCAGTTTTAATACCTTTGTTATCAGAAATATAATAATTAAACATTAATATTAATTTATCAATTTCTTCTTCTGATACACCAGAATTTATAAAACCCTGTTTTACCTTATCAATAGATATAAATCTAAATCTATCACCAATAGCCACTATTTTTGCAATTTTATCACAATTTACATCAACCTCATATACTTTTGGTACCGAATTTTGATAATCAAATGCTCTTTGTGGGTCAGTGTATGTTTTTGCAATAGAATGTTTATCACTTAAAAACAAAGGTTTTATATATATGAAATCCTTTTTATAATCACTAACTTTATTCAATAATTTATGATATAAATCCATATCACCACTTTCTCTTGCAGTTTTCATATTGAATTGTAATTCTTTAAAACCATTCGGATCTGTTACATAGTCAACCATCATCGTTTTATGTGTAAACCCACCAATCTTTTCAATCTCTCTTGCATCTGGTGTCCCATGATACCAACTTTCATTTAACAACTGTTGTTCATTCAAATATTCACGTATAGTACTTGCTATAAATTTTCTCAAATCTTTCATTGTTTTTTTTTTATACATAAATATATAAGAGAACATTTATGACGGTTAGCGATTAGTTACCTGTAAGTGCTACATTAGTGCTTCGTATCAAACTTTCGTGTTCAAAAATTTTAAATAAAAATCCACCGCACGTTATTTAATTTTTTTAAAATCTTTACTGAAATTAGATTCAACAGCATCCTCAACTTCATAAATATCAGTAATTTTTGGTTTATTACCATCAAATATCAAATAGGTTATATCCCTAACAAAAGTATCAAAAGATTCATCATGAAATTTAATTGAATCGTAACCATTTTTTTTACACCAATTAATTAATGGATTCCAACCATATTCACCAAATGTTGAAGATGGACTTGGTGTAAAATATCTTTTTTCATAATTATGAGCAACATCTTCATCATATAAGTTCGTTAATAAGTTTATCATTTCATTATATTTATCACTTTCTCTTTTTTCGTGATAACCTTTAAGTTCAAAAGCGTTGAGATTGCTAACTTTAACTTCATACATTAAACCACCAAAATTATAAGCATAATTTGATGCTATGTAATCATTCACCGTATAGAATTGATTATCATAAAATTTATTATATATTTTCCGATTGTTAGAACCATGATATAAAATCAAATTACTATCATTATCTGAACTTTCGTTCAAAAATTCTCGTATGGTATGTCTGATTGATTCTTTAAGATTTTTCATATTTTAGTTTCTTTTTTAAAACTTTTTAAAATCAGTTTTATTTTTTATCCGACACACTTAATTTGTTCAGGATAAAAAACCGCAAATACTTCCGTTTCATCATAACCACCATCTTCTGTATAATTTTCAAAAAAATTTACACAATCATAATTTCTCCATTTTAAATTATTATATATTTCATCATAATATTTTAAATATATCCAAAATTCTTCTTTTATTTTTTCATAAGTATATAAATGTTTATTTTGTAAATATTCGGTTTTAAATCCAAGAATTTTAAAAAGTTTTGGTATAGTTATCTTATCAGTACCAACTTCTTTTGCATCTTTTATTTTTTTTACATTTAGAAAACACCCTTTAATGTTTTCGCCAAATCTTGCAGCGTAATCTTGTTTTTTAGTAAAATAAAAATAATTTAACCTAAGTTTTTTTCTATCAAACTCTTGAAATACGTTTTCTGTCCCATGAAACACTAACATTGGTTCTCCGTTTTCATCAATTATTTTACTCGCACTATTTGGATTACTTTCCCAATCGCCAAACCATTTTTTAAATTCTTCGGTTCTTACGTAATTATATAAACTTTTAGGTAAATTACTTACATTACCATTTGGTGCTAATAATATTTCTTGTTCTTCATTTAAAAATTCTCTTATGATATGTCTGATTGATTCTTTAAGATTTTTCATTCTGTGTAATTTATATATAAATATTAAGAAGAACAACCAAAACATTCAAATGGTGAATCACTTGGTTTATCAGTTATGTTTGGAGTAGTAATTGGTGGTTGTGGTGTATATCTTGGTTTATCCATTTTTGATATATCCATTGCCAAATGTTTTGCACCAGTTGATATCGCCTTAGTTCTCACATAATAACATAATGTTTTTAATCCATTTTGCCAAGCATGAAAATGAGAAGATGATATTTTGGATAAAGTTGGATTTGACATATAGATATTCATCGATTGTGATTGGTCAATAAATGGGGCTCTATCTGCCGCCATATTAATCAACTCCCTCTGAGAAATCTCCCATATTGTTTTATACTTACCCATCAAATGTTCAATTCTTTTAACCTTCTGATTGTATTTTCTATCTTCAGGGTCAAGGTAATTATTGAAATTAATATTCTGAATTGAACCTTCATTCATTATAATCTCATTCTTTAAATCCTCAGACCATATTCCAATCTTTTCAAAATCATTAATTAAATACTTATTCACAATCATAATTTCACCACCAACAACTCGTCTGTTGAATATCGCAGAATGGGCTGGTTCAGTCATCTCGTAAGAACCTGTAATCTTGGCAGAACTTGCCACTGGCATCTGTGCAGTAAATAATGAATTACAAACACCAAAGTTCATTACATTCTTTTTCAACGAATCCCAATCCCATCTACCTGATAATTCAGATTCTTTCAATCCCCACATATCAAATTGGAATATTCCTTGTGACATCGGAGAACCATCAAAGTGGGCATATTTACTGTAATCACCATCATATACCATCTTATTGCTTTCAGCTATTGCAGCGAAATAAATAGTTTCAAATATATCCCTATTCAACTTTTTAGCCTCATCAGATGTGAATTGATAATCCATTAAATAAAATACATCAGCCAATCCTTGTGTTCCAATAGCAATTGCTCTTTGTTCCCTACCACCTTTTTCTCCTTTTGATGTTGAATAGTTATTAATATCAATAACCTTATTTAATGCTCTTACAACCTTTTTAGTTTCATCAAATAATAAATAAAAATCAAATACACCATCCTTAATAAAGTTCTTCAACACCATTGAAGATAGAGTGCAAATCGCTGTTGTCTTTTCGTCCGTGAATTGATAAATTTCACAATTATGAACTAATATATTATTTCCATAGAAACAAGATGTTTCAGGTACTTGTATGTCATAAACATCTTGTTTTTCAGTTAATTTATTTATTTTAATCATATTCAAACGTATTTAAATGTTAAATTTCTATGTTTTTTTCTTTTACCTTTACAAACTTGGATTATTGTTGACGGGTTTCCATTTATTGACTCAGCAGCGTCAGTTACAGAATCATAAATAATTTCATTCCCAAATTCGTCAACACTTTTTATTTTTATTTTTTTTCCTTTTTTTATTTCAAAATTATATTCATTATTTTCATATCTAAAAATATTATTATTAGTGTTATTAACTATACATTTTCTTCTAATAACCTCTTTATTAAATTTAGTTTTTTCTGATGCTTCATTAATACTATTAAATAGAATTTCTTCATTATCATTAATATTTTTTTTAAAGTAAACTTTTTTAAGTTGATATTTTTTTTTAGGCTTAGTATAATCATTTTTTTTACTTGTACTAAAAACTAATTCTTTGTTTTCATATTTCCAATAATATCCTTTATGTTTTCCGCCTTTATTTAAACAACGATAAAAACAAAAAGGTCTTAGATTATATTTTACAATAGCATCAATTGTTTTTAATTTGTCTAAAACTATTAATGTGTTAGGACATACCATTTCAACAATAGGTAATTTATCATATCTAACTTTTTTTAAAGTTTCTTTATGTTCCTTTGACATCTTTTTACCAAAATTCCAATGTTTCCCATGTTCTAACTTATATTTGTAACTAAAAGTTTCTTCTTTATTTTTACCAAAATTTGGATTTTTATTTCCTTCCCATCTTTTAGAATTTATACTATTTAATTTTTCACGTAGTCCTTCAACATCCTTAAAAAGATTCCCACCGATACCACCATCAGAAATATTTGTTAACATCCCACCATCTTTTTCTTTACCGTAAAAATTTATTAAATTTTTTTCAACGTTTAAAACATCCTGTTCATTATCCGATTCATAAATAATTAAAAAGTTAGGTTCAAAACCATTTTCTTGTAATTTTTTAATTTTATTAAATTTATGAGGATTAACAATTTTAGTTAAATTTTGTTTTGTTTCTTTATAATGTTTTAAATGTCGTTCCGTTTTATTTTTAGATTTAGAATCCCCTTTACCCACATAAAAAGGTTGGTATTCTACAGAACAATATTCATTGTCGTATCTACCTTTAATCATATCATCTAATAATATATAAACATAATATCTCATGTATATAAATATACTAATAAACTTAAAACGACTATTTGTACAGTTCTAAAATATCATCTTCTTTTAATTCATCGGCTCTGACATAACCTCTATTTTTCGTAAAAATTAAATGATCCGGAGTACATTTTATACTAAATCCTGTATTCTCATCAATAATTTCAAGAATATCTGAATTTTTTCTTGTTAACATACCAGCAGTTATTAAACTAAATTTACCACCTTCAGTTAACACCATTAATTTTTCTGATTGTTCAATTAATTCAATAACTTCACTAATTGGTAAATTTTGAATTTCTTCATTTTCTCTTTTAATAGTTAAAATAGTATCACCAACAACACAACAAAGATTAGATTGTTTAATTGTACCAATATTCTGATGATTGCTTTTTTTATTAGCGTTATCTTTTGATGATAAATATGGAACACCAGTTTCAATTTGGGATTCAATTATCTTATTCCAAACCTCTTGTGCTTTAACTTTTTTACCTAATCCTAATTTAATCGCAACACTATAAACTTTTTCATACTCCTCCCCATAACATTCTTGTAATGGTTTTAGATTTGCTTTTTTAATATCATTTGGACAGAATAAATACCAATCTGAATCTTCTTTAACCGCTCTCATAAAATTATCAGGAAGCCATAGTGAGGTGAACAAATCTCTTGCTCTCAATTCCTCAGCACCTGTATTCTTTTTAATGTCCAATAAGTCGAAAATATCTTTATGCCAAGGTTCAATGTATATCGCAGCTGAACCAGGTCTTCTACCTTGTTGATTAAAGAATCTTAGTGATTCATTTACGATTTTAAGATATTTTAATAGTCCGCCAGCAAATCCACCTGATGTACTTAATCTACTCTCCTTACTCCTGATATTTGACATACAAAGTCCTATTCCGGCCGCGTCTGCGGAATATGTTGAAATATCAGTTAAAGTTTCCAATAACCCATCTCTTGAATCACTGTTATTATAATGTAACACACATGACGCAAGTTGTGGAATCTTTGTTCCCGAATTAATCATGATTGGGGTTGCAGGTGAAATCAATTGATTTGACAATGAATTGTAATAATCAACCGCATCTTCTAATGTATTTGTAACCCATATTGCAACTCTCATATACATATGTTGAGGTCGTTCTATTGTTAATCCTTGTGGGGTTTTTAATAAATACATTTCATATAGTGACCTCCATGCAAAGTAATCAAAGTTATAATCGTTCTCATGATTAATTACACTATCAATTGATTCTTTACCAAAAGATTTAATCTTGTTTATCATATCATCATTGATAATACCATGTGAATGTAATTCAATCATCGTATCATAAAAACTTTCATTTGTTTCTTTATGATAAGAGGATATCGCAATTTGAGATGCTAACCTTGAATAATCGTGATGACTTCCAGTATAAGATGCTGCGATTTCATAAATTAGTTTATCTAATTGTTTTGTGGTGATTAATCCCTCAGTTGGTACGGAAGTTATTACCTTAATGAATATTTCATCAGAATTAACACTTAATCCCTTACTTGACCTCTTAATACGGTTGTAGATTTTTTGGGGATTGAATGACGCTTCATCCCCACTTCTTTTTTTAATTTTTAATGACATAGTTTTAATTTTTAAAAATCATCAGTAAATGTTAAATTCTCATTTAACTTTGCTTTTTGATACTCCATTGTTCTTGATTCGAAGAAATTTCCTTTTGTTTCAACTGCAATCTGTTCCATGAATCTAAATGGTTGTTCAACATTAAAGTGTTTGTTACAACCCATTTTAACCAATAATCCATCAACAACAAATTCCAAATATTGTTTCATCAAATTAGAATTCATTCCGATTAAAGATACAGGTAATGATTCGGTTATAAATTCTTTTTCTATTTCCAAAGCAGATAACAAAATTTCCTTAATTCTTTTTTCACTTGGTTTATTTTCAACGTGATTATTCAAAAGATGTATCGCGAAATCACAATGTAAGTTCTCATCTTTAAAAATCAATGAATTTGCGTTACATAAACCCTGCATAATTCCTCTTGACTTTAACCAGAAAATTGAACAAAAAGAACCTGAGAAAAATATACCTTCAACCGCCGCAAATGCCACCAATCTTTCTTGAAATGAAGCATTTGTAATCCAATCTAACGCCCATTTTGCTTTTTTCTGAACCGCAGGTAATCTATCAATTGCATTGAAACATTCATCTTTTTCCTTTGGATTTGATATGTAAGTATCAATTAACAAAGAATACATTAAAGAATGGATATTTTCCATCATTAATTGAAATCCATAGAAAAATTTTGCTTCAGGATATTGTACCTCTCTATAAAAGTTTTCCGCTAAGTTCTCATTAACAATTCCATCAGATGCTGCGAAAAATGACAAGATATTTTTAACAAAATATTGTTCATTCTCGGACAAGTTCTGCCAATCTCTAATATCATTTGTTAAATCCACTTCTTCTGCCGTCCAAAATGCTGCTTGGTGTTGTTTATAATATTCCCATATATCATTATATTGAATGGGGAATATCACAAAACGATTTGGATTATTTTCAAGTATATGTTCCATATTAATTTTTGTTTGTCTGTTTTCTTTTATCTAATAATTCTCTAATTCTTTGTCTATTTTGTTCTTCTTTGTTTTCTTCTAATCCCAAGAATGTTACTGATGATTCCGTATCAATATCCAACATACCATTATCGAATTTACAATTTTCAAATACAATTCCATCATCACCAATTCTTGATTTTGTTATCGCAATTGTTGCCAATTTCATTTCTTTTTGTTGTAAAGTTTTAGCAACCGTAATAATAACGTGTCCAACTTGTGCTTTCTTAATTGAACCCCCCATCTGATCTGTTGTAACAACCTCTGAGGCGATTGAACTTCGGTTACCCTGAGTTGCAGTCCACCCAACCATATTTAATTCATGACACATTGCCTCAAACCCTCTCATGACAGAACCTTCTGACTTCCATTCATCCCCCAAATTCTTTTCAGGAACAACACAATCAATATAATCTAAAAGAACCATATCAATCTTAACTCCATCAGCAATTTTCTTTCTAATAATATTCTTTATTTGTGTCATTGTAACAGTGTCAGATGGAAGTTTCTCAAGAATAAGTTGATTGTCCATTGTATTCTCAATTTCCTTAACCTTTTTCAATACATCATCTTTTCTATTTGACATATCATCAGG
>Ga0181344_1000276_pt1 | contig 20898 bp, 20 predicted proteins | sample Su13VDMLBDD_FD_130098 | JGI IMG/M metagenome (GOLD analysis project Ga0181344, IMG submission 130098) | Freshwater viral communities from Lake Michigan, USA - Su13.VD.MLB.D.D | ecosystem: Environmental > Aquatic > Freshwater > Lake | place: USA: Michigan | collected 2013-07-15
AAAATTGGAAACTTGTTCCAAAAGTTTCTCATAGTTTGCAAAATGATCCTGGGGGTTTTTCCAAAAAAAGATTTTGTTTATCCATAGGGATATGTATATCTTTGCATCATGAGAATGACAAGTTTATATACTTTCTGTTGGTTTAGCAGTTCACGCCACCGGTGGAAATAATGTCATGCTATAAAGATATTGAGCCATCGGATAAACCGGTGGCTTTTTTGTTTTATGCGTGCTTAGTGTAATGGTAGCACAAGAGCTTCCAAACCTCTTGGTCAGGGTTCGAATCCTTGAGTGCGTGCAAAGAGAAGTAAAGGAGTGGTTGGGTACACTCGGTGTAGTTGGACATACATCACTTCTCTTAATTGGTAAGATAGCAAAGCAGGTCTATGCACCGGACTGAAAATCCGGCCATGTCGGTTCGACTCCGACTCTTACCACATAAAGATCAGATACCCAATGTTGGTAGCGGGTATAGTCTGCAAAACTATAGCAACACCGGTTCGATTCCGGTTCTGATCTCAAAAAAAAGTTTTGGAAAAGTTTGGTGGAATGAAAAGAGTAGTTATCTTTGCACCAAGCAAAACAGTAACAAAGCAACAAACAATGTTCACAATACGTATTATAGCGATGGTCGGAGGCACTGAGAAACAGAGCCCCGGGATTCCTATTGTATAGTGTGAACAACTAACGATACCGATCCCGGGGCCATAACAGCTCCGGGATTTTTGTTTTTACACAATCTCTCGTAGCTCAACGGCCAGAGCTTCTGACTTTTAATCAGAAGATGGTGGTTCGATTCCACCCGGGGGAACAAAACATATAGTCCTTTAGCTCAGTCTGGCAGAGCATCTGTTTTACATACAGAGAGTCATAGGTTCAAATCCTATAGGGACTACACAGGCACATAGTACAATGGATCAGTACACATGACTACGGATCATGAGATAGAGGTTCGAATCCTCTTGAGCCTACAAGAAAATAAAATAGCGGGATGTCTGAAGTCCGGTATCAGGGTGGTCTCATAAGCCACTGCGAAAGCCTCGGGGGTTCAAATCCCTCTCCCGCTACATAAGCAGCAATACCTCAATTGGTAGAGAGCCGTCCTTCCAAGTCGGAAGTTGTGAGTTCGAATCTCACTTGCTGCTCACTTGCCGGTGTCATCTAACGGTTAGGATAACAGATTTTCGATCTGTGTGAGAGGGTTCGATTCCCTTCATCGGTACTAATGCATCTTTAGCTCAGTAGGTCAGAGCAACGCACTCATAATGCGGAGGTCCGTGGTTCAATCCCATGAAGGTGCACATATAGGAGTATAGCTCAGGGGTAGAGCAGCTCTCTGATAAGGAGCAGGTCAATGGTTCAATTCCATTTATTCCTACATGATAAAAGTAGGTGACATAGTATTACACACAATCTCGGGCTTGTACTACAAGTGCGAGAACAACAAGCAACAGAGATGGATGAACATGAGTACATTCTATAAAGTTGCTAATGATATAATACTGCCACCTAACTACTTTATAAAGTATATAGGTTAATCAGGGGCCCGGGACTGCTCGGAGTGGTCATCTGCCTTGCAAGCAGAACATCAGTTGGGTTCGATGCCCAAGAGCTCCACAAAAATAAATTTGGTAGTTTCGTAAAGACTATCTACTTTTACATCATGATCACAAACAACCATACAACGAATCAACCTAATCCGCAAGATTGCGGCAGGGCTCGTTATATGGATACAGATGATAAAGGATAAATCAAAGTACCAAAATATAACAAGCCCTCGGATAACCTCCGGGGGTTTTTTAATTCAGGGATTTAGAGAAGTCAGGTTATTCTCACTTGGTTTGGGGCCAAGCAAGCACAGGTTAGAATACTGTAATCCCTACGAATGGAGCCTTAGTGGAGTCTGGAGTCTACGCTGGCTTGTCACGCCAGAGATCATGGGTTCGAATCCCATATGTTCCGCACTTGGAAATGGAGCTGGGTTGGTTCAGCACCCGACTGTTAATCGGTGAGTTCATGGGTTCAAATCCCCTCATTTCCGCAATAAGCCTGGGTAGTTCACTTGGTAGAACAACTCCCTTGTAAGGAGAAGGTAGCTGGTTCGATCCCGGCCCTGGGCTCTGAAGTTGTGGTGTAGCGGTAACACGTCAGGTTTTGGTCCTGAAATCTCCGGTTCGATCCCGGGCAGCTTTACTAACATGGTGACTGTAGTGTAGCGGTAGCACGAGAGATTGTGAATCTCTTAGCCAGGGTTCGACTCCCGCTGTCACACCATATGTAAAGATTTCACCCAAAATCTTTACATGTCCCGGGCATTTGTAAAAAATCTTTACATAATGTTTGGTAGTTTCGAAAGAGCATCTTAATATTGCAGTATGAAAGCAATCAGCCTATATAGTTACTTGTACCTCTCGTTACCAACGAGCAGGAACTCTGTGGCTGTATAGGATAGATATACGAGACTACAAAGCACCCTGCTCAATCAAACGAGCAGGGTTTTTTGTTTTATACCCCGGTGGGCAAACTGGTAAAGTCGCTTGACTTAGGATCAAGAGTTTTGAGGGTTCGACTCCCTCTCGGGGTACATCGGACTGTGATGAAATTGGTAGTACGTGCAGGACTTAAAATCCTGTGATCCGGAAGGGTCGTGTGGGTTCAACTCCCACCAGTCCGACATATAGGAGTATAGGTAAGTGGTTAAAACGGCCTGACTGTAAATCAGGTGCCTTCGGGCTTCGGGAGTTCAAATCTCTCTACTCCTACACTTGGAAGATTAAGCAGTGGCATTGGAGCTGCGACCAGCCTTGAAAACTGGGTCTCAGGAAACTGAGTGGGGGTCGGGTCCTCAATCTTCCGCATTTGGAGAATGAATCTACCAGGGTAGGCTTGCACTGCTAACGCATTGGTTCGGGAAACTGGATGTGGGTCACGACCACCGTTCTCCGCTACTTCTTTTGGATGTTGTACTGAGCCATTAGCAATGCTATCTCCCGGCCCAGGTGATAATAATGCTGCCGGTTGTACCGGGTAAGTGGTATACCATTATTGAAACAGAACTGATCCTTAAGCAGATCCTTAGCCTTTTGCTCCTTTGTGTTGTGGGAACTCCGGCCATCATATTCTATCATATGGATACCCTTAGTTGTAAGGATCAGAAAGTCGTACCTGGCATACCCATAGTTAGTAAACTTCAAACCTTCAAAAGCTACCTCCCGGTACCAATCCACTTTATACTTACTCAGTTCCGCAGCTATTAACTTCTCTGCCTCACTGATCTGATCCTGGGCCCGGACAACCACAAACCAATCCAGTGGATTCTTTACCCTGCCAGCCACATTCCGGATCACAGAAGAACCACTACCACTCCGGCTCTTTATCTTACCCTCAAAAAACTTTCGTGCCCTTGCCAATTCTTCTTCCTTTTTTCGTTGTTCCCGGTTTAAACTCTCGACCAACTCCCGGTGCTTTTTCTGGGTAGCACTATCACTTGGGATACTATTACCACTAGCTGAATTACCTAAAAGATAAAGTCCGATTATACCCGCTACGATAACAAATATCGCAAAACCCATAGAAAAATATTTTTTACAAAGCTATAAAAATTTGTTTGGTAATTAGTTTTTATACTTTACATTTGTAGTATTATATACATTAACCAAGTTTATTACACTTATTTAATTATGCAAAAGCAACTTAAAAGTCAATTCGCAAAAGGTCCTCAAGCACCTTTGACTGAGGATGAACTACAGAAAGAACGTGCTATCCAAGAGCAGAAGTTGGATGACATACTTCCATTCATGCGTAAGCAAGCTGAGTATGATCGTCTGCAAATGGAACTTACTGAGATGGATGCTATTATGGGAAGGCTTCCTGTCAATCAGGTACCGGGCTTACTTGGTCTTGAATTGAAGGTAAGGGAGATCCAGTCTCAAGGTTTCCTTGCACAGTGGGCTGCCGGCCAACGAGAAGCAATGGAGAAAGCCGCACAGGAAATGCCGGAAGAAGAACGTAAAGCTTATGAGGAGTTTATGAAACTCCCTCCGGAAGAACAAGAAAGACTTCAGAAAGAAGCAATTGAAGCTTATAACAAAGCTGAAGAAGAAGCAAAAGCAGCTCAGGAAAAATCAGAAAAGTAATGGAAACTAATAGTACAGTAGTAAAATACCACATGCACCAGAGCTCTCTTATTAGAGTTCAGGTAATACTGTACTGCCATATGAATGGATATTTTCCCGGAACTGCAAGAAGTAGGGTTAGTTTTGCCGATATTGATTGTCTGACACTGTTGGGTATGAGGGGCAAGACTAACCTTATTTCTTTTTGTAAAGAGTTGGTAGGTTTTGGTGTATTTAAAAGCGTACAATCCGTAAGGAACGCTATATCAAAACTACAAGATAAGAATCTGATTTCTAAAGAAGGTAGATCACATAAGATAGTATTTCTAAATCCGGACATGAAGATCCTTACAGATGAAGCTATGACCGTAAACTTCTTGCTATCTACAGATATCAAACAGTTAAAGAATGTATCCCCAGAAAGTTAAAGATCTTATACCGGAAATTGCAAGCAAGCTTAATATTCCTGTTGAACATCTGGAGATGATGGTCACCGGTGAGTTTCAAGCAGTAAAAGATGCAATGGGTAGTTGGGATCATAACATGATTTTTCTTGAACGCTTTGGTACATTCTTTTTCAGGGTATGGAAAATAGAAAATGAGGTAAGGAAATGCAATGATATCCTTAGAGATACAACAAGATCTGTTGCTGTATTGGATAACTTTCAGGAACTTAAGTACAACCTTATCAAAATGGATTCTATTATTCTTGGAGAAATGATAAGGAGGCAACAGGAAAGAGAGATTCTAATTAACAATGAACATGTTCCAAGTCAATTCCATTACGAGGCAGGTTGCAGATGCGAAGGTTGTAAAAAGTTTCACAACCAGGTAATGAAAAAATATAGAAGCACAAAACGTGAAGCATTTTTAAGAAACAAAAAAAGACTTCAAAAACTTACTGAATATGAAACTAAAAGAGATATTTCAAAGGGCTTGGGAGAATAAAGAAGCTATAGCAGAAGGTCTTTATAATACCTATGTCTCAAACAACCATGCAATAAAAGAAGAAGCTGCAAGAAGACTTGCTATCTGTCAGGCCAATACATGTGGTTTCTGGGATGCTACCGGTACTTCAGATCGACTGGTTGTAAAAGGTCAACCTGGTTGTACAGGTTGTGGTTGCAATGGTCAATACAAAACAGCATCTATGTCATCTCACTGCTACCTTAAGGATATAGGTCAGGAACCTTTGTGGGATGCAATCATGACACCTGATCAGGAAACAGAGATCCAGAAAATGGCTCGTCAAAAATATGAACAACAAATCAAAAAATAATGGTAGCCTTTACAGATAAAGATCACTCATATTATCTTATTGATAAACCGGAAACAAAACTTACAAGTATCACTACATTGGTACATGCAATGTGTCCGGTCTTTGATGCTCCTGCACAGGCTGCAAAAAGTAGTGTAAATAAACGTAGCAAATGGTATGGGATGGAACCGGCCCAAATCATTGCTGCTTGGGATGAGGAGAGAGATAGAAGTGTTGTTCTCGGTACATGGTATCATAATAAACGAGAAGCAGCACTTCTTACTCCTGAAGCCAGGGCCGTTCATAATATATTTGCTCCTAACATAAAGGATAATGTAAAGTATGCACTGTCTCAGCAGTTAGAAGAAGGTACCTATCCTGAGTTTCTTTGCTATCTTCTTTCCTCTTCTATCTGTGGGCAGAGTGATCTGGTTACAGTAAAAGATGCAGTAATAAACATCAGAGATTATAAAACATCCAAAGAGATCAGAACAAAGGGTTACGGTAATAATTACACTGGTCCACAAATGATGTTGTCTCCGGTATCTCATCTTGAAGATTGTGAGTTTAACCATTACTCATTACAGTTGTCTTTGTACATGTACATGCTCCTAAGACACAATCCTAATCTTAAACCAGGGTCACTTATTATTGAACATGTGATCTTTGAAGAAGAGGGACAGAATAAATTTGGCTATCCTATACATAAACTTGTAGACGGTGAACCGGTTGTAAAAGAGGTAAAAGAAATTGTTTTACCTTATATGAAAAACGAGTGCCAGGCAATTATTAATTGGTTAAAGAACAACAAAAATAAACTAGTAAAACATGCCTAAGTTACAGATAGTAGTTACTAAACAATCCGGAGTTAGTTATCACAGATTCGTTAATCCTATTTCTTATCTTGATCTCGGTCCTGACTGGACTGCAGAACTTTTATGGTTTGGTCAAGATGAAAGTAAAATAGACTGTGATGTTCTTTGGTACAGTAAGTATCTGGTAACTGAGCCAATGTTCTTAGAAAAGATCAAGGAAAAAGGTACCAAGATAATAGTTGATGTGGATGATGATTGGGAACTACCACCTTCTCATCCTTTGTATCGTATATGGAAAGATTCAGGAAGAGATAAAAGAACTGTTGAGAATATTAAACTGGCAGACGTAGTAACATGTTCTACTTTAAAACTGCAGGATAAGATACGTCAGTATAATAAGAACACTATAGTAATTGCAAATGCTTTACCATTTGGACATAGTGTGTATCAACCTCTTCCTTCTGAACCAAGAGAAAAGATGACATTTATCTATGCCGGTGGATCCAGTCACTATAATGATCTGAAGCTACTACAAGGTAAGTTTAAACGTATTGGTGCAGACTCATGGATAAAAGAGAGGGCACAGTTTTTTATGGCCGGCTATCTACCTGAGCAGGTAAATGTAAAGGCACAAGGTGTTGTTCTTAAAAAGCAGATCTTTGGTGAGTGGGATAAAATGGCATCCATATTTGCTGCTACCAATAGCTACAGGATATTACCTTCGGATGAGTTAGATACCTACATCAACTATTTTGACATGGCTGATGTTTCTTTAATTCCTCTTACGGATCATTCCTGGAATAGTTATAAGAGTAACCTGAAGATCCTTGAATCATCTGCAAAACATCTGCCGGTAATCTGTAGCAAGGTAGAGCCTTATTACCCTGAGATGAAAAACTATCCAGGTATAATATGGGTAGAAAAGAATGATTGGATAGAACCTATCAAATGGTCTATTAAGAATCCCGGGGCAGTAAAGGATATGGGGGAAAGTCTTGCTGAAAAAGTTTGGGAAGACTACAGTATCCAAAAGTGGAATGACGTACGTAAACAATTGCTTATCTCATTAATAAAATGATAGAAGAGATCTTACAAAACCAAGTACCGTATCTACTTAACGGTAAAAAACTATACGAGGAAGAAGACGTAAAAAAGATGCTTGTAGAGCTTTTGCAAAAACTTCAACCGATGCATAAAGATAAAGCACCTGAAAGGGAATATTACCCGGGTGCAACATGTTAAAATGAAAAGATTGAAACAATATATTATCCAACAAAAGATCAACTACCATTACAATATGCGGAATGTATTATTGTATTCCCGTTCATATAGTAAAGGTTTAGTCAAGGATGAAGATGATGAACTCTGGCACAGAGCAGCTTGTGAACTACGTTGTGCACAGAGAATGGAAAAAATACTAAAGAGATACTTATGATCAGTTTATTTGATTACAATAACGGAAAGGTAATACCCTCTACGGCTTGTTACATTATTCCCGAGTTGCAAAAGATAAAAGAGTGCTACCCTAGTAATTACATGAAGATGTACCATTACATCTTTGCCATAACCTGTATGGATGCTTCAATCAGTCCTTATGTAAACCTACCGGAAGATAGCCGGGAGGAAGTAATACTACAGGACGTAAAGCCAGACTTTTCTCTTGAGGATCCTATTCTGTTAGCAGCACTTGATAAATGCAAACTGCTTTACGATACTCCTGTATTGAGATCGTTTAAAGGAGCCAAGAAGATGTTGGATAAGGTTGCAACATATCTTGCAGAAGAAGAGATTACAGGGGGCAAGAATGGCAATGCTGCAGACATCAGAGGACTTATGAAAGAACTGCCTGATTATTGGGCCAGTTACAAGAAATGGGAAGCTATCCTTAAAGAGGAGCAAGCTGTAGCCAGGGGTAAAGCAAAAATTAGTTACGATCAGCAACCAACTTATAAAAACACTAAAGAGGAAGGAGCCGAATAGTTATGAGCAACATACCAATAATACTTTGTAACAGGAACAGGTTAACTACTACACGTAACCTGGTAAATCAATTAGTAGAAAGGGGTTACAAGAACCTTTACATTATTGATGCAGTAAGCACTTACGAACCACTTCTTGAATGGTACAAAGAGCAAAAGGATGCAGAGATCATTTACATGAAACAAAACATCGGACATAAGGTTTTATGGAATAGTGATATTCTTCAACGCTTTAAAGAGTATCCGTTCATTGTTTATTCAGATAGTGATATCAGTCTTAACCCAAATACTCCTCCTAATTTCATAGAAACTATGATAAAGGTGTGCAAGGATTATAAGATGGATAAAGTAGGCCTGGCAATTAACATCAGTAATCTTCCCAACTACCCTGAATCATCAAGGGCAGGTGCATTTGAACAGCAATGGTGGCAAACTAAAATACCATCTATGGAACATGAGCTGTACCTTTCAGATGTAGATACCACTTTTTGTCTTTTAAGAAACGGAAAACCTTTTACGTACAGAGCACTTAGGATAGCCGGTGATTTTACTTGTGATCATATGCCTTGGTATAATGATCCTAAAAATCTTTCAGATGAAGAGAAATATTATATTGAACATGCAGAACTTAAAGTATCTGAGTATAAACAACGATTAATGGGATTAAGATAATGAAACTTTTTACAATTGGTTACCGAGCAAGATTTCCTGATGTTTTTGAAAAATATCTTGGACCTTCTTTACTTAGTTTAGAAGGAGAATTTGATATAATTAAAAAAGAAGAACAAGTAGCAAGTACTCATAATGATTTTATATCTGAAAATTGTCCTGCTAAAAACTACAATGATATAATATTTGAATGCACTACACCATATCTTATACTTTGCCATGAAGATGTTTCATTTAGTCCGGATTTACTTCAGTGCATAGAAAATACTATTTCTAAAATTCCAGAATTTGGAATATTGGGTTTAGTCGGATGCAACAATGCAGGTACTAACAAATGGTCAGAAAAAGATGTGATACATGAAGTAGATACTCTTGATAGTTGCTTTATTGTATTAAGATTAGATTATGGTATTAAGTTTAATGAAAAAGATTTTGGAGGACTTCATTTGTATGTTGAAGATTTTTGCGGAAGATTAAAATCTTTTGGGAAAACAGTACATACAATTGAACTACAGGAACATAGTTATATTAATCACCATTCTGCAACATGGAATACATTAGGTGCAGCTTGGGGAAATTATTCTGAATACAAAAAAATATTTACAAAACTTTACCCAACTTTAAAAACAACTTAGTATGTTAAAATTATCTATTTGTATATTAACTTTACCGGATCGACTTTCTCATCTTCATAACCTATTAACCCTTCTTTATAAACAACCTGTACATCTTTTAAGACAATGTGAAATATTAATTATTGCTGATTATAAACATTACACAATAGGGGAAAAAAGAAATCAGCTTCTTGAAAGTGTCAAAGGTGAGTATATTACTTTTGTGGATGATGATGATGATGTTACAGAAGATTTTCTTAGTGAAATATTTATAGGAATTAATCAAGGTGTAGATGCCATTGGTATAGCAGGAATGTACGCACCTGTAGTAGGTACACATAAACCTTTTAAATGTAGTAAAGATTATAAATGGGAAGAAAAACCAGATGCGTATTACAGAAGTATTCAGCACATCTGCCCTATAAAAACTTCTATTGCACGTATGGTAAAATATCCAGAAATAAATTTTACAGAAGATAAAATTTTTTCAGATAGAGTACAACCTTTTATACAAACTGATTATGTAAGTAATAAAATAATTTACATTTATAAATATAGGAGCAAAAAATGAAAAAAGAACTTACCATAGTTGTTCCTTGTTATAATAACATTGAACTTACAAAAAAAACATTGAGTACATTAAATGACTCTACTGAATCTCCTATAAATATTATTATAGTTGACGACAATAGTACAGATGAAACAGAGGCTTACTTTAAGGCACATGGTTATGCCAACAATCTTTTTTACATAAGGAACGAGCAGAACAAAGGGGTAAATGCAAGCTGGAACATAGGCCTTAAAAAGGCTCTTGAGTTAGATGCTCCTTACATCTGTATCTCTAACAACGATATGTTGTACACTAAAGATTGGGATATTGCTCTTATTAAAGCTCTTGAGGGCGGCTATTCAGTAGTAAGTCCGTATTCAACTGAACAGCAGATTCCTGATGATTTTCCGGAAGGTAAAACCAGACATGTTAATCCTGTACCACTTGCAATATTGGGTTGCTGTTTTATGTTTAAGAAAGATCTTATAGATACAATAGGTTTCTTTCCGGAGGAAATGATTCATTACTATGGTGATAACTGGATAATAGATATCTGTAGCAAGCATTCTTTTAAAGTAGGGCATATACGTGATAGCTACGTTCATCATCTTTATTGCAAGACAACTAGTAAGTTGCCAGGTAGTATTTTTAGTAGAGATACTATAGCATATAGAAAGTATTGTACAGAACATAATTTGATTGCTAAGTAGTATCTTTACAGAATATGGAAAAGAAACCCTTCAAAAAAATTCCTACATGGGATGCCGGTACCTGGACATATACCCTGTTTGCTACTGAGGATGAGTTTAGGAACTTTGTTAAACAACTGTTTAAAGAACCGGGCCAGTACAATTTTGATGAGACCTCTTTAATGTTCAACGAACATGCCAGGAGGTTTGAGGAAAAGAAGATGTTCTGTGAGGTACCAGAAGGTAGCCGGGACTATCGTGACTATTGGGATACTGAAAAGGAAAAGTGTCGAATGGGTGTCATCTTTAAAAATGGCAAAGGTGATGTCTGGTACCTACCTCGTTTTTATTATCACTGGATCAACTTCCTAAGGATCTATAGAAAAGCTCCACCAAAAGGTTTCCACTTTCCAGATGTAAGGGATGTACAGTATCACATGGCTCTGTATGAGTTCCTGGCCGAATTACATGGAGAAAATAGTTCTGTTTTGAAGAAAAGGCAGATTGCATCTTCTTATTTTCATATAGCCAAGATATATAATAGGTATATTTTTGAAGATGGTTTTGTATCAAAGATTCTTGCTTCAGATAAAAAGTATATCAACTCTACAGGTTCTTGGAAGTTCTTGGAAGAGTACCACAACTTTACAAATGCTGAGACAGCCTGGGTAAGGCACAATCAGCCGGACAAAGAATTTAACTGGCAACAAAAGCTTGAAACCAAAACACCCGATGGTCGTAAGATTGATATTGGTACCAAGGCAACTATTACTGGTATTACTTTGGATAAGGATCCTGTTGCCGGTGTAGGTGGTGCCGTTGATGAAGTGTTTTACGAGGAAGGAGGTATTGCTCCAACTGCCCACATTACTTATGGTTACATGAGAAATGCAATGAAAGAGGGTGGTATTATTACAGGTCACTTTGTTATTGCCGGCTCAGTTGGTGATCTTGATCAATGTGAACCTTTGAAGGAGTTTGTAATGAATCCTGAGGGTTATGGTATGTACAAGATCTGGTCTAACCTTATAGATGATAAAGGGACTGAAGGATATACCGGCCTGTTTATTCCAGAACAGTGGGGTATGCCACCGTACATAGATCAGTATGGTAACTCTATGGTACAGGAAGCACTTGACTATTTGGATAAGTATTACGAAAATCAACGAAGGCTCTTAAAAGCTGATGATTATCAACTACTTATCTCTCAGGGCCCAAGAAATATAGCTGAAGCATTTGCAATTCGTAAGGTATCTCCGTTTCCAATAAAACATACTGCTGCTCAGGTAAGAAGAATTGAGGACAATAATTATAACCTTGAGTACTTTGAACTGGATCGAAATGAGAAAGATCAGGTTATCCTGGTCAATTCAAACAAAAAACCAATGGCTTATCCTACGGATAGAAATGCCACTGACAAAACAGGAGTAGTAGTTATTCATGAAAGGCCGGTAAAGAACATGGATGGTTCTATACCCTGGCTAACTTACCTTGCATCTATTGACCCGGTAGAAACCGGAGAGACTACTACATCTGACTCATTAGCATCCATATATGTATATAAAATGCCAATTGAGGTTACAAGAACAGATGCAGAAGGTGAGGTTACACAATTTGTTGAAGGAGGTAAACTGGTATGTGAGTGGGTAGGAAGATTTGATGATCCGATTAAAACCAATGAGCAACTTTGTCAGATAATAGAATTATATAATGCATATACAATCTGTGAAAAGAACAAGCCGGGTTTCATTTCGTACATGCAGTTAAAAAGAAAGCAACGGTACCTGGCTAAGGCCAGTGAAATGCTTTTTGATAAGGAGCATAGTAATACCGATGATACCTTTAAGGCATACGGATATACCATGACTACAAACCTGTGGGCAAAACTTTTGCAGTATGGCATTGATTCATTATCAGAAGAAGTACATACTAAGATAGGGGAAGATGGTGCTATTGAAAAAATATCATATGGGGTAGAACGTATTCCGTTTATTTGGCTTTTAAAGGAGATGCAGAACTATGAAAAAGGTAAAAACTTTGACCGGGTTATTGCATATTGTGCTCTTATGGCCTTTGTTGCAAAGCAAATGGGTACCATGGGAGTAAGGAAAAAAATAGAAAGAACTGCCCTAACCCCTACAAATACAGAAAATCTTCGTAACTTGTTACAGAGGGGGCAACCTTTCCGTAATTTGGATAGATATGATAGGAATGTTCCTACTCAATATCAGATCCCAAGAAAAGCATTTAAACATTTAAGATAAGATGGCCCAATTAATTAGTGGTTACCAGGCGTATAAAGGTAAAACAATATCTCCGGCCAGTATTGGTTGGAATAACCTTATGCAACCGGTACAATTCGTACCAGATAAGGATAAGACTCTTGAGTGGAGTATCCTTACTATGAACTGGATAGAATGGCAAGGTCTGCAACAGTTACAGAGAAATCTTAACTGGATGACCAAGAATTACAATCTTGCCAACAACATTATAGATAAGAGGGACTATGTGCGTGATCCGGACAATGAATATGCAATGCTGATTGACCACATGACTCGTCAAGGGGAAACAGCAATGGAGATTAAAAGTTACCTCTTTACCAAAAAGGTAGTTGATATTCTTACCAATGAGTACAGCAAAAGATCTTCTGCTATTACATTCAAAATGAATGATAGTCGTAGTTACAATGAACTTATTGAAGAAAAAACTGCTGATATTGAAAAAAGTCTTTTGGCAAAAGCCTCAATCATGCAAATGAATAAGCTGATTGAGATGGGTATGGAACCTGATTCTGAACAGGCTCAACAAATGATGTCTGAGGAAACAATCAAAAGTTTACCGGAGATTCAGGATTTCTACACAAAGAATTACAGATCAATGTATCAAACATGGGCTGAAATCCAAATGAAGAATGACATTGATCGTTTTCATTTAAAAGAACAAGAGAGATTAGCTTTCAGGGATTCATTAATAGTAGACCGGGCATTTTTTGAATTTAGAATGTTTGATTCTGATTATAAGATTAAGAAAAGGAATCCAAAACAAGTATTCTACAGAAAGAGTCCTAACGAAAGGTGGATATCTAACGGTATGTGGGTTGGTATAGTTGACAAGATGACCGTAGCGGATGTCTTGGATAACTACGGACACATGATGACCAATGAACAGATGGAATCCTTGAATGTCCTGTTTCCTGTTCAAGGTGCCGGTTATGCTATTGATGGTAAGGAGAAAAGTGCTTATTACGATAACACAATGCCTTACGAATGGAACAGAACGGGCCCGGGTCTTGGTATGAGGCAGTACATGTCTGTTGCCGGCTTAAATGGCAATTGGGGCCCAAGAGGTGATGTCACCGATTATCTATTTGCTGCAGATGAGGATCTCATTGATGTAAACGTAAATCAATACATGAGGGTTTGTACTATGTATTGGAAAACACAACGTCAGGTAGGTATCCTTACAAAGATCACAAATGACAGTCCTGTACCTATAACTGATTATGTATCAGGAGATTATGTTATAACTGATAAGCCAATTTACAATACAGTTACTTACAAGGAAAAGACAAAAGAGAGTTTGATCTTTGGTGAACATATTGATTGGATATGGATCAATGAGGTTTGGGGCGGTATCAAAATAGGTCCTAACCTTCCTATGTACGGATGGGGTGTAACCAATAGTGGTTTTACGCCTATGTATCTTGGTCTTAATGGTGGTAAACCAGGAAGAATGCCTTTCCAGTTTAAAGGAGATGATGAGCTTTATGGTTGCAAACTGCCGGTAGAAGGTTGTGTATTTAGTGATTATAACTCTCACTCACGAGCTGTAGTAGATACATTAAAGCCATATCAGATTGGTTACAATATGTCAATCAATCAGGTAGTTGACCTTATGGTAGATGAACTTGGTGTCATTGTAACCTTTGATCCAAATGCATTGCCTAAGCATTCATTGGGTGATGATTGGGGGCCAGACAATTTCCCTAAAGCATGGTCATTTGCTAAGGATCATGGTGTACTTCCTTTCAATACATCTATAGCAAGTACAGAGGTGCCGGTAAGTCCAAACCACTTCCAGAAACTGGATCTTACTCAGTCTGAAAGGTTTGTTACCAGGTTAAAACTTGCAGAGTGGTTTAAGAATGCCGGCCTTGAAGCATTAGGCATGAACCCTCAGCGTATGGGTGCAGTAATTGATCAGGAACAAACTGCTACCGGTATACACCAGGCAGTGGCTGCTTCATATAGCTCTACTGAACACTTGTTTACTCAGTTTGATGAATTGATAGTACGTATCCATCAACAGAGAACTAATCTGGCTCAGTACTATAACTGTAACAATCCTTCTGTACGTCTTCAGTACACAACTGATGATGGTATGAAACAATGGTTCCAGATAAATGGAACAGAACTTCTTGGTAGAGATTTTGGTGTAACCTGTCAAAGTGATCCAAGGGCCAAGTTTGTCCTTCAGGAAATGAAGCAGGTATTGTTGACAAACAATACTACCGGAGCTAATATGCCGGAACTCTTATCTCTTGTTAAAGCAGATTCTATTGCAGAGGTTGATGGTATCATTAAGGGTATACAGAACAGACAAGAGCAAGAAAGAACTCAGAAAATGCAGCAGGAGCAAGAAATGCAACAACAAAGACTGCAGCAGGAATGGGCTATTCATGAGGATGAACAAGCTCATGAAATGGAAATTGCAGAAAAGAAAATGGCTAATGAAAGATATGTTGCAGAAGTTAGAGCTGCTGTTGCTACAGGTACACAGGATATCAATGCTAATCAGCAAAATGACTATTTGGATACTGTAAAAATACTTCAAAATCAACAGCAAAGTCAAAGCAAACTGGACTTTGAAAGAGATAAACATATCTCTCAGGTAGGTTTGGAGAATCAAAAACTTGATGTACAAAGGCAAAAAATAGCTGCAGAGGATCGTAGAACAGCTCAGGAATTGAAAACTTCAAGAATAGCTCAAGAAAAAAAGAAAAAAGAACAAAAGAAGTAGTAGTAGTAAACTTTACTCCACATTTAGTAAATAAGGAGTAACACTTGGTAGGTTTAATACCAAAAACTACACTATCTTAATATTAGGAACCAACCAATTATTATATGAGTAACCTTGCTATTGAGCAACTTAATGTAAATCCGGACAACGGAGGAATGGGTACAGGACCATCAGATATCCTTATCCCAAAAATTAATGATGTCTTTGCTAAGACAACAAGTCTTAGTCTTCTTGACTCATTAGAACCAAAAGAAAAAGAACCATCGGAACCATCTGAAAAAGAACCTGAACAAGAACCATCCGAAAAAATAACTTCTGCTGCAGGTCTGAGTATCCTTAATGAAATTTCAAATTTATCTGAAGAAGAAGGAGGAGCATCAGCAGGGTCAGAAGAAGGATCAAAAGGTCGACCAAAGAGTGATAGAAATATCATGGTCAACTTTTTAAAAAGTAAGATAGAAGCGGGTCAATTTGAGACTTATTCGGATTATGATGAAAAAACTCCTCTTGACGAGTACCTGAGCAAAATGCCGGAGAAAGATTTGGTGAGTTTGGCAGAAATGAATCTGGATGCACAAAAAGAGAAAGAGAAAGTTTCATTGAGAAATGAAGTATTTGAATCTCTTCCGGGTTCTTTGCAATATGTGGCACATGCTGTAGCAAATGGTGCAACTGAACATGATCTTCAGGATATCTACGCAGCACTCCTTAGGGTAGAGCAAACAAGAGCTTTGGATATTAATGATGAAACAGATCAGGAAACTATTGCTCTTGCTTATTTACAGGCTACGGGTTTTATGGAAGGCGATGTTCAAGCTATCCAGGAACAAGTACATGAGTGGAAAACTGATGGTAAACTTGAAGGAAAAGTAAAGCAGTTTAAGCCAAAGTTGGATCAGATGCAGGAAGAGCAGGTACAATACCAGCTTGTTCAGCAGGAAGAAATGAGAAGGCAACAAGCAGAACTTGCTGCTTACTATAATCAAAATGTAGTAGAGGCTCTAAAGACCGGTGATCTGAATGGTATTAAACTGGATAGGAAAAGGCAAGCTGATTTTTACGATATGCTAACTGTAGTAAAACCTTCACCTCTTTCCGGTAAACCTGTAAATGCTTTAGGTGCTGCACTGGAACGTATTCAGTTTTCAGAAGAGCCTGATTACAAGTTACTTATGGAAGCAACCTGGTTGCTGAACAATCCGGATGAATACCGTAATGCTTTAATGCAAATGGGTAAAAACAAGGGAGCTGCCGAAGTAGAGAAAAAGCTTAAGTCTGCTGAAGTATCAAGAACTCAATCTCAATCATATGAAGAGCCGGAACAACCTTCAATTAAGAAGAAAGGACTGGTTCGACAAATAAATCCTTTTAAACGATAACAATTTTTAATAACAAAAAACAATAGAATAAAAAATGGCAACTCCGGTTTTAGGTAATGGTATGCTACTCAGGGACAACATCTTCCCTGTGACTGCCCACGTAGATTCGTACAATCTGCAAAATTTGATGAAATCAGCTAAACCTACTGATATGGGTATAGTTGAGTATTTCGCTCAGACACAGATGGTTCAACCTTTCCTTTACAACTTCTCTTCTTTTGGAGGTAAGAATGAAAGAATTGTTGATGATCCTGTAGGTCGTTATTCATGGTCTGTACCTGTAGTAAACGACATGCCTCACGTAACAAGGGATTTGGATCCGGGAAATACTCAGAAAGGTCTGGGTGGTACTCCTTTCCAGATAGCTCTTTCTCGTAGGGCATTCGGTCATACAGATATCATCACTTATGATAAAATGGCCGGTCTTGAACTTTATGTAATGGATTACAACGTGATCAATACTGAGAACGGTGAGACCATTTACACAGTTCGTATTGTGAACTACCAAAACGGTCTGTTCCTGGACAACAACATCCTGGTTCCTCAGACTACTTTCTTCCGTAAGACTTCTGCAAGGGGTGAATATGGTGAAAGATTCTCTGATGTAAACATGAGAGCCGGTTACCGTGAGTTCTACAACTACATCTCAAATGCTGAGGCTGACTGTTCTTTCTCTGTAACTAAGTGGGCACATGACCGCATGGTTGCTGAAAAAGGTGGTATCCCTGTAAAAGAGATCTTCCAGATCCGTGACAATGACCTGATGGACATTGCTCGTGTTAACATTGCTGCTGCTGAAGAAAGAATCAAGCAGGTAGGTATGTTGAAAATGATGAACGAGGGTCAGATCTCTTACTCTTACGTAACAGCTTTGGAAGCTGCTGCTGCTAAGAAATGTATTGAAGACGTTGAGAACTACATGATGTGGGGTCTTGGTGGTACTATCACTACGGATGGTGCTGATGACGTTCGTCTGTCTCAAGGTCTCTGGAGGCAGCTTGACAACTCATTCCAGCGTGTGTATAACATCGGTACATGGAACATGGGTATCCTGCAGTCAGAACTGTTCAACTACTACAATGGTCGTGTTGACTTCGTAGGTCCTGATCCTAAGAGGGAAGTTATCGTGCAGACTGGTATGGCCGGTATGCAGCAGGTAAATGTTGCTATCCAACAGATGGCTACAAACTCTGGCCTGGTTATCAATGCTTCTGAAGTAGGTGCGATCACTAACAAAGGCATGGACCTGAAGTTTGGATTTGCGTATACATCATACGTGATACCATTCTTGGCAAACGTGAAGTTTGTTGTTAACCCTGCTCTGGATCCGGTAGAAGCAAACGATTGGGAAAACCCTTACATTAACGGTTTCCGTCTGTCTTCTTACTGCTACATCATATGGGATATTACTGAATCAGGTGGTAACGACAACATCTATATGATGAAAGGTGCATGGGACAAAGGTCTTACTTGGTACTATGTAAACGGTAGCTGTGACTACATGGGCAGAAATGGCCATAGTGCAGCCGGTGACTTCTCTGGTTACAAGGTACGTATGATGATGTACCACAAGTCAGTGAAGGTAGTCGATCCTACTCGTGTACTTAAGATTGTTCCTCTGAACCCTCGTACAGGTCGTGCGTTCGGTAGCTAATTTTAGACACTTTTTCGGTGCGTGTGTTTTATAAATAGTGCAGTGTGGTTCTCCACACTGCATTTATTTATAACATAAGAGAAATAAACTTGCACATAATCCATAAATCCCCTATCTTTATATCGGAACCAAAAAATAAACAATGGCAACATTAAAACATGCAATTCAGCAATCTGCTGCTATAACACATAGCAGTGTAAGTATCAGACCCTTTTTGAGTAATAAATCTAACATGGGTCTTGAAAAGTACAATCTTGTAATAGCAGACGGAGTAAAACACCGTGTTTGTATTACAGTATTGGGTACAGACAGGATTAAAACCTACTTGACAGGTCTTAATGAGCAGTCACAGGAAATGCTTGAACTCAAAAAAGAGGGAGAGAAAAATAAAGAGAAGAAAGAAGAGTATGAGGCAAGAGTAAAAGAGATCAGGCAGATAGTAGCCAGGGCAGAAAGAGAACTTAACGGTAACTATACTTTGGATCATGAAGATCCGAATATTGTAAACGATAAAGAGTTTTGGAACAAAGTAAAAATGTTTCATAGTGTAATACCGGATCAGTTTGATGAGCAACGTAAGAGAATTGCTACTTATTGGGATGATGTTACTCTTGAGTTGGATAACCATGGTCAGGTACTTGACGAGCGTGATATTCGTGATATTCTTTTGATCAAGATTGCAGAAGCCGGAGGATTTGCTTTGATTGCACCTTCTTACGAAACTGCAGCAGAAAATGGCAAATTCAAGTTCTATCTTGATAAGAGATCTAAATCATCTGCAGTAAAAGTAAGTGGTCGTAAGCTTCGTGACGAAGCAGGTTCAGCACTTTTGAAACTTTACAAAGGTGACTCAAACAAACTTTTCTATGTTACAAAACTTATATCTATAGATAGTTTGTACTATAGGACCGGTAAAAACAATACCCCTCTTGACGTATTCTATGATGATTGTTCTCGTTACCTTGATGGTGAAGGAATTGAAAAAAGTAAGGAAGAAGCAGCCCGGAAGTTTATTGAATACTGTAAACTTGAAATGGAAGAACTCCGTTTGAGATGTATGGTAAAAGATGGTACGGCAACAAGGGTGCTTTCATACAAACCGGATGGAAGTATCTATTACTTGGCTACAGGTACACCAATGGGGAAAACAGTAGCAGAGTGTATTGTCTTTCTTAAAGATCCACTGAACCAGGATATATACAAGAGCATGAAAGATCAGCTTGAAAAAGCATGGTCAGAATAGTTTGTTAACAATCAATATAAATCAAAATGAAAAAGTCAGCAGGTTCTAAAATGATGATGATGGGAGGTAAAGCTCCTAAGATGCAGATGGGCGGTAAAGCTCATACACCAAAACCTATTACTGCTCCAGGTGGTACAACACTGAACGGTAAGAAAGTAAGCAATAAAATGTCTTAGTAATAATGAATGTCCAGTTACTCCAGAAGAAGGTTCAGGAAAGGTTGAATAAACTTTCCTCATTTGACTACGGTAATATTGAACCATGGTCAGTTGTAGAGGCTTTTAACAAAGCTCAACTTCAATGGGTAAGAAGACAATTACAAGGCGTTAATCAGACAAAGACCGGGGCCGAGGGTAGTATAAGGCGTATTGACGATCTTAGTATTATTCTCGTCTCCGGCTCACTGTCACTTACTCTTGCAGATATTTATTACGATACACCTCTTCCTGATGATTACATGGAATGGAACAGGATATCTATCAAGGGTAAAAATGAATGTTGTCCGGATAGACCTTTTGTGGTGTTTCTTGCATCAGAAGACAATAGGGATATCTTATTAGCAGACAGATCAAAACAACCAAGTTTTGAGTGGGCTACAACATTTGCAACAATTACAAATGGGAAAATCCGTATTTATACAAATAACGATTTTCTTATCTCAAGTGCAGTTTTTTCTTATTATCGCTACCCTCGAAATATTGAAATAGCTGGTACTCCAAATATCTACTTGCCAGGTGCACCTATTTCACCGGTAGATGTAGAATCAGAACTTCCTGAAGATGTTCAGGAAATACTGGTAGATGAGGCAGTAGGTATACTTGCTTCGGATATACAAGAATATTACAAAGCTTCGGCTGTAAACCAATCAGCACAACTTAATACATAATGTTACCAATATTGACGTTTAAGGGTAG
>Ga0181344_1000277_pt1 | contig 20898 bp, 23 predicted proteins | sample Su13VDMLBDD_FD_130098 | JGI IMG/M metagenome (GOLD analysis project Ga0181344, IMG submission 130098) | Freshwater viral communities from Lake Michigan, USA - Su13.VD.MLB.D.D | ecosystem: Environmental > Aquatic > Freshwater > Lake | place: USA: Michigan | collected 2013-07-15
AAATGCGTATATTTATGATACGCCATAAATGGCACAGGGCTTGGAAAGGTGAAGGTACCTTAAAAGTCAAAATACATTTAGACTGATTCATAGCCAGTCGCTTAGAACAATTCTTTAGAGAGCTGTGGCCTCAATTTTGAGTCCCGGCTCTCTTTAATTATCTTTATGTGTTAAAAATATGAAAATGAAGGAAAAGAAAATCGTAATCGTAGGTGCAGGCGTAGCAGGTGTCAATGCTGCTACTAAACTTGTAGATCAAGGTTATCCTGGTGAACTAATCACAATCATTGATATGGGTAAAGACCCATACAATCGTAAACCTGAAGAAGTAATGACAGGTTTTCTAGGTGCAGGTGGTTGGTCTGATGGTAAACTTACTTACCACACTGCAATTGGAGGTCAATTGTCAAAGTATTGTGGTGAAGAAAAAGCAATGCAATTGATGGATCAAGTAATTACCAATTTCAAACGTTTCCATCCTAAACCAGAAGAAGTACAATGTTCAAATCCTGAAACAGAACCAGATTTTATTAAACCATATTTTGGTTTGCGTTTGTTCCCTGTATGGCACGTAGGTACAGATTATCTATCTGAGATTGGAAAAAATTGGTACGATTACCTAGTATCTAAAGGTGTACAATTCCATTGGGAGACTAAAGTATCTAACATCGATTTTAGACACAACGAAGTTATCATGAAATCAGTTAAACCTGAATTCGCAAATATGGATAACGATAGTATGTTTTATGATGAACTTATTTTTGGTGTAGGTAAATCAGGCATTGACTTTGCTCAAGAATTAGCTAACAAATATGAACTACCAGACGAACCTAAATCAGTTCAAATCGGGGTACGTTTTGAAGCTCCACAAAAACACTTCCAGAAACTAATTGATATATCATACGACTTTAAGTTGTATAAAAAGTTTGAAGATAAAGGTGTTTCACTTCGTTCATTCTGCACAAACAACAATGCTGCTTATGTTGCTGTAGAAGAAACATATGGCGATCACAGTTATAATGGTCACGCTAAAAAAGATATGCGTTACCGAAACGATATGACCAATTTTGGTATCTTGATGGAAATCAATGGTATTTCAAATCCATTTGAATGGTCAAGAGAGGCAGTTAAAAAACTTCAAGTAAATGGTACTGGCACTTATTATAGCCCTTCACGTAAACCATCTACTACATCTGAAGGTAATGAAGTATCAGCAGTTCAAGTTGATAATATGGATCCCTTGTTTGAAGCATTAGGTGAAGAATATGCTCAATACATTGAAGATTTTATTACAGAAATGCAAATTGTATTCCCAACATTGGGTGATGATTGGGGAATTTATATGCCTGAAGTAAAATACCTTTCACCTGAACCACTTGTAAACTACCGCAACTTGTCTTTAACTAAGTTTCCAAATGTACACTTTGTAGGAGATGCTTTGTCTGCTCGTGGTATTACAGTTTCAGGAGCTCAGGCAATATACGTTGCCGAAGACATTCTTTCTTATTACCTTCGCGATAACGAATATCCGGAATTTATTAGCCATTACGTAGCATGAAAAAACAAACAATTTACGAAGAGCGTCGAATGAAATCAAAAGGCGCATATCACTATTTTTTTAAAGCAAGCGGAAGCGAAGCTTGGAAATACCACAACTGGGAAGGACCAGCTATTGAACCTTTTGAAGCAGATTCAGAGCACAAAAAAGAATATTATTTGTATGGTCAGCAACTAACTTTTGAAGAGTGGTCTGAAACTCGTAAAGAAAGAGAAGGTTTGCCTTGGTATAAAAATCCATCAATGCGAGGCACAACACGATTCTAATGGGACACAAATACGAACCAATTCCTCATAAAGGGGAAATTCACGACAAAGCTTGGGGGCACGAGCTGTGGATTGTAAACGATGAAGAATATTGCGGTAAACTTCTAGTATTCAAAAAAGATAAAAAGTTTTCAATGCATTACCACTTGGTTAAAAAAGAATCATGGTACGTTGCTAAAGGGCAATTTGAATACTACTGGGTTAATACTGAAACTGCTGAAACTCGAATGACTTTGCTTAATGAAGGGGATATCGTAGATTTAGAGCGTGGTCAACCCCACCAATTGAAGGCATTAACTGAAGGTGCTACAATTTTTGAGGTGTCTACTAAACATTACGACGAAGATAGTTATAGAATTGTTAAAGGAGATTCGCAAGGATGAAAATAGGATTATGTGGTACAATGAGTGTAGGTAAAACTACACTTGTAAATGCACTTAAAGAACTCCCAGAGTTTAAAGATTATATGTTTAGAACTGAACGTTCGAAATATTTGATGGAGCAAGGTATTCCATTGAACACTGATTCGACTTTTAAAGGTCAATTGGTGTTTTTAGCAGAACGTTCTTTAGAGTTACTTCAAGAAAATATTATTACAGATCGTACTGTAATTGATGTTATGGCGTTTGCTCGTGCTTCTAATTCAATGGATCATAGCGAAAAATATGATTTTGAGCAGGTAGCTACGTTGCTAATCAAAGACTATGATTATATTTTTTATGTTTCTCCTGAAGGAGTTGATATGGAAGATAATGGTATTAGAGAAACAGATATTAAATATCGTGAATTAATAGATTCTACTATTACTAATTTTATTAAAAGTAAACAATTACTTATTAAAAACTATGGTATTCTAGAAGGACCTACTGAAGAACGTATTAAACAGCTTAAATTTCAATTAGGTCTGTAATATTTATATATAAACATTATAATATTCTAGAAATGAAATTATCTGAATTTAAGTCCGCAATCCGCGAGATGATTATTGACGAGCTTACAGTAGTTGATAAAAACACTAATCCTGCTGAAATTAAAGATGAAAATCCTTCTACCGTAAAAGCTGCGGTTGCTAAAGCCAAAGAAACTAATCAACCTGTAACTATTGCTGAAGACGATGCTCTTATGGAAATGGCTAAAATTGCAGGCGATCTAAAAATAGCAATCGAAAAAGTAATCGAAAAGAACAAAGACGGTGAAAAGAAAGACATTCGTAAGGCTATCAAAGCAGACGATGATGTTCAAGCTGCTCTAGGACCAGACGATGATTTGTTTGATAATCAACTTAACAAATTTATCGATCTTGTAAAAGGCGAAAGAGAAGTTGGACAACGTGGCCGTAAAGCAGACCCAGATAAACCAGCTAAAGAGAAAAAAGAAGGTGGAATGCGTGGTCGCCCTAAATCAGCTACCCCAGTTAAAAAGAAAGATGAGAAAGTAAAAACATTCTCAATGACCAAAAAATACTACTCAGATAGCGAAGATCAAGAAGGACCTTCAGATCTTGAATTACGTAAATTAGCTAAATCAGGTGGTAAAGTTGAAAAAGGTAAAGCTGCTCAACTTCGTGCTCAAGAAAAAGCTAAAATGGTTAAAGCATTTTTAAAAGATATGAGAGACGCTGGTATTGTAGATAATGCAAACCGTGTTCTTGATAAAGACAAGTATGCCGATGCTTGGTCAAAAGCTAAAATTGAGATCGAAGACAAGGTATCAAAACTTAGTTAATGAAAAAATATTTTAGTAGTATTCAATCACTACTTATAGTAGTGTTAATAGTTGTGGTTCTTTTAATGAGAAATTGCTCAAGTCAAGGCATTCCTACTGAACCTAACATTGTTAGAGATACTATTATTGAACAGGTAACTATTGAAAAAGAATACCCAGTATACGTACCTAAAGTAAAGTATATTACTAAAGTAAATATTGATACGTTTTCAATCCCTATTGACACATCAGCTATCTTATCTGATTATTACGCTATTAAAACTTACAAAGATACACAAGTATTAGATAGTTTAAATCTAACAATTATAGATACAGTATCTCAAAATCAAATTAAAGGTAGAAAAATTAATTATACCTTTACTTATCCTAGAACTACTATTAAAGAAACTATTACTTTAAATAAAAGAGAATTATATGTAGGGTTTGGGGTAACTGGTAATCAAAATCAACTACAGTACTTAGGTGGAGAAATGGTTTTTAGAAATAAAAAAAGACAAGCATACGGCTTGGGAGTTGGTGTTAATCAAAATCTAGTCCCAGTAATCTCTGCTCGTATGTACTGGAAACTAGGAAAATGAGTGAACCAAATTTAAAACAGATAATTCAACAAGAATATATAAAGTGTGCTCAAGACCCAGCTCACTTTATGAAAAAGTACTGTTTTATCCAACATCCCCAACGCGGCAGGATTCCATTCCATCTTTACCCATTCCAAGAAAAAGTACTCCACTTGTGGAGAGATAATCCTTACTCAATTGTACTTAAATCCCGTCAGCTAGGTATTTCAACTCTAGGTGGTGGGTATGCCTTATGGTTAATGTTGTTTCATAAAGACCGAAACGTGTTGTGTCTCGCAACTACTCAGGAAACAGCTAAAAACATGGTTACGAAAGTACGATTCATGTTTGATAACTTACCATCTTGGCTTAAGATAGATTCAGTAGAAAATAACAGGCTAAGTTTAAAACTAGCAAACGGGTCTCAAATTAAAGCCAAATCATCTAATAGTGACGCAGCACGTTCAGAAGCAGTATCTCTTCTACTAATTGATGAGGCTGCCTTTATTGAAAACGTAGCTGAGACATGGGCTTCTGCACAACAAACCCTAGCAACTGGTGGTGGTGCTATTGTGTTATCCACTCCATATGGTACTGGTAACTGGTTCCACCAAACATGGGTTCGAGCAGAAAATAGTGAAAATGATTTTCTCCCAATTAAATTACCTTGGTATGTTCACCCTGAACGAGATGAGGCTTGGAGAAAAAAACAAGATGAACTACTAGGTGATCCTAGAATGGCAGCCCAAGAATGTGACTGCGACTTCGCATCTTCAGGTGATGTGGTATTCTATAACGAATATCTTGAATTTTACGAGAAAACTTACGTTAAAGAGCCACTCGAAAAAAGAGGTGTAGATAGCAGTTTGTGGATCTGGCAACCAGCCGATTATTCAAGAAACTATTTAGTTGTAGCTGACGTAGCTAGAGGTGATGGTAAAGACTATTCAGCATTTCACGTAATTGATATTGATTCAAATACACAAGTTGCTGAATATAGAGGTCAAATTGGAACCAAAGAATATGGTCATTTACTAGTAGGTATAGCTACAGAATATAATGAAGCACTTCTTGTAGTAGAAAATGCTTCAATTGGTTGGGCTACTATACAAACTGTTATAGATCGTGGATATCCTAACCTATATTATTCACCTAAGAGTGATTCCTCGCTAACTGAGTCGTATTTTGACAAGTATATGGATACATCAAAAATGACACCTGGTTTTACAATGTCATCTAGATTACGTCCTATGGTAATTGGAAAGTTTCAAGAGTATATAAATGACAGATCTGTTGTTATACACTCGAGAAGATTGTTAGAAGAGATGAAAGTATTTATTTGGAAAAATGGCCGAGCAGAAGCACAACAAGGTTACAATGATGACCTTGTAATGTCTTTTGGTATGGCTATGTTTATGAGAGATACTTCATATAGATTTAGACAACAAAATTTAGATGCTTCTAGAGCAGCATTAACTAATATTACAGCTAATCGCTATGGCTTCTCAGGAGGATATAATTCTAATCAAGTTCAAAACCCTTATATCCATGATATGGGTGGAAATAAGGAAGATATTAGATGGTTACTCTAATATATTTATAATAATAACACAATATTATGGCTGATACTGGCTTATTTGCAAGATTAAGAAGATTGTTCTCTACGGATGTAGTTATCCGTAACGTAGGGGGTACTGAGCTTCAAGTAATCGATACTGATAAAATTCAAACTACAGGAGAATTTGCTACTAACTCTTTAATGAGTAGATATCAAGGTATCTATTCAAACCCTGCTGCTACTTCTCTTTTAGGAGCTCAATTTAACCTTAACTACCAGTATCTTAGAACATATTTGTATAGTGATTATGATACAATGGATACAGATGCTATTATTGCTTCTGCTCTTGATATTATAGCTGACGAATGTACTTTGAAAAACGAACAGGGTGAAGTACTTCAAATCAAATCTTCGGATGAAAATATTCAAAAGATTCTTTACAACTTATTTTATGATGTACTTAACATTGAGTTCAACCTTTGGTCTTGGACTCGTCAAATGTGTAAGTATGGTGATTTCTTTATCAAATTAGAAATCTCAGAAAAATTTGGTGTTTATAATGTCATTCCTTATTCAGCATATCATATTGAAAGAAAAGAAAATTTTGACCCAGAAAATCCAGCTAAAGTAGTATTTAACTATAGTCCTGATGGTTTTTATGGAGGTGGATCTTCTGGTTACTACATGACACCTAATGCTGATCCCGTAGGCAATACTATTCAATTTGATAATTACGAGATTGCTCACTTCCGTCTACTTTCGGATGTTAACTTCCTCCCATATGGTCGTTCATATATTGAACCCGCTCGTCGTTTGTACAAGCAATATGTGTTGATGGAAGATGCGATGCTTATCCATAGAATTGCTCGCGCCCCAGAAAAACGTATTTTCTTTATAAATGTTGGCTCTATTCCACCTAATGAAGTAGAAAACTTCATGCAAAAAACTATTAATACTCTTAAAAGAACTCCACTACAAGATCATAAAACTGGTGAGTACAATTTAAAGTATAATATGCAAAATCTAATGGAGGACTTTTATATCCCTGTTAGAGGTAATGACCAAGCTACTAAGATTGAAACTACAAAAGGTTTAGAGTATGCTGCTATTGAAGACGTAACTTACTTAAGAGATAAGTTATTTGCAGCTCTTAAAGTACCTAAAGCATTTATGGGTTATGACGAAAACCTTCAAGGTAAAGCTACATTAGCAGCTGAAGATATTCGTTTTGGTCGTACAATTGACCGCATCCAACGTATTCTACTCTCAGAACTTTACAAGATTGCTATTGTTCACTTGTATGCTCAAGGATACGAAAACGAACAAATGACTAATTTTGAACTTCGTTTAACTACTCCTTCTATTATCTACGACCAAGAAAGAATTGCGTTGATGAAAGAAAAAGTAGATTTAGCAGCTCAAATTATGGAGAATAAACTTCTCCCAACTGATTGGATTTACGATAACATCTTCCACTTCAGTGAAGATGAATATGAGGAATATAGAGACCTTATTGTTCAAGATCAAAAACGCAGATTCCGTATGCAACAAATTGAATCTGAAGGTAACGATCCATTAACCACAGGACGCTCATATGGTACCCCACACGATCTAGCTTCGCTATATGGTAAAGGTAGAATGTATACTGAACCTGAAAGTGATGTTCCTGCAGGATATGATGAAAAAGAAATTTTAGGTCGTCCTAAAGAAAAAGTATCTAACATCAATACTCAAGATAATGCATTTGGTAGAGATCGTTTAGGTAGAAAAGATATGAGACGTGATGACCAACCTGGGTTGAATGAATCAAAAAATCGTTCATTAATTGAATCTTTACAAAAAGAGTTAGTTTTTACTGCAGACAAGCGTAAAGAATCACTATTAGACGAATCTCAAATTAAAGAATAATATATCCCCATATATTTATAATAAATCCTATTTGGAATGAACATTAAACATTCAAAGTACAAAAATACCGGTATCCTTTTCGAATTACTTGTTCGTCAAGTAACAGCTGATACACTTAATGGTATTAATTCCAAGGCTATAGGCATCATACAAAGATATTTTGTAAAGAGTGAACTAGGTAAAGAATATAAACTTTACGAAACCTTATCTAAAAATACTTCTTTAACCGAAGGTAAAGCAAATGTAATGATTCAAACACTTTTAGAAACATCTAAAAGACTCAATCGTAACGCTTTAAGAAGAGAAAAATATAATCTTATTAACGAGATTAAAAAACACTATAATTTAGAAGATTTCTTTAAAACTAAATTACCTCATTATAAAACATTTGCTGCGTTTTATACTTTAACCGAAATTCAAAATAGTGATACATTAGTAGACACTAATATTATAGTAAATAATAAGATGACTCTTCTAGAACATCTTTCTACTTCTCCTATTCAAGAAAAACAAGTAGAAGCTGAGGTACTAAAAGAATTTCAAACTTATGATAAGGACACTCGTATGTTAACTTATCGTATCTTAATGGAAAAATTTAATGGTAAGTATAGTGATTTATACCTTAGCCAAAAAGAAATTTTAAGAGAATACATCAACTCAGTAGACTCAACTCCAGTATTAAGAGAATTTTACAATTCTAAGATTGTAGAAGTAAAATCTCAATTAGCTAAGCTAAATCAACAAGTTACAGATAAAGCTGTTCAAATTAAAATAAATGAAGTAACTAGCTTAATTCATGAGTTAGGTAAAACTTCTAAAGTTACTAGTGAAGATATTGTAAATATTCTTCAATATTTCGAACTTTTAGAAGAATTAAAGACAGCAAATGGAATCACTTCAAAATAAAATTCGCGAAATAGCAAGAGGAAGAAAATTTATCCTTAAGCCAACCCCAGGTGGTGAGGAAGAATTTGAATCTGATGTAGTATATATCCCCGATTTTGAAATCCTTTTAAAGGATATTAATCGTGCTCTAGATACACTTAGAACAATTGCTACTGATCCTGAAATAATTAGTGATCCTAAATTTGGAGAAATCTATAATCAATTTAGAGTTTTAAGAAATAATCTTAGAACTCATATGAGAAAAAATTACCCTACTGAATATCAAAAGATTAAGGGTATGTTTGAAATCTCAGCTGTTAGTGGTGGTACCGCCACTTTTAATCCTGGTACTGGAGCCAATTATGCAGTCCCCGCGGCATTTAATTCTAATAAAAAAGATAAAGGTACTAAACATAAGTACTATTATAAATTGGGAATGAAACCTGTAAATGAAACTGACCCTGGAGCTACATTAGGTCCTGGTCCTAAAGCAGGAAAAAAAGGAGTTAAAAATAACTACTACGTTAAAAATTTTGGGTATAAAGAAGTTAACCCAGTTAAATTAGCAGCTAAATCTAAAGCCATTGATACTAATTATCTCTGGGGAAAGCCATAATATTTATTAATATGGGCTACAAATATAAATTAAAAGTAAACGAAGCTGACCCAGGTCGTGCTCAATTCCAGGAAAAACGTATACGTGCTTTCCAAGAAATTGAAGCTCGTTTAAATAATTTATACCCGTTATTAGACAATGCTAAAGACGAAACAGTAAATTACTACAAAGAAAACCCAGAATCGTATTCTGTAGTATATGGAACTGATTTAATTTTAGATTTAATAAAAGACATTGAAACAACATTAAAAGGAGAATAATGAAAACTTTACAAGAACAATATAACTTACTTAATGAAGGTAAAGGACGAAAAGACGAATTTATGAAGTCTGCTCGTAGATTATTTCCTCATTTAGTTACTAATGTTACCCCTTACGATACTGCTGTTACTATTTTAAAGAATAAACAAATTCTTTCAGAAGGCACTAAAGTATTAGGTATGAAAACTATTGATCCTTTTGCTAATTTTAATAACTTTTTAGGTGAAGCTAAAGCAGAAGAAAAAGCACCTACTAAAGAAGTAACTGATATGGAAACTAGAGGTTACGACTACAAAGATCCTAAATTTATTGATAACGTTTATGGTCAAGCTTTTTTAGATGGATACTACGCTGAAATGAAAGATCCTAAAAATACTGATAAAACTGTAGACGAGTTAAAAGAAATCGTAGCTAAAAATTTAGCAAAAGATAGAACATATTATGCAACTAACCAAGCTTTTGGTATTAAGGGAATCGGTTATGAAGCCGAGGTCCCAAGTTTAGGTACTCCTAAAGAAGCTAAAGGCAAATACAAAGCCAGTGGTTATGGCGATTTACCAAAATCAACAGTTAAAGAAACCATGATTAAATTAACAGATCTTCTTTCAGAGAGCTATGATGAATTCCAACGCGATGATAAAGGTCGTCCTGATGTAGATAAAAAAGACAAAGGCGAACAAGATGCTTACGGTGCTGGAGTTGCTAAAGGCGAAAAAATCGAAAAAGAAAAAATTAAAAAAGAAGACTTAATGTCTCGCCTTAAGGAAATTGAAGTAGCAGGTAACGTAGCTGCCCTTGAAGCTAAAATGAGAGCTATCGATGAGGAAGTAATGAACCGTGAAGGTAAGCTTTCTATGGTAAAAGAAAACGATGCTATTGCTGAATTTATTAATCCTACTCGTATTAAAGAAATAGAAAGAGAAATTAAAGAACTTTCTAATGCTAAGAAGAAGTACGAAAAAATGCTTGAAAAAGTAAATAAGGGAGGAAAAAAAGAAATGGTAGACGAATTAGACATCGAAGAAATGTCTGATGATGCTGACATGTAATATGAAACAAGTTCTAGTTGAAACCCAACCATTCCAGGTTAAACCCATTCAATTATCAGAGGGCTTAAGATCACCTGCAGGCAATCCTATTGTCGAGGGTATCTTAGCTACTGCTGAAGTAAAGAATGGTAATGGTAGATACTATGCTAAAGACTTGTGGGAAAGAGAAATTGACAAATACATGGCTGTTGTTAAAGAAAATAGAGCAACAGGCGAACTCGACCACCCAGATTCTTCTATTATCAATTTAAAAAATGTTTGTCATATCATTAGAGATATGTGGTGGGATGGAGACCATGTAGTAGGTAAAATTGAAATTCTACCAACTGCATCAGGTAACATCTTAAAAGCACTTATTGATAATGGCGTTCAAGTAGGCGTATCTTCGCGCGGTATGGGTTCTCTCAAGCAAGTGGGTGAAGTATTAGAGGTCCAAGATGATTTCGAGTTACTTTGTTGGGATTTTGTATCAACCCCATCCAACCCAGGTTCATATATGCATTTAGTAAAAGAAGGTAAAGAATACCAAGCTAATTCATATGGTAAAGTTAATTCAATTTTAACAGACATTCTTTGCGCTAACGGAACCTGTCCTATATTATAATATTCCCTCGGGCGCTACCTTGGGTGGGGAAACGAAAGTTTCCCCTTTTTTTTACTTTTAGTATCTCCTCATATATGTATATTAGAATATGTTGCTTGCATGCAACATTCATAGATGTATAATTCTTATTGCGGTTCAATAATAACCGTAACCCACAAACTAAATTTTGAGGAAAATGGCAAACAGAGACTTGCTTAAAGAAGCAATCGCTGACGCAAAGGCACTTAAAGAAACTGCCATTGCTAATGCAAAAGCTGCTTTAGAAGAGGCTTTCGAACCAAGAGTGAAGGAAATGCTTTCAGCAAAACTTCAGGAATTGGATGAAGAAGAACTCGAAGAAGTAGTAAATGAAGCAGACAGCGATGATCTCGAAGAGGCGAAGCGTGCTGAAGACAAAGAAACTAAGCGTACTGAAAAAATGAAGTACGGTAAGGATTTGGCTGAAAGCGACGAAGCGGACCTTGACGAAATCTTAGCTGAACTCGATAGAGAGATGGAAGAAAACAAAGACATAGACGAAGCTGAAGAAGCCGAGGAAGAAGTCGACGTTGACATGGAAATGGAAGACGAAGAAGATATCGACCTTGAAGAAATGTCTGAGGATGATCTTAAATCTTTTATTGAGGATGTAATTAAAGACATGGTTGAATCTGGTGAATTAGAAGCCGGTGACGAATTTGAAATGGAAGACGAAGAGTCTGAAGATGAAGAAATCGAAATCGAAGACGAAGACGAAACAGAAGAAATCATGGAAGGTGAAGAAGTAGTAGACGAAGGTATCAAAGACAAAATTAAGAAATTTATCGATACCTTAACAGATCCTGAAAAGGCTGTTATTGGTGATGATTTCTTTAAATTTGTTGATAAGATGGACAAATTACCTGCTGGTACTGTAACCAAAGGTATGGAAAAATCAGGTGCTGGTAAAACATCTTCTGTAGGCGAAGCCAAGAAAATGGACCAAATGGAAGAGGAACTTAATGAATTAAGAACCGAACTCAATGAAGTTAATTTACTCAACGCTAAACTTCTTTACACTAACAAAATCTTTAGAGCTAAAAACTTGATGGAAACCCAGAAAGTTAAAGTTCTTGAAGCATTTGACAAGGCTACAACCGTTAAGGAAGTAAAGCTTGTATACGAAACTCTAAACGAGGGCATTAAAGAAAAAGCTCCAATTAGAGAAAACTTAGGCAGTGCCTCTAGACCGGCAGGCGTTGCACCAAAACAGCAAATTGTTGAAGTTGATTCACAAGTTGCTAGATGGCAAAAATTAGCTGGTATTACTAAATAAACAAAAACTCGATATTTAAAATGTCACAAATTCAATCTCTTTTAGAGTCTGCTGGTCAGGGTTGGAAAAACCTTCAGTCAGACGCAGCTAAATTAGCTGCTAAGTGGGAGAAGACAGGTTTACTCGAAGGCCTCAAAACCGAGGTTGAGAAAAACAACATGTCTTTAATTCTTGAGAACCAAGCTAAGCAATTAGTTGTTGAAACTTCTCAAGTTGACGGTGGTACTGCCTCATTCACCCCAGGTACTGGTAACAACTGGGCAGGTATCGCTCTTCCATTGGTTCGTAAGGTATTCGGTCAAATTGCTGCTAAGGAATTCGTTTCTGTACAGCCAATGAACCTTCCTTCAGGCCTTGTGTTCTACTTAGACTTCCAATACGGTTCAACTAAAGACAGCGCTGCAGGTGCTAATCCTAACGCCTACGCTGCTGGTCAATCAGTATACGGTCTTCAGAACAACAACCAATATCCATTCTCTACAACTGCTGCTTCTGGTGGTTTCTATGGTCCTGGTAGATTTGCTTACTCACTTTACACAGAAAGCTCTGCTGCTATTACTTTCGCTGCAACTTCAGCTTCTTGGAAAGACGTAGGCTTTGATTCAGATCTTTCAGCTTCAGCTGCCGCTGGTCAAATTGTTAAAATTACTGTTACTGCTGCTAACAACCCAACTCCAACTACTCCTTCTGGTGACAACATCACTATCGATTACGAAGCAGTTAGAGGTTTCACATTCGTATCTGCTTCTGCAGTATTGAATCAGGTTAACGCTTACAACACTACAGCTAACTACAATGCTTCAACTGGTAAGGCTGATATTATCATGTTCGTATCTGGTGCTACTGGTACAATCGCAGACGGTACAACTGGTACAATGTTCTACTTTGCTCAACCAACTCAAAACAACGCTGGTGACTTCGAAAACACTAACGCAATTCCTGAGATCAACATCCAAATGAGATCACTTGCAATTGTTGCTAAGACTCGTAAGTTAAAGGCTGTTTGGACACCTGAATTCGCTCAAGACTTGAACGCTTACCAAGCTCTTGACGCTGAAGCAGAAGTAACAAACATCATGTCTGAGCACATTTCATTGGAAATCGATTCTGAAATCCTTGCGATGTTGATCCAAGATGCTGCTGCAGGTACAGAGTACTGGTCAGCTAACAACAACATTGTTTACAATGGTACAACAATGACAGCTTCTTCATCTGGTTTCTTCAACACTCAAGGTCAGTGGTTCCAAACTCTTGGTACTAAGATGCAAAAGTTGAGCAACAAGATCCACCAGTTAACTCTCCGCGGAGGTGCTAACTTTATGGTATTGTCTCCAACTGTAGCTACTATCATCGAGTCTATCCCAGGTTTCGCTGCTAACAGCGATGGTGATGCTTCTAAGATGGAGTACGCGTTTGGTATCCAGAAAATGGGTCAAATCAACAACCGTTACACAGTGTACAAGAACCCATACATGGTTGAAAACACAATCCTTATGGGCTACAGAGGTTCACAGTTCCTTGAAACAGGTGCTGTATTCGCTCCTTACATTCCGTTGATCATGACTCCATTGATCTACGATCCAGAAACATTCGTACCAAGAAAGGGCTTAATGACTCGCTACGCGAAGAAGATGTTACGTCCTGAGTACTACGGTAAGATCTACGTATCTGGTTTAAACTCTCTTTAATCTAAGTTTTTAGATTAAAATATGGAGCCCCGCGAAAGCGGGGCTCTTTTTTTATATGTATACACGATAATTATTTGTTTCACTTATTAGTTAACATATGGCTTCACACCACCACGAAGATCCAATCTTCCAGGAAAAGCGCAAACCCAAAACTCCAATCAAGTTTAAAACAGAACTCAACCCCGAACAAAAAGAAGCCAAAGCAAAAATATTACAACATACAGTTACGTTGTTAGCTGGTTCAGCAGGCTCAGGCAAAACATTTTTAGCCTGTCAAATAGCATTAGAGAAGCTATTTATGAAAGAAGCTGAAAAAGTCATCATCACCAGACCTACAGTATCAAAAGAGGAAATAGGGTTCTTACCTGGTGATTTACGCAAAAAATGGACCCGTGGGTACAACCGATATACCAAAACATGTACGCGTTATATGACAAGGTTAAAGTGGAACAACTCATACAAGCGGGGCAGATTGAGATAGTACCTTTAAGCTTCATGCGAGGACGTACATTCCTTGATTCAGTTGTAATTGTGGATGAAGCCCAAAACGTAACTCATGAGCAAATGGAAATGATTGTAACCAGACTTGGTTTACGCTCAAAAATGATTATTTGTGGAGATGATGCTCAAGTAGACTTAAAATCAAAACGTGAATCTGGCTTTAGATTCTTATACACAGCAGCCAAAAAGATAAAGGACTTGTGTGCTATATCTCTTAAAACAAACCATAGACACCCTATTGTAGAAGATTTAATTAGTTACTATGATGAGGCAGCTGAACAAGGCGTTCAACTAGGCACTTCAGGTAAAAGTAAATAAACTTTTACATATTTATAACGAAAAGAGTATGGCCAATATTCCTATATACAACGGTACATCCGACTTTACAGCATATTCTGCATCTGCTGCAGCTACTGCTTCTTTACCCCCTCCAACAGCATTTGGTTTTTATAATAATGATTTAGATTTCCAATCAGATGCTAATAAGGTAACTACATTTTGTGCTCGTAGATTAGGATGGCCTATTGAAAACGTTGAATTGCAAGATATTCAATTTTGGACTGCTTTTGAAGAAGCTGTAACAGTTTACGGGAATGAACTTTATGCTTTTAAACAAAGAGAAGATTACCTTTCAATGGAAGGTTCTGAAAACTCATATTTTTCAGGTGTAGATTTTGCAGAAACATTAGTAACCCCTAATTTCCAAAATATTGTTCGTCTATCTGATCAGTATGGTGAACAAGCTGGTGTAGGAGGTAACGTAACTTGGTATAGTGGTTCTATTGAATTGACAGCTAGTATTCAAGATTATGATTTAAATGTTTGGGCTTCTCAATCATTAGGTATAAGTGGTAGTCAACTCGAAATCAAAAGAATATTCTACGAAGGAATCCCAGCTTCAGCACAATATTTTTCAGCTGGTGGTGCTGGATTAGGTGCTTTAGGTGGTGCTACAGGATTCTGGGGATTTGGTGGTGTACCTGGATACGGAATGTACAATACCTACTTAATGAGTCCTTTAAGTTATAACGTTCAAGCTATCCAAGCTACTGAACTAGCTCAGGATATATTATTTGATGCTTATACTTTTGAGTTAATTAATAACCAACTTAGAATATTCCCAGTACCAGGTACAGGTGAAGATGGTAACCCAGGTAAACTTTGGTTCCAATACACTATTGTAGATCAGGTATATGAAGATTCTTTACAATCTGGTAGTAGCTTAATTACTAATATCTCACAGTATCCGTATAATAATCCTATCTATGCTACAATTAATTCAATAGGTAGAAGTTGGATTTTTGAATATACTTTAGCTTTAGTAAAAGAAACCTTAGGTAACGTAAGAAACAAATACTCTCAAATTCCAATTCCTGGTGCTGAAGTAACATTAAATGGTCAAGATTTAATCAACCAATCTACAGCAATTAAAGATGCTTTAATTACTCGTTTAAGAGATTATTTTGATCAAACTTCACGTCAATCTATGCTTGAAAGAAGAGCAGCTGAATCTGTAGCTAGAGTAAGTGAAATTAATAATGTACCAATGACAATTTTTATAGGATGATAAAATTAACAGACATATTATCTGAAATTTTAAATACCTATGAAATAGATATGATCATCCAATCTAATACGGATGAAAATATCAGTGATATTTTAGATCAAATTCGTGCATTAAGAAAAATTACTACAGTAAAAAACATTACTCCTTCAGAATACCCACAAAAACAAAATGTTGAATATACTAAAGTTAATATTAAGTTTTTAAGTAGAACAGGAAAACCAGAAGAAGATTTAGAAGAATTTAGACAAGAAATTTTAAAATCTGGAGAAGACGATCAACGCAGAATTCCTGGAGTTATAAGCATTAAGTTTGATACTGATACTTTAAGAAGAATATAATGGCACTATACGGAGGAGCAAGAGATATTTCAATGTTTAGATACGTTAACCGAGAGTTAATACATAACATTATCTCTCAAGAATGTGTCTTATATAAGTTTAATTTAAACGAAACTCCATCAAATATATATGGAGAAGCTTCTAAACAGAAATATTATAATAGACCTATTCTTTTATATTGCCTAATAGAAACTCCAAACCAGGATTCTCCAGTAAGTGAATTAGGTATAAATTTTAGTTGGAAACCTACTTTTAGATTCTTAGCGGATGATTTATATTCTGCTTCAATTGAAAGTCCATATGGTGCTAACGTAGTACCTCAAGTAGGTGATATTATTATGTACCAAAATGGATATTTTGAAGTAGACCACGTTAATGGAACCCAATTCTTTGTAGGTAAAGACCCAGCATATCCATTTGATGACAGCCTTGGAAACAACTATCCAGCATCTCCATTAAATATAAACCCACTTCCCGAAACTGACCTATCTCAATTTGGTTACAACGTCTCAGTAATATGTGAAACTCATTACGTACCTGCTGATATGGTACAAATAATTTTAGAAAGATTCTAATGGCTGAATATAGAAAACCCATTCCTAAGTCACAGCAACAAATTAGTGCTGACTTATCTGTACCGTACGATCCTACGGTAGGGAACCCAAATCAGCCAAACCAATATAGTCAATTCCCAGACTTTAATCAATCTGGTATTCCCTTTAATCGTTCTGAACAAATGTCTCTTAAAGGAGATACTTATAAACCATTTACTGTAGGTTTAGAAGATATTGATCAGGCTGTAATGTACTATTTCCAAAATGTTATCCAACCTTATGTAATACAAAACGGGCAAAGAATAGAAGTACCTGTAATTTATGGTTCTCCTGAAAAATGGAAATCAGTACAAAAAGATGGATATTATAAGGATTTATATGGAGCTATAATGCTTCCTCTTATAATGTTTAAGAGAAATTCTATTGCAAAAAATAGAAATATTGCTAATAAATTAGATGCTAATTTTCCACATTTATACACTTCTTGGCAAGCACAATATAATCCTAAAAATTTCTATTCAAATTTTGCGGTTTTAAATAATAGAATTCCTACAAAACAATTTATAGCAAACGTTGTTCCTGATTATGTTACTGTAGAATATAGTGTAATTATACAAACATATTATGTTGATCAACTAAATAAAATTGTAGAAGCTTGTAACTATGCTTCAGACGCATATTGGGGTAACCCTCAGCGTTATCAATTTAAAGCAATGATTGATAACTTCCAAACCGTAAACGAAATATTTGATACTGAACAACGTTCAGTAAGAAGTACATTCAATATAAGTTTGTATGGTTATATTATCCCAGACATAGTACAAAAGGATCTTAATTCTATTAAAAAATATAACGAAAAATCAAAAGTTATATTTTCTATGGAAGTAGAACAAACTAGTATAGATAGATATCAAACTAACCTAGATCCTCAAATATTTATTAATAACCCACAGATAACACCTGATGGAAGAAACCGTTTACCAATTGATGTTTTAAATCCATTAAGACAAATAAATTCTAAAGAATGAGCAATATTAGATTTCTAGATAACGTAGCTGTAAGCTCTTACCAGTCTTCACAGAATGTTGGCTCTAATTTTCCTAGAATAGTATTTGCTGGGGAAACTAAAATAGTACCTACTAACACTAACTCATATGCTTATGATGTTTATAATTTAGGAATAATCAATATAGTTTCTGGTATAGCTGTAGTAGTTGGAGGTCAAACTGTATATTCGGACGGTTTATTAAGAGTAGAAAATGTTCTTACTAACGAGGGTATAATAAATATATCTGGTATATTAGAGTTAGGTGACATTACTAGTTAATTTTGTAATAAAAAATATATATTTATAATAAAACCTATTTGAAGTGGCTCAATTTAATTTAACCTATACTGGAACCTCAGGCATATCAACTCCCCAAACTGGAGTTATTTCTGTTTTTTCCAATATAGATGATAGCGGTAAGCTTTATTACAAATTCTCAGATGGTACTATAGCACCCGTTGATACAGGAGGTACAGGAGGCAGTGGTTCAGGTTCATCAGGTACTTCAGGCACTTCAAACTCAGGCTCATCAGGTACATCAGGTACAGGTGTTTCAGGCTCATCTGGTACATCAGGTACTGGAGTTTCAGGTTCTTCAGGTACCTCAGGTACTGGAATTTCAGGTTCTTCAGGAACTAGCGGTTCATCAGGAACTTCAGGTAACGGTACTTCAGGTTCATCTGGTACTTCAGGTGCTGGTTCTTCTGGTACTTCAGGTACAGGTGGTTCAGGCACTTCAGGTTCATCAGGTACTTCAGGTTCATCAGGCACTTCAGGTTCATCAGGCACTTCAGGTTCTTCAGGTTCTTCAGGCTCATCAGGTACTTCCGGTAACGGTACTTCTGGTTCATCAGGTACTTCAGGTGCGGGTTCATCTGGTACTTCAGGTACTTCAGCTCCAGGTATAACTTCAGGAACTAGTGGAAGTTCAGGTTCATCTGGTACTTCTGGTTCTTCAGGTACTTCAGGTAATACAGGTTCATCTGGTACTTCAGGTACTGGGGGTGCTGGTTCTTCTGGTACTTCAGGTACAGGGGCAACTGGTACTTCAGGCTCATCAGGTACTTCGGGTGCTGGTTCTTCTGGCACTTCTGGTGCTGCAGGTTCATCTGGTACTTCAGGTACTTCAGCTTCAGGAGGTGGTGGTACCTCTACTCAATATAATACCGTATCTCGTTATCAAGCTTATACTAATAGTAGTGATAAAGAAGCTTGGTTTGTTTCAAGTGCTACAGTAAATACGGGTTTAACTTGGTCTAGATCTACAACAACACTTACTATTACTCATAATACACATGGGTTAAATAATGGTGAAGCAGTAGTTATAAGAAATGCTAATGCTGATAATTTTTATGCTATTGTAACTGTAAGTGATTCTAATACTTTTACAGTGACTACAGTGGATAGTGGTGGAACTTCAGGCACAGCTGCTGCTTATTCAAAAGCATTTACAGTAAGTGGAACTCCTACAGATTCTGCTTTAACAATAGCAGCTCCTTCAACAGGTGATGTACAATTATTAGGTTTACTATATACTACAGGCGCAAGAACTGCTGGGACTTTGGCTGTAACAGTTCCTGCTTCTACAACTAATGGAGCCGGTGCTGATAATAGTGTTCTTAATCAATTTTACCCAATAATTAGAGCCCAATTAGCTTCAGGTGCTAATGTAACTGGCTTATCTATGACTTTAAATACTGTTAATAATTTTAATGTATTTAATCTTGGAGGTTTAAGTACAACACTTAATACATTAGTAAGATTAACATTTTCATAAAAATAAAAATTTTTAAAATTTTTTAAGCTCCATCATTTGGAGCTTTTTTTTTAATATTTATAGTAGAATATTCAATTTGATTTATAAATCTACTAGTATAAATGGCCAGACCTAATTTAATTACAGGTAAAATTACTATACCTGAATTCCAACAATATACTAATGTTAATCCTACTGCTAATGTTTCTTTAGGCAGTCCTAATATTACAAACATTACTAATGATAATTTACTTTATCCGGGTTTAGGAATTACAAACGCAAACTTCCCAAGTGGAACAACTGTTGTTAGTGTAAATTATGGAGCTAATACTGCTGTATTAAGTAACCCTGCTACAGGAAATGCTACAGGAACATCTTTAATAATTCAATTCCCAGATGGGTTATATTATTGTCCTGGATCTACTTTTACAGATGTAAATGGTGTATTTTTTAATACAGACATAACTGAAGGTTTTCAAATTGTAAACCAAGCTGCAAATGCTGGTTCAGGTTTTCCTTTAGTAGGAGTATTTAATTTATGGAAAATCGATTACGTTTCAAATAGAAACATAGACGGTGTTACCATGGACTTTTATGTTGTATTTGATGAAGAATCTCCATATTCAGCCTACAACAGAGTCCCTGTAAATGCTGTTGCTAATGCTATCACACAACAAACTGAACTTAGATCCTATGGTTGGAATGTATCTTCTCAAGTTTACCCAGATTTATCTGCAGGTTCAGAAGTAGCTCAAGGTAATTTAGATGCTCAAAATATCTCAGATTATGTACCTATTATAATTGACCCAACAGGTATTCAATATTCAGGTTCTTATTATATCCAATTTACAGGAAGCGCAGTAACAGATGTTAGTGCTTCAGTTTTAAATGGATTAGAACTTTTAACTATTATACTAGAAGGAGGTTCAGGTACAGGTGGAACTGGTACTTCAGGTTCATCAGGTACTTCAGGTACAGGAATTTCAGGCTCATCTGGCACTTCAGGTACAAGTGGTTCAGGTTCATCAGGTACTTCAGGTAACGGAACTTCCGGTTCTTCAGGTACTTCAGGTGAAGGTTCATCTGGTACTTCAGGCACTGGAGGTTCAGGCTCATCGGGTACCTCAGGTACAGGTGGTTCAGGTACTTCAGGCTCTTCAGGTACC
>Ga0181344_1000278_pt1 | contig 20726 bp, 39 predicted proteins | sample Su13VDMLBDD_FD_130098 | JGI IMG/M metagenome (GOLD analysis project Ga0181344, IMG submission 130098) | Freshwater viral communities from Lake Michigan, USA - Su13.VD.MLB.D.D | ecosystem: Environmental > Aquatic > Freshwater > Lake | place: USA: Michigan | collected 2013-07-15
ACGCCTCCTATGTTGATTATAGATATGCTGTACTTGAAGATGGTTAAGAAACCAATACAAGATAATGGCAAGGCATATTACTTTCTAACTAAAAACAGTCAAATTAAGCATGAGGAAATGGTAGATGGACAATATAGAAAAAGAGATTAGTGTTGCTGGCTTTAGTTTTAAACTAACTAATAAGCTAATGGTAATGATTATCACTATTGCACCTGTGGTCGGTGGAGCATTTTGGGGTGCTTTCGAGTTCTATAACGACTATATGAGTATGCGCTCTGCCATTAAGAACTATGTCAGTCCTGACTTTACCGAGTATGACAAGAAGCTAGCATTGATGGAAGAATCCACAGCCAAGGTCAATGATTACACCAGAGACATCAAGAATGATATTAAGAATGATGTCCGCAGACTTGAGAAGGTAGTCGAACAGGTCGAGAGAGATGGCAAGCAACTTTCTAGAGAAGTAGACAAAGATTTGCGAGAGATGCGAAAAGAAGTAGATAACAAGATTAAGCGAGCTTTAGATAACCCATTAGCAAACTAGGAGTAAGTATGTTTTCATTGATTTCAACAATAGGCGGTTTATTAGTATCAGGACTGCCAAGTCTATTAGGATTCTTCCAAGACAAGTCTGACAAGAAGCATGAGTTAGAACTAGCTCAGATGCAGACTGACAGAGAATTACAGATGATGGAGCGAGGCTTCTTAGCCCAAGCAAAAGTCGAAGAAATCCGCACAGATCAAGTAATGATGCAGACTGATGCAGAGATGACTAAGGCTGCCTATGCGCATGATGCTAAAGTCCTAGAGAAAGCTGCTCCTTGGGCTTCTACCTTTGTAGCCACAGTTAGACCTGTAGTGACCTATTTGTTTGTTGCAGAGCTATTCCTTATCAATATCGGTATGGGTGTTTACTTATTTAATCATGGTCTTTTGATTACCAATGTCGATGACTTTATTAAAGCTACAGACATGATTTTCAGCGAAGATGAGATGGCTATGCTTGGTGCTATTATTGGCTACTGGTTTGGATCTAGAGGCTGGTCTAAGAAATGAAAATAAGTGATAAATGCTTAAAAATGATTAAGCATCACGAAGGGGTCAGGACTAAGCCATATCAATGTCCTGCTCTCCTCTGGACTGTTGGTGTCGGTCATGTCATCGATCCTAACCATGCCAGAGTGCCTATTGCTGATAGAAAGTCTCTGCCTATCCCTAGTGGATGGGACAGGACTCTATCAATGGATGAGGTAGATGATATTCTCCAAAAAGACCTAGCTCGCTTTGTGGCTGGTGTTCTTAGGTTATGTCCAGAGACAGTTAATAACCAAAATCATCTAGATGCTTTAGTATCATTCTCATTCAATGTCGGTTTAGGCAATTTACAGAAATCTCAGGTTCGCATGAAATACAACCGAGGTGATTTTGATGGTGCTATGGATGAGCTTTTGACATGGAATAAAGCTGGTGGTAAAGTCCTCAAGGGATTAGATAGCCGAAGAAAAGATGAGAAAGCCTTATTTTTGTCATAATTAACTAGGATACTAGGCAGATGAAATTAGTAACTCCACAAACTGTTCAAGCAGTATATGAGATGTTGATTTGTCTGCCACCTTTTAATCGGTGGAATCTACCACCATCTAAACAAGTAGGATTTGAAGTTCATAAAGATCCTACCTGCTTGGGTGAATACGAGCCAGAACCCCATGTCATCAGGATCTCTGAGGCTAAGAATGGGCATCTGGATACTGTTGTAAAAACCGTAGCCCATGAAATTATCCATATGAGGCTATATCTGAAGGGTAGCAAGAGCTGGGACAAGCATGACAACCAGTTCAATGAGTTATCGCATAAGATTGCTATTACTTTAGGATTTGACCCCAAGGAACTGTAATGGTTAAGGCATCTTGTAATGAAGTAGAGTTTATAAGATTATTCAAAGAGCTTGGTTCTCCTCAAGCGGTCGCTGATTATCTTGGTGTTACTGTTAGGAATGTCTATCGCAGAAGAGGCGATTTAGCTGCAAAAGGCATTGTTTTAGAAACCACAAATCCTAGTGGCAATACAGTCAAGTATGACAAAGAAGGTCTAAAGCAAAAGCTAGAAGATAGAATTGGACAAGCTCATCACAATGTCCGCAGAGGCATAGCAATGGAAAAGGGAAGAGTCATTGTTTTTAGTGATGCCCATATTATTCCTGATTACAACACTACTGCATCAAGAGCTTTGATTGAGTGCATTAAAGAGTTCAAGCCAGAGGTCATTGTTTGTAATGGTGATGCCTTTGATGGTCAGAGATTAAGCCGATTCCCAAGGGTAGGATTTGACCAAACATTCACAGTTAAAGAAGAACTAGATGCTTGTATTGAATATCTTGGTGAAGTAGAGAAAGCATCAACCTTCAAGTCTAATCTTATTTGGACTCTTGGCAACCATGATATGCGCTTTGAGTCTATGCTTGCTAACAGCTCGGCTCATAATTACGAAGGAATAAAAGGGTTTACCCTTAAAGACCACTTCCCATTGTGGCAGTCTTGTTGGTCATATTGGATCAATGACAATACACAGATTAAACACAGACATAAGGGCGGTTATAATGCTGGTCGAGCCAATGTCCAAGCAAGCTCTGTGCATACTGTTACAGGTCACACCCATGTCCTAACTGTTCATCCATTTACTACCTTAAACCCAGCATTTACTATGGGTACTATTTATGGTGTGCAAACTGGCTGCTTAGCCAATCCTTATGGTCAGCAGTTTAGCTATATGGAAGATTCAGCTAGAGACCACAGAAGCGGTTTTGCCATGCTTACCTATGAAAGAGGACAACTTCTACCACCTGAGTTAATTCAAGTCTGGGATGAGGGTGCTGGTGAAGTTACTTTCCGAGGGAAAATCTGGACTGTTTAACTTTATAGTCATGCAGAATAACTTTATAGTTGTGTAAATCCTCTAACGGACTAGGTGATTTGCATGAAACTTTAGTCAATATATAAATAGACTAACTATCCCAGCCAAATAAATAAGAACTGCTACAAGCTCCACCAAGAGCAAAGCATTGTCCCTGTATAGGTAGCCTTGGACTGTCCACAGAAAACTGCCTACAAGCCCAAATAATAGGTTTAAAGGGTATATATTGAGACTAGTCAGGGCTATACCTATCAAACACAGTATAGTTCCTGACCATCTAATCATTTCTGATTAGCCAAATACTCAGCCATTGTTTTTCTAATTGCTGCTCTGATTACTTCTAGTTCATCTTCTGATAGTGTGAAATCTTTTTCTAAAGTCATTTTTATTCCTTAAATTGAGGGTGAAATTATATATTGACATCACCAGTAAAGTCATCAGGGTAATTTAATATTTCTTTTGCTAATGAAGATTCAAACATTTTTATTTGTCTTATAACATCAATCATTGATTCACCAATAATGCTTGCTTCGCCATAAGCATAAGGCTTTTTATTTGTGTCATAAAACACTTCTGCTAATTGATAGCACTCACCTTCATCTGTTGTTCTTACAATTCTGTGATTCCAAGTCATCTAAATAAACTCCTTAAAAGTATTTCTGCTTCAATCACAGTATCTCTGTGTTGTTTTTTTACAACAAAACTACCGTTAGGCATCCTTGCTTGCAAAAGTTCATACAGTCTATCTGCCAAATCTACTGGATCAATAATCATGGTCTAAGCCTTTGGCAACTGTATGGAGTAACTCCTATACGAAACACTCCCATAATTGAACAGTCTTGAGCAATTGTGTAGTAAGCGCCAAGCCCACCAATACTATTCCCAATGACAAAAATAATAAATAAACCCAAGAGATTCCTTTTGATTTTTTCGAGCAATTGTTTGAGCATGAGCAATTTCTTCCTTGATTACAGTTTTGGTTACAGGTCATTTATACCTCTGCTATTGGATTAAACAACCAATGAGCAGCAAAGTCTGGTCTTACTGTGACCTTTGGTATTCTTCTCAATGGCTCTCTTGTTTTTAGCTTGTATCGTCTGTTGTATTCTTGCTGACCAAAAGGCAATGGCTTCTCTGCATCTGGTAAGTTACCAGTCTTGTAGTAAACAGTATAAGCACCTGCCTCGCTTCTAGTGTAGTGATCGATATAGACCTGTTTCTTGAAGCGCATCTCTGTCAAATACTTAGAGAATGACTTGAGGCTCAGATTAACTGAGTCTGCCATCTGGTGACAGTTCATTGGTTCTTTTTGCATCCTGAGTAATAAATACTGGATTCTCTTTTGTTTCATTTCTCTCTGACCCATATAAACCTTTCAAAACTGGGCTACTAACTAATGCTTTCACCCATTTTAGTTAGAAGGGAATGTCTTGCTCTACTGGTGCTGTTGTAGGGTTTTGTCCTACCTCTCGCTTCTCTAGGTCGGCAAAGTAAATCCAACCATCAAACCCAATGGGGAGTGCTTCAAGTTTTAGCATCTCACCTTTACCAGTTTCCAATAAAACACCTACATTGACATAGCGAGTTTTTTCTTCACCTTGCTTGTTTGTGTAAGTTCCTGATTTAGCTTTGAGTTGTTTCTTGACTGCCATCTTTTAAACCTTTCAATTTATTTACTGTTTCATTTACTTCATCTAAAAAAACTACTACTTCTTCTTCGAGCTTTGCAATATATTCATTATCTCGATTTACTCGGACAACAAACAACTGCAAATCCTCTGGAAGCCTTGGATCAAAAGACACAAAGTCACACCATTGGCGGTTCATCACAGCCATCTGAGTTTGCATCTGAGGAATATATTTAGTTGGTGCTTTACCACTCAATAGAGTAGAAAGATGAGTTTTAGAATTGGGACACTTAATTTCGATAAGCCCATCTTCTCCAATAACACCATCAGGAGAGCAGCCAAAATTAGCAATGGTAGGATGGTCAATAAACCCCAGCTCATCCACAAGATTAGATGACTGAGCTTCATAAGCCATTCTCGCTTGAGGTTCTGTATCTGTTCCCCATTGCATAGCTTCATTCTGATAGAACTCCTGTTGCTTGCCAGTAAGTCTTTCGAGAACTAGGTCTGTCAAATAATCTGATCTAGTGGCTGAGTCCTTCTTAGCCAAGACTGCTACAACCTTACTAGCAGTTACTTTGCCTAATCTGGCTGCGAACCATTCTTCTGTTCTTTGTTCCATTATCTACCCCCTAACCAAAGGATTGCACCTACAAAGGCTAACCCTGCTAAAAAACCTAATAAAAGGACAAGAATTATAGTAATCATTTTACTTCAGACATCTCTTGTAGAACAAGGGATAAATCATCTGCAAATTTGCTACAGTTCTTAGCTGTTTTATTTGCCATAGACCAGTCACCAACTAGGCAGTAATGGTGCAATACCTTTACTTCTGCCATTAGGTCAATCCAGATGCTCGAATAGTCTTTTGTGTCATCCATCTTCATTGCTCGTTTCTCCATGCTAAGTGTTTGTAAGTCTGCCATTTTTCTTGAAATCTTTTATCTTGACTAGGTGGAGTCCATCCTAATCTTTTTAGTGTTTCCACAATATTTGTCTTAGCTGCTGGAATATATGGCTTATCAATATTATCTAAGTGATTCATTTTTTCCTCGCTTTCATCATTGCATCTGCCATTGCATAAGCAATCTGAGCAATTCTTTCTTCAGAATACATATTGCAAAAATCTAACTTTTCGCCAATATATCTAGATTCATTGATGTAATCCTCTAATATTGCTGGCAATGCTTTAGCAGCAAAATAATCTCTTAAATTCATACCATCTTCCCAAACTTTATTTTGTGTGCTACTTGGAAATGCTTTCATGCTAACTGTGCCTTTCTATCTTCTTTTGCTTTGTTGATTCTGACTAGAGCTGCTTTGTCTTTGCTTGCTACCTTGTAGCCATGAGCAAAGTTCTTCTTGAGTTCATCCATATCCTTTGACAAGATAATCATTTCTTCTAGCTCGACAACATCAACTACTGGCTGGCTAGAGTCCAAGGCATCATGCTCAACAATCTCCATTGCTGTAACCCATAGGTATCTGCGAGTATATGTCTCTACAGCACCAAGGTTTTGAATTGGATGGCAACCCTTTAATTGAGCATCAGCCATTGGGCTAGTAATCTCAATCTTTGACCCATCATCAACAGACACAATTGTTAGTGTCGCTAATTCAGATCCAAAGCTAATAACACCACACAAACCTACTTTATCAAAGATGCTGTTGATAGTAGGCAAAAAGTCACCAAGCTCAAAATACTTGTAGCCAGCAAACTTATTGTGACCAGACTTAGTAAGCTCTGTGCCTTGTAGCTCAAGACGAGCCTTATTTAACTTTTGATAAACATTCATTTATTTCTCCTAAAAAACTTATTAACAAAACTGCGCCAACAAAAATATACTGCTGTAGACTTACACAATCCCGACATCCGTAGTCTGCGGTATTTGGTTATCATCTTTCATCCCATCTGGATCTGTTGTCAATCTCATAGTTAGCCCTGTCATTGGCATAACCTTCCATAACTTCTACTGTGTGATTCCAGACCCATCTGCCTAGAGTCTCAAAGTCTCTGTTCTCTAGCAACTCTTGGAGTCGCTCACCTTGCTCTTTGCTGGTCTGTTCCATAGCTTCTAAAAAGTTACTAACCTTGTTAGGGTTATATTCATCAGCCATAAAGTCATTAACTAGTTCTTCAAAAGTCATCATCTTCTCCTTAAATAAACAAAGCAAACATTGAACCGATAACTGCGCCTAAAACTGCTGCACCTAAAATATCTAACTTAGTAACTTTCATGGCTGCTCCTTATTTTTGAGAATCAAGAATTGCACGAACTTCTGCTTCATTCTTAGCTTCATAGTCACGACAAACTGGGAACTCATCACCATTTGATAAAACAGCAATCCAAGCACCACCAACTGTGGCACGAATTCTAGGATTGTATCTAGCTTCTTGTTTGTAAATTTCTTGAACTTGCATTTTGATTCTCCTAAACAATTAAACAATTAAACTTCAGTAATAGAGATAATGAACTAGAATACTTACACCAAACTTACAAATGAAAATTATTTTCTAGGTACTTTCCCTAATGCGAGCAAAAAGAGTTGATGCTAACCAGAAAACCATAGTTGAACACCTAAGAGCTATGGGTATGTCTGTATTCCACTTGCACGAAGTAGGCAAAGGCTGCCCAGATCTGTTGGCTGGAATAAATGGTCAGACCTATCTTATTGAAGTCAAGCGAGATGACAAGGCATCATTCACACCAGCGCAGCTAGAGTTCCAAAGGACTTGGAAGGGTGCGCCAGTTATAAGAATAAATAATCCACAAGAAGCTATTGATTTTGTAAAAAATATGGTTTAATCTGATTACTGGCTAGGTTCGCTACCGAAAAGTGGACTCCTTCACCCACCTGCCAGTACCTTATCTGTGAAGGCTTTTGAAGGAAAGCTATGTATTACTACAAATTCAATATTGCAGACTGGCATCTCGCAACAAGTCATCTAAGCCTAGAAGAAGAAGCTATTTATTTTAGGCTCATAAATTATTATTACGACACAGAACAAGCTATCCCAGAAGAAACCCAGTCGGTTATCAGGCGGTTAAGACTCGGTTCTTACTCGGAAATTGTTGGGATTATTCTCAAAGAATTTTTTACTTTGGAATCAGATGGATGGCATCATAAGCGGTGTGATGATGAAATTTCTCAGTACCATGACAAAGCAGAAGTCAATCAGGTAAACGGTAAGAAGGGTGGTAGACCTAAGAAAACCCAAACGGTTTCCAAAGATAACCCAGACATAACCTTAACCAAGAACCATAAACCATTAACCATAAACCATAGTATAGATGTCGCTAAAGCTCCCAAAGCCAAAAGATTGTCTTTAGAAGAACTGCCAAAAGAATGGGATGATTTTTGCAAGAAGGAAAGACCAGACCTAAAACCTTTGAATGTCTGGAATCAGTTTAGAGACTACTGGATCGCTCAAGGTGGACAGAAGGGTACTAAGCTGGACTGGTTCGCAACTTGGAGAAACTGGGTTAGAAGCCAGAGAGTAGAATCTGTAAGAACAATTGATAAGCCTACAATCCAATGGCATCAGACTTTAGGTGGTGTTATGGCAAAAGGTAAGGAGCTAGGCATTGAACCAAAAGCAGGTGAAACAGAAGGGCAGTACCGACAAAGACTTATTTCAGCAGGAGCATAGGAAACAATGCGAGGCTAGATTTGCTCTCAATATGCCTTTGCAAGCCAGAAGATTGTATCTGGCTAATGTTGAAAGCAAGAGAGGAAAACCAGCTAGACTTGAACTTGAATCGGAGATGATTACACAATGGACAAAGAACAAATCAACCAAAGCATGACAACTATAGACCCTAACAAGGCCGTTAGTTTCATCATTGAAAATGCACCAAAGTATGCCGAGGCTAAAAGCCAAAGGGTATACCTAGAGAACTTCTTGAAGGTAAAGAAGGCTGATTTAGTAATCAAGTGCAATGAAAGCACAATCACCAGAGCAGAGCATTATGCCTTGGCTCATCCTGATTACTTGGTTATTGTTGAAGGAATCAAGGTAGCCATGCTTGAAGAAGAAAAGCTCAAATACTTCCTAGAGGCTGCCAAGCTAAGAGCTGAAATCTGGCGCACTACAGAGGCATCTAACAGAAATCAGGACAGAGCTACAAGATGAACGGTAATAACTCCTACTCTCAGAGAAACTCTGGAAGAAATCTAGGTGAGGAGTTGTTTGAGCAATACTGTGAAAGTAAACAGGTATTTTTTAGAAGGCTTGGCTTTGATGAAAAAAAAGATCCTATTCCTAATTTTTATACCATTAGTCCTCTTGTTAGGAATCTTCCTGACTATATCGTTTGTAGTAACAAAGGCACAAGACTGGTTAGTGTCAAAGGTACTGCGAATATCAAAGCATCTGAAGTAGCCATGATTCCTCAGTTTTTAGAGTGGTATAACAGCAGAGAATGTCCTTTATGGTATGCCTTCTGCTTTTCTGGACAAAATACTCCTACCTTCAGAACACCTGACCAAGTGATTACATTGTACCAACAAGGGGTAGATAAGCAATGGAATGATGGTAAGATTTACAGGACATTAGAATTATGAAAGTTGAAATAGGTAATGCAACCCTGTATTTAGGGGATTGTGCTGAAATATTGCCAACACTAGGCCAATTTGATGCAGTTGTTACTGATCCACCTTATGGAATTGGAGAATCAAAGGGTCGCAATAAATCAAGAAGTAAATTAGCAATTGCTAAAGATTATGGTGATGATGATTGGGATAATGAACCAATAACAAAAGAATCTGTTGATTTATTAAGAAATATTAGCAAATGGCAAATAATATTTGGTGGTAATTATTTTGAGTTGCCACCTACAAAATGTTGGCTTATTTGGGATAAAGAAAATGGTCAAAATGATTTTGCTGATGCAGAATTAGCTTGGACTAATTTAGATAAAGCGGTAAGACTTAAAAGGTATATGTGGAATGGGATGTTAAGAGCTAACAAAGAACCTAGAGGTGACCATCCTACTCAAAAGCCTGTTGGCATTATGGAATGGGTAATTAGTCATTTACCTAATGATGTAGATACTATAATTGACCCTTATATGGGTTCTGGAACAACTGGTGTAGCTTGTGTAAATATGAAAAAACAGTTTATTGGCATTGAAAGAGAGCAAAAATATTTTGATATTGCTTGTAAACGAATAGAAGATGCACAAAGACAGGTAACATTATTTTGACTAGAGAACAAAGGAAGCACTATGACAGAGTTGCCAGACTTGGGTGCATATTATGTAGACATCTCGAACTTGGAGAAACCCCTTGTGAAATCCATCATATTAGACGAGCAGGGAAAAGAGACACAGCACCAGTTATCGGACTATGCCCATTCCACCATAGATTTGAGGGGGTTCATGGACTTGGTAGAAAAGCATTTGAAAAAAAGTATGGATTGACCGAAGAAGATTTGTTAGCACAAACAGAGGAATTATTATGCAAGCAATAGTCATAGCAACTAAAACAGGAAGATGCCTACCTGTCCTACTAGAGTCCATTAACCAGTATGTACCAGATGATGTTGTTATCTACACAGCAGGTTATGACCATATTCTGCCAAACCACCGAACAATCACACTACCCAATGACTTTGATAACTTTGGTGACTCCTACAATGCTGTAGTGGCAGAGGCATTTAAAGAGCATGATGAAATCATTGTGGCTAATGACGATATTGCTTTAACTCCACACTCCTACTTGTTGCTAGATCAGGATGTCAAAAGACTCAAAGACCACTTATCTAGGATTGATGCTAGTCCCAAATTGGGATGGGTAGCAAGTCGCTCAGACTATGTTAGAGAAGCCCAAAATATCAGGTTTGGTACAGAAAGGCATGGAGACAAATACAAAGAAGAATATTGCATCAATGAGGTAGAAGTTATCTCTCCATTGTTTGCCTATATCTCTAAGGATGCTTGGGTAGATTTCAAACCTATTAATTGGTATAGTGACGATATTCAATGCTTAGAAATGTTATCAATGGGATACCAAAATTTTATATCTAGAAGCTATGTCCACCATGTTGGATCACAGACTATAGGCATGGATAATAATAAAAACCATTTAGAAGCAAAGGCTTGGATAGATAGCAATATGCCAGAATTTAGCAAGGAGTTCTTTAAGTGAATATCCATGAGAGATTACTCAACTGGTCATACTATGTAACACTATGGCTAGAAGATCCATCTCCAAAGCAGCCTTCTACCTGTCGCTCTTTTGAAAAGAACTACACTCCAGAGCTAGGCAATGTCATGGAAGAAGATTACCCTGATATGCCGAGTATTGACTGGAAGGATGGTGAGATAGTAGAGTCTTGTATGAAAGACCTTCCAGAACACCATAGAAGGGCTTTAAAGGCATTTTATGTAAGCCACCCATACCAGAGTAACCATTCTATCGCTAACTACCTTAGAATCAATGTAAAGAAATTAGAGAATGACCTACAAGAAGCCAGAACAAGAATTAACAAAGAGCTTAACAGGAAGCTATCAGGAGACAAGGCTGTGCGATAACTGTCGAATCAAGAAGCCGAAGCACACAGGGTATATGCAGAAGTTCAACAATGGTTTAAACCAAAGATGGATTTGTAGGGATTGCAAAGAAAAAGTTGTTGATTCTTAAAAAATAGTATAAACTTTCGGTGGGGAAGTGTTTTTTATACTTTCTTGATTTTTTTCATTTATCTCCTTCACAGAGACTTTAGCCCTAGAAATAGGGCTTTTTTTTAGGAATTTTCATGGACAAGACAACAATCATGGTCGGCTTACTTGGTGAGAAGCCTAAGATGGCTGAGAAAAAAGAGGGTGGACTTCTTGAGAGTGATGTATCTTCTTGTCCATTGGCAACACAAGACAAAGTAATTAACGATGGTAACAAGCGCAAAGCGGTAGTGGTCGCTAACTACACAGACAAGCCAGTAGCTAAGTGTATGGACTGTGAGTATTTCTGTCCTTCTAAAGATATGCCTACTTGTGGCATGGGTAAAGGCATGGGATTCTGCGAGAAGTTCGAGTTTACTTGCTCAGAGAAGAATGGCTGTGATGAGTTTGAAGTAGCTACAGAAGAAGATGAAATGGAAGAAGATTATGAAGAATAGTCTCTATGGCAATATCCATGCAAAGCGCAAGAGAATCGCTGAAGGATCTGGCGAAAAGATGAACAAGGTAGGCAGTAAGGCTGCTCCTAGTGCTAAAGACTTCAAGGCTGCTGCAAAGACAGCCAAACCATACAAGGCTAAAAAATGAATAAGACTCAAAAGAAAATTGGCAAAGTAATGGGTGAATACAAAGAGGGCAAACTAAAGTCTAGCTCTGGCAAAAAGGTTAAATCTAAAGACCAAGCTCTAGCAATTGCCTTGAGTGAAGCATCTAAGATGGCTCGCTACAAGAAATGAAAGTAAGAGAAGCTGCAAAGATTCTTGAGAGAATCGGTGTAGATGGCTATAACAAGCCAAAAAGAACACCAAATCATCCTACTAAAAGCCATGTAGTAGTGGCAAAAGAAGGTGATAAGACCAAGACAATCCGCTTTGGTCAGCAAGGAGTATCAGGATCACCAGCTAAGAAAGGTGAGTCCGAGGCTGATAAGGCAAGAAGAAAGTCATTCAAGGCTCGTCATGCTAAGAATATAGCGAAGGGTAAACTTTCTGCTGCCTATTGGGCTGACAGAGAAAAGTGGTGAAAAATCAATAACTTATGTTAGTAGTTCAACTAAAGAACCTACAAGCACAATGGGATAGTCTGGCAGAGAAAGATTTATTTTTAAGCCAGTTATACCCATACTTACTAGAATTAGCAGATGATCTGAATACAGACGATATACAGTTCATAGGCAACAGACAGACACTACACTAATGGCTCATCAACAACAATTTGACTTTGTTAAGACTTGCCAGAAAAAGTACCCTAATGCTTTTTCACAGGCAAAAGTCTTAGAAGTCGGTAGCTTAGACATCAATGGCTCGGTAAGACAGTTCTTTACAGACTGCGACTATCTAGGCATAGATGTAGGGGAAGGCAAGGGAGTAGACCTAGTATGCCAAGGGCAAGAGTTCCAAGGAAAAGCCAATAGTTTCGATACAGCAATATCTTGTGAGTGTTTTGAGCATAATCCTTACTGGATAGCGACATTTGAGAATATGCACAGGGTAGTAAAGCAAGGTGGATTAGTAGTCATGTCATGCGCCACTACTGGCAGACCAGAGCATGGGACAAAGAGAACAAGTCCAGAAGATGCTCCTCTAGTAGAGTGGGATTACTACAAGAACCTGACAGAAGCAGATTTTAAGGAAAAGTTTGATTTAGATAAAATGTTCTCAAAGTATGAGTTCTCTACTAACAGTCAGACTCATGATCTATATTTTTATGGGGTAAAGAAATAATGGCACAAGGACTTCTAGGCGGTGTATTACCTGCCATCTACTCTGGAGCAGACCAGCTCAAGAGGGGAGTCTATGGTCTTTTGACTAACCCACAAGAACAAGCTGAAAGAGCTGCACAAAGTCTATTGCAAAGCAGAGCAGATAGACAGGCTCTAATGGCTCAGACCTTTGCTAATCCTGAGAGACCATTCCAAGTAACAGACCAAGCTGGATTAGCTCAGTTAGGTGACCAAGTTATGTCTGGTGAGCTAGGGTTTGCTCCTGCTGGTATTGTTAGCCCAGTTGTTGCAAGAGCTATCAATATGCCAGTTAGCTTACCTACAGATGAAGTATTCCAAAAAGCTGTAGCAAATACACCTAATGCACAGATTACAGATGAGGGCTTGCTCCTAAATGTAATGAGAAAGCAAAAACCACAACAGGCTATGACAGAATCAGTCAGGGGTGGAGTGTTCTACCTTCCAGAAGGTGCTTCTCAGATGAAGCATTATGGCGGTACTGGTTACTATGGTGGTACTGAAAAGATTGCAGGAGAAACCCTGTATAAAAACCCATTATTTGTAAAAGGTGCTACAGGCGGTAAAGCTCCAGAAGCAGCCTATGAGCAATTGGCAGGTAAAGAAGGTTTTAAACAGATGCAAGATGATGTCCAGAGTATTATTTCTGGATATAACTCAGGAAGCATGAAAACAGTTGTAGATGGAGTAGCCACAGAAAGTCCAGTTGCATCAAGAATCATGCGACTTGGTGGTGATCCTGAGAAGTTTATTGAGAGTATGCAGCCAAAGCTAAATGCTCAAAAACAAGCCCTTGAGAAAGCAAGTAAACAAGAAGTTTTACCTGATATAACTGAGTATGACCTTGCTAAGATGGATTTAGATGCAACCTTGAAAATGATTGACGAAGCAAAGTCTTATGTAGGCAAAAAGATAGGTAGCAGAAACACCACAATTGTTGATGTTGAAAACTTTTTAGATAAATATGCTCCAGACCTATCTGGTTATGGAAACTACATTATTGATAACAGTAAGCAAGGCAATCAGCTTAAATATGCTTTACAAGAGGCAGCAGTAGCTCAAAAGGTAAGAGACTCTGGATTTGACTCAGTAATTGGTCAATCTAAGAAGAAGGGTGAGCCAACAATATCAGAGATATTTGATGTTAGAGAATCTCACTATCCTAATGCTTATGGAGACTTTCAATTAATGCCTAAGTTTGAAGGTTTGCTAGATTAGTAAAACTGTTGTATATTTGCAACATCATCAACCAATAACCGTTTGGATTGGAATGGAAAACAGTAGCGAAAACAACAATCTAGGATTCGAATCGAATGGTTCGAAGGGTGGACAGCCGAACAATACAAATGCCAAGAAGGGCAGATTGTTCTTTGACCAGTTAAGGAAAGAGCTAGTCCAAGAAGATGCAATCAAATTAAGAATGATTGCTAGGAAGCTAGTCGAGGCTGCTCAAGATGGAGAGCCTTGGGCTGTAAAAGAAATCATGGATCGAGTGGATGGTAAAGCTATTCAAGTTACAGAGATGTCTGGCTTGGATGGTGGAGCAATCGAAACAGTAACTAGCATCAATATCAATTTAAAGAAGCCTGAATGAGTGAACTCAATCTAGAGTTACCAGAGAAGATGAGCTTCTTGTTTGAGCCACACAGATATAAGGTGGCTTATGGTGGTCGAGGTTCTGGTAAGTCTTGGGGTGCTGCCATAGCTTTATTAGCTTTGGGCGCACAGAAGCCATTAAGAATACTATGCGCTCGAGAGTTTCAGAACTCTATCAGCGACTCAGTTCATGCCTTGTTAGCAGACCAGATTAGAAAGCTCAATCTAGAGTCATTCTATGAGGTACAGAACACAGCAATTTATGGCAAGAATGGTACAGAGTTCTTGTTCGCAGGTCTGAAGCACAATGTCACAAAGATTAAGTCTTTTGAGGGTGTGGATGTCTGTTGGGTAGAAGAAGCACAGACTACTTCTAAGTCTAGTTGGGATGTATTGATTCCCACAATCCGTAAAGAAAACTCAGAGATATGGATTACTTTCAACCCTGAGTTAGATACAGATGAGACTTACAAGCGGTTTGTAGTAGTGCCACCGAGCAATGCCAAAGTAGTTAAAGTTAATTACTCCGACAATCCTTGGTTTCCATCAGTCCTAAGAGACGAGATGGAAGATCTAAAGGCTAGAGATGTGGATGCCTACCTGAATGTCTGGGAAGGCAATACAAGACAAGTTCTAGATGGCGCAGTCTATGCCAATGAGCTAAGAAAAGCTCAAGAAGATAATAGAATTAAGGATGTGCAAGTAGACAACTCTATCCCAGTATCAACATTCTGGGACTTAGGATGGTCGGACATGACATCTATTTGGTTTGTGCAGACAATATCAGGTGGTGAGGTAAGAATCATTGACTTCTACCAGAACTGTCAGAAAACCATTGACCATTATGTCCAAGTGCTTCAGAATAAGGGATATACCTACAGGGATCATTGGCTACCCCATGATGCAGAACACAAGAATATGACAGGTCGAAGCACTAAAGAGATTATTGAAGGCATGGGATTACCAGTTAGGATAACTCCTAAACTGTCCATTGCTGATGGTATTAACTCTGCTCGTATGCTAATGAACAGATGCTACTTTGACCAGAACAGATGCGCTGAAGGATTACAGGCTTTAAGACACTACAGATATGCTGTAGACCCTGATACTAAAATGTTTAGCGATAAACCTTTGCATGACCAACATTCCCATGCTGCTGATGCTTGGCGGTATGTGGCGGTAGGGCTTGATGAGAAGCCTAACGAATGGAATAAGTCCCTTAAAATTAACACTAAATGGATCGTCTAATGGATCAAGAAAACCTCAAAGGAATACTAGATGCAGAGATTGACAACTCTCTCGGCTATATTCAAACAGACACTACTGATGAGCGCTCAAAGGCTATTGAATACTACAATCGTGAACCGTATGGTAACGAAGTAGAAGGTCGCTCTCAGATTGTTACTGGTGAAGTAGCTGAAGTAGTTGATGGTGCATTGCCACAATTATTGCGAGTATTCACTCAGTCTGACGAGATTGTTCGCTTTGAGCCTAGATCCTTTGATGATGAACAGAAGGCTTTACAGGCTACCGAGTATGTGAACTGGGTAATGAACCGAGACAATGATGGTGTATCTTTGCTACACACTTGGTTCAAAGATGCCTTGTTGCAGAAGAATGGTATCGTTAAGGTCTACTGGGATGAAGTTGTAAATGTAACTAAAGAACAGTATCAGAACCTTAATGAAGAAGAATTGACAATGATTTTGTCTGATGATTCTATTGAGGTATCTAAGCAAGAGCAGATTGAGTTAGAGTCTTACCAAGACCCAATGACAGGGATGATTATTCCTGTATTTGCATACAATGTCACAGTCAAAAAGACCAACAAGACAGGTAAAGTAGTTATTGAGAATGTCCCACCAGAGGAGTTCTTAATCTCTAAGAAAGCTCGCACTATTGGAGATTCTCCGTTTGTAGCTCACAGAAGGCTCATTACTCGCTCTGAGTTAATTGGCATGGGCTTTAACAAGAAGATTGTTGATGACTTACCAAGTTGGTCTGACCTAACTTACACACAGGAAAGAGTTGCTCGCTTTAGCAATGGTGAGAACCCTGATGTAGACAACAGCACTCTCGATCCAGCAATGCAAGATATTGAAGTGTATGAGTGCTATCTCAAAGTCGATATGGATGGGGATGGCATTGCAGAGCTTCGCAAGGTAGTCTATGCAGGTAGCGAGATTCTAGATGATACAGAGATTGACTTTGTGCCATTCTGCTCAATCTGTCCTATTCCTATGCCACACAAGTTCTTTGGTCATAGCTTGGCAGACCGTTCAATGGACATTCAGTTGATTAAGTCTACTGTTACTCGTCAGATTCTAGACAATATGTATATGACTAACAGCCCTAGAATGGGTGTTGTTGAAGGTCAAGTAAACCTAGATGACTTGCTAACCGTTACAGCTAATGGAGTGGTTCGCATGAAGAACCCTAATGCTGTAGTTCCTTTGACAGTTCCAGCTACTGCTGCACAGTCATTCCCATTACTTGAGTATCTAGATGTAGTTCAGACTAAGCGAACTGGTGTCAATGATGCTCAACAAGGTTTAAACCCAGACATTCTACAAAACACTACAGCGACAGCAGTAGCAGCTATGCAGTCAGCAGCAGCAGGTAGAATTGAATTGATTGCTCGAATCTTTGCTGAAACTGGGGTAAAAGACCTGTTCCAGAAGATTCTACAGCTTCTGTGCAAGTACCAAGACAAGGCTAGAGTGATTCGCTTACGAGGCAAATATGTCTCTATTGATCCTAGAGAATGGACTAACCAGTTCGATATGTCTATCAATGTAGGTCTTGGAACAGGTAACAAACAAGAGCAGATGACTATGATTGCTATGGTTCTAGGTAAGCAAGAAGAAATACTAAAGACCATCGGAGTTAATAACCCATTGGTAGACCTAGCCCAGTATCGCAATACTTTGGGTAGATTTATCGAGTCTGCTGGCTTTAAAGACTCAAGCGAGTTCTTCAAAGAGATTAGCCCAGAGCAATTGCAACAGATGGCTCAACCACAGGAACAGCAACAAGATCCACAGGTACAGGCTTATATGGCTCAAGTCCAAGCTCAAATCCAAGCTGACCAGATGAAGGCTCAAGCAGAGATGCAATTGGCTAGAGAGAAGGCAGCAGCTCAGATGCAATTAGAGCGAGAGAAGTTTGAACAGCAGATGGCTCTCAAGCAACAAGAGTTTGAGTATGAAGCACAGTTAAAGGCTATGCAAATCGGTGCAAAGCTAAGTCCAACAGCTAATATACCGAATGTCCTATGAACAAAGCTGAAAGAGCAAACACCTATTTAACAGATGAGTTTTTCATGGAGCTTGTGGAAAACCAAAAACTGTTGTATAAAAACAACATATTCAATAGTAATGAAGATGATGTAGATTTTCGAGAGAGGTCTTTAGTCAAACTCAGAGCTATTGAAGAATTCGAGGCATCAATCCAAGCTATCGCAGATGATAAGCAGATTAATGCTAAGAAGTGGAAGATTCTTTAACTACCATAAAAGGTAATAACAATGAGTGAAAACACCAATCCAAATGGAAGTGTTAGTGTAAGCGGAGCAGCTAGTGCATTTTTGTCTTTGATGGACTCACCTACTGAGGAAGCAAAAGCTCAACCAGAGGTAGACCAACAAGAGCAGGAATCTGAGGAAGTTGAGTATTCAGCCGAGGCAGAGGAAGGTTCAGAGGACTACACAGATGAAAATGCAGAAGAAACTGAGTACCAAGAAGAAGAAACCGAAGAACCACAGCGATTCAAAGTCAAAGTAGACAATGAAGAAGTTGAGGTCACCTTAGAGGAACTTCAACAAGGTTACAGTCGCACAAAAGATTACACAAAGAAAACTCAGGCTTTAGCTGAGACTCGCAAGGCTGTGGAAGCAGAAAGAGCGAGAATCGAAGAAGCCAAGCAGTTGCGAGATACTTATGCTCAAAGACTAGAAGTTATCGAGAAGTTACTTGCTCAAGATCAGGGTGAAGAAAACTTAGCAGAACTAAGGGACTCAGATCCTATTGGTTATGCGATTAAGATAGCTGAAAGGTCAGAGAAAGAGAAGCAATTGCAAGCAGTTCGTGCTGAAAAACAGAAGATTGCTCAACAGCAAGAATATGACAGACAGCAAGCTCTGCAAGGTCATTTGCAACAAGAGGCAGTAAAACTTAGAGAGATGATTCCTGAGTTTAGGGATGAAGCCAAAGCCGAGATAGCTAGGAAAGATATTAGAACCTATGCCAAATCTGTCGGTTTTAGTGATGAAGAACTAAGCCAAGTGTATGACTCTCGAGCAGTTAAGACTCTCTACAATGCAATGATGTATGAAAAACTAATGAAGGGTAAGACTGATGCTGTAAAGAAAGTGCAGTCTGCTCCTAAAGTATTGAAGGCTGGAAATGGCGGTCAGGTTAATGCTGAGAATGATGCAACTAAGAAACAGATGCAAAGACTCAAGCAAACTGGCAAGAAGTCAGATGCAGCTAAACTTTTTGAAAAATTTATTTAAAGGAAATTTGAAATGCCTACATTTACAAGATACGATGCCGTTGGCGCTCGTGAAGATCTAAGCAATGTTATTTATAACATCAGCCCACAAGACACACCTATTATGTCATCTATTGGTAAGACATCAGCTAAAGCTGTTTACCATGAGTGGCAGACTGATGCTTTGGCATCTGTAAACACAAGCAATGCACTAGTTGAAGGTGCTGATGCTACTGCTGCAACTTTGTCAGCTACAACTCGTATCGGTAACTACACACAGATCGTTGGTAAGACTGTGCAAGTTTCTGGTACTTTGGAGTCAGTAGACAAAGCTGGTCGTAAGTCTGAGAAGGCTTACCAGTTAGCCAAGGCTTCTGCTGAATTGAAGCGAGACATCGAAGGCATCATCACAGCTAACCAAGGTCAGTCTGCTGGTAATAGCTCAACAGCCCGTGTTATGGGTTCTTTGTTGTCTTATATCAAGACAAACACAAACAAAGGTTCTGGTACAACTGCTGGTGCAGACCCTACAACTATCGGTGTATCTACTCGTACAGATGGTACAACTCGTACTTTCCAAGAGTCTATGCTTAAAGATGTAGTTGCTAAAGTGTTTACTTCTGGTGGTACACCTTCAGTATTGATGGTTTCTCCAGCATTGAAGCAAGTTGTTTCTTCATTCACAGGTTTGGCACAGCATCGTTACAACAGCACTACTGCTGGTGAAATCACAATCTTGGCTGGTGCTGATCTTTACCAGTCAGACTTTGGTGTAATCAGCATTGTTCCTAACCGTTTCATGCGTACTCGTGATGCTTTGGTACTTGATCCAGAATATGCAGCATTAGCATATTTGCGCCCATTCCAAACTATCGACTTGGCTAAAACAGGTGACTCAGAAAAGACTCAAATCTTGGCTGAATTAACTCTTGAAGTTAAGAACGAAGCAGCTCATGGCGGTATCTTTGACTTGTCAGCAAGTTAATAAGTGAGTAGAATTGGGGGTGGGGAAACTCACCCTCATTTCTTGGAGATTTAATTGTCAAAATTACTAGGTGATTTTGGGGAAAATAAAACTGCTTACTCTGATGGAGAAGGCGGTATTATTATTGAAACTAAGCTAGATCTAACCGATTTTGCTGAAGCTACCAAGCAAGCATATAAAGACAATAGCGGTTCTAAAGGCTGGGGTGACACTCCTTACGATCCTAAGAATCATATAGCTTGTATACCACCAGAGATTATTGGTGATCTAAACAAGAAAAATATTATGAAAGGCTATCAAGTCATTGATATGCCAGCACTAAAAAGATGGTTAAACGACCCTGAGAACCGAGTGTTTAGAACTCGAGGGGGTATTGTTTAATGGCTACTATCGCAATCTGCATCCCAGCTAGAGGACAGATGGAAGTAGGAACAGCTTTTGACCTAGCTAGAATGGTCAATCATGTAGCAAGAAACACAGAACACCAAGTCAATCTGTATACCTCTATGGGTACTCTGATATTTGACCAAAGAAACAATATGGTCGAGTCAGCCCTAGAAGAAGGTGCAGACTATGTCCTGTTTATTGATGCTGACATGAGATTCCCTAAAGACACTCTTGAGAGGCTACTGAGCCATGACAAGGGGATTATTGGGGTAAATGCAACAACTCGCTCTACACCAGTCAAGGCTACT
>Ga0181344_1000279_pt1 | contig 20723 bp, 21 predicted proteins | sample Su13VDMLBDD_FD_130098 | JGI IMG/M metagenome (GOLD analysis project Ga0181344, IMG submission 130098) | Freshwater viral communities from Lake Michigan, USA - Su13.VD.MLB.D.D | ecosystem: Environmental > Aquatic > Freshwater > Lake | place: USA: Michigan | collected 2013-07-15
TATCTTTGTGTTAAAATAAAAAGGCATGACACAAATACCATCGGGAACTAAGTTTATTGGGATATCTTCAAATGTCCCTGTACCAGAGAACAGATCATCTTTAAGCAATAGCTATCAAGAAGTATACACTATTGACGATATTATAGCAGAGGCATCAGCAGCTGATACTAATATATATAACAGTGACGGTACATTAGATGCGAACAGGACTGTTACAATGTCTGGAAGATCACTTACATTTAGCGGAGGTGAAGTTGTATTTAATCAAGGCACTACAAATTCTGGTTCCATAAAACTTTATGAAGACTTTGATGCTGGTTCAGATTATGTTCAGCTAAGAGCTCCTCAATTTATGGCTCAAACTACATCTTTTGTTTTCCCTGGATTTGTAGGTTCTGCTGGTCAATTTCTAACAAACTCTGGATCTGGAGTAACTAATTGGGCATCGTTGCCTACTGAACTTCAAGTAGCTGCATCAGATGAAACTACGGCACTTACTACGGGAACTGCAAAGGTTACTTTCAGAATGCCATATGCCATGACAGTTACTGCTGTGAGAGCTTCACTTTCTACAGCTCAAGCATCAGGTAGTATCTTCACGGTTGACATCAATGAGAGTGGTACAACTATACTATCAACAAAGCTGACAATTGACAACACTGAGAAGACATCTACAACAGCTGCAACACCAGCGGTTGTATCTGATACTGCACTGGCAGATGATGCTGAGATAACAATAGACATCGACCAAATTGGTGATGGAACTGCCAAAGGTTTGAAAGTTACTATCATAGGAACAAGAGTATGATAATCAATCCATATTTAGTGCAGCCAAGTGGGCCATCATACGGCACACTAACTACTGCGTGGATAGCTGCCACAGGCGAAACGGACTTAACTATCTTAGGTGCGTTGAACACACTTGAGAGTAACTTAACTACCTATGGACTGACTGCTAAGATGAAGGCTTTATATCCATTTGTAGGTGGCACTGCGGGTAAGCATTCATATAATTTTATGAATACTGCGCAGTATCAGTTAACTTTCAGTGGTGGATGGACTCATAGCTCTACGGGTGCTTTACCTAACGGAACAAATGGATATGCAAGTACGGGTATTAAAGTAAGTGATTTTGCTGCTGATTCAATTGGTACTGGTGTATATTTGCGTACAAATGCAGATGGTTTATTCGTTGATGTAGGTACAATAGATACTTCTAGATTTCAATTATTAACAAGATTGGGAGTGGATATTTATTCAGGGTTTCCAAGTGGAAACGTACAGCCTACAGGTTCAACAAGTGATTCAAGAGGATTGACATCTATTGGTAGAGTTTCAACATCATCAAGAAAAACATTTAAAAATGGTGCTTTAGTATTCACATCATCAGAAACATTAACAAGTACATCTGGTGTAAACACTTATGATTTTAAAATAGGTGCTTCAGGTGGTTCATCAATTACTTGGTATTCACCAAGACAAAACGCATTAACAGCATTTAAACTTGCTTTTACTGATACCGATGAGGCTAACTTCTACACTGCCGTACAAGCGTTTCAAACTACATTATCAAGACAAGTATAATGAAACTAACAGACATAAAACAAGCAGAATATCCTAACTATGTAGGACTGCTTACAGAAGTACAGAAAGATGAATTGGTAGGTCAGCAGTATACTGAGGATAGCTACTTCAATCCTATTCAAGATGCGGATGATAATTGGATAATCTCAACTGAAGAGATGAACTTCTGCACAAACGTAGAATTTCTATGGGTTAAGGACTTGGATTTAATACCTTACAATCCTAAACCTACACCACCATTCCCACCAATAAATTAATTTTAATTATCTTTGTGCTATGGGAGAAATTAACAACTACTCAGTAGAGTCAGTAAGAATAAATGACAGGATACTTGCCTCTGATGGAATCAGTGGAGCTACTAAGAATGTTTCAGCTGGAGACGTAGCAGAGCTTGCAGGGTGTAAGGTATATAGAGCTTTTATAACTCAGACAGGGACTAACGCACCAGTTCCGACTATCGTTGGTACTAACACTATTGGTCCACTTGTTTGGGCTAGATCATCTGCGGGTATTTATACAGCCACATTGATTAATGGTTTTGTTGGTAATGTTACTACTATAGCAGGGCTATCTGCGGTTAGTGCTACTGACGTAAGGATTGCATTCACGAAAACAAGTTCAGATGTAGTTACATTTAATGTCTATCAGAATGATGTATTAACAGATGGCCTTGGACAAGACCAATATATAGAAATACGAGTATACTAGTTTTTGTCGCAAAAATCTACTATATTTGCGACACTATTAATTAAATCAAATCAAAATGGCAAAAGAAAAAGGACTCACTGAAGAGGAGTTTGAAAGACTTAAGGGTCTTAATGAGGCATACTTAAATGCCAAAGGTAGAGTAGCTGACGCTTCATTATTTCAAAAGAGAAGTTTAGACATATTAGATGCAACTGAAAATTCATTGCATAAGCTGCAAGAAGAACTTGTATCTAAATATGGTGAAGTTACTATTGATTCACAATCAGGGCTTTTTAAATGATACGCAAGATATCTATAGGTTTAGATCTTCTGAAGGCTATGCATTATGTCGTTGGGCAGCAGGTACTTGACAAGTCTTACACTATAGATACAATACGATATGAAGGTCTTGACATTGTAATATATATCAAGAAGGAAGATGAAATCGTAAAATGGAAATCATTGAACGCCAATGTTCCAATCACTATTGAATATAAAATAGACTTCTAATGCAATCACCATATTGCTTTATCGTACAACCAGTTGGGGGAAAAAGATATAGCAACACCAAAGAAATTGACGGAGTAGAATTGATAACATCTACATCCAAAGAAGATCATACTACTACTAACAGGCAAGGTGTTGTTATGTCTACTCCTCTATACTATAACGGTCCAATAGAGGCAGGAGATATAGTTATAGTTCATCATAATGTATTTAGATTGTATTACGACATGAAAGGAATGGAGAAAAGCTCTTGGTCTTTCTTGAAGGATAATACATTTTTAGTCACATCTGAGGAACTGTTCTTATATAAGAAAATCAATGGAGATTGGAAAGCACCATCGCCATATTGTTTTGTTGAGCCAATAAAGTCAGAGAGTAAAGATATACTGTCTGGAGAAATAAACGAAGCACTGTTTGGTACGATGGTTTACAAGAATGACGACCAAGAAAACGTCCAAGAAGGCGACCAAGTAGTTTTCAGCCCTGAGACTGAATATGAGTTCAGAATAGATGATAGATTGTTGTACAGAATGAGAACGCAAAATATATGTCTAATAAGAGAGAAGAAATCCTAAAAGCCGCAATGGTTGGGATAGATGAACTCATAGGTGTTCTTCGTGATCCAATTATTTCAAATCCAGAGGATTCGTTGTCAGCCGATAAGATGAAGAATGCAGCAGCTGCAAAGAGGCTTGCATTTGATGACGCATTGTATATGCTTGAGAGAGTTGAGCAGTTAAGTAATGCTGATGGAATGTCAGCTGTACAAGCAAAGGCAGCAGAGATACCAACTAGCTTTGTTGAGTCAATGGCTAAAGAAAAGAAGAAATGAGTCTATATAGCGTCCTTCCAGACTACATAGCTAACTCTGTAAAAAGAACTAAGAGTTGGGAGTATGGCTACAATGAGAAGTACGACATGGTTGTTATATCTAAGGACGGAAGCCTTGGTGATATATACGAGATTAACGGACTAAAGGTAGGTCTTCCAAACTTACCAAAAGGTAACTTACCGAAAGGTAATAACAAATGGGAGCCAAAAGAATATCCACAAGAACTTAGTAGAATAAAGACAATATTTGAATGGAATTCAAAGTCAAATGAGTTCAAGGTAAAGTGGGTAGATTACATACAGCAAGAGTTTGAGAGTAGGGAGTTTGGACATTGGTTCATGAATAATGGCAAGCCTACGTACATAACTGGCAGTCATTATATGTACTTGCAGTGGTCTAAGATTGACGTTGGTCTTCCTGACTTTCGTGAATCAAATAGAATCTTTCATATATTTTGGGAGGCATGCAAAGCTGACGACAGATGTTTTGGTATGTGCTACCTAAAGAACAGGCGTAGTGGTTTTTCATTTATGTCTTCATCTGAGACGGCAAACATTGGTACTATATCTAAAGATGCGAAGCTAGGAATACTATCAAAGACAGGAGCTGATGCCAAGGAGATGTTCATCAATAAGGTTGTTCCTATCGTAAGGAACTACCCATTCTTCTTTAAGCCAATCCAAGATGGTATGGACAATCCTAAGACAGAGTTATCGTTTAGGGTTCCTGCAAAGAAGATTACAAAGAAGAACATGTCTGAGACTGATACTGATGAGATATTAGGTCTTGACACAACAATTGACTGGCTTAATACTGCGGACAACTCTTACGATGGTCAGAAGCTACTAAACCTAGTTCATGACGAATGTTATGCTCCGAGCACTAAAATAATGATGTCTGACTGGTCATTTAAAGAAATAAAAGATATAAACATTGGAGACAAGGTTATGATATCTGGAGGAATAGTAAGGACTGTAGTTAAGAAAACAGAAGGTAACACAGACATGTATACCGTAAAGCAAAAATGGGGAGAAGATTATATAGTAAGTAAAAATCATAGACTTGTATTTGAGCAGTATATATATAACGGAAGAAATAAATCAAAGAAAAGAGTAGAGAAAATAATGACTCCAGAAGAGTATATTTCTTTATCTAAATATAAAAAACAACATACATTTTCAGTAAAATCAAAACCTATTCAATCTAAAGATTCAGATATGATAACTATACATCCATATCTTCTTGGGTTATGGCTTGGTGATGGTAGGAAAAACGAATTTACAATAATAGTAAATAAAGAAAAAGATCCAGAACTGCTTGTTTATTTAGGCAACATGGCTCAAATATTTAATATACCATTTGAGATTAAAAAAAGCACTAGTGAATCTGCTGTGTATTTTAAATTTAAAGGAATAAATAATGAATTAAATAAAATTGGAGTAAGAAATAATAAACATATACCTGATTTTTATAAGATATCTTCAATAGATACTAGGCTTCAATTATTAGCTGGACTTTTAGATTCAGATGGCTATTCAGACCAAAATAAAAACTGCATAACATTTGGAATGAAAGATAAAAAAATAATAGAAGATATTAGAATTATAGCTATGTCGTGTGGTCTATCTTGCAGTAGTGTAAAAGAGAAGAATACAAATTTTAACACTAAATCATATAACATTAGTATATCTGGAAACTTAAGAATAATACCTTCAATTGTAGATAGAAAATTATTTCATAATTATTCTGAATCATATTCAAATAGAAGATGTGGAGTAGATGTTGAGTATTTAGGAAAAGGAGATTATGTAGGAATACAAGTTGACGGTGTAAATGATGATGAAAGGAAATTAATATTAAATGACTTTACTGTAAGTTTAAATAGTGGTAAATGGCTTGTACCAAACAACATATTAAACAATTGGCGTGTAACTAAGACTTGTCTTCGATTGGGTAGTAGGATAGTAGGGAAGTGCATGATGGGGTCAACTGTTAACGCACTAGCTAAGGGTGGACAAAACTTCAAAGATTTATATTATGATTCAGATCCTAATAAGCGTAATGCTAACGGTCAGACAAAAAGTGGATTATACTCTCTGTTTATTCCGATGGAATACAATATGGAGGGATTTATTGATGAATACGGCTTTGCTGTTATAGATAATCCAAAGACTCCAATAATGGGTATAGATGGTAGAGACATTAAGGTAGGTGCTGTCACATATTGGGAGAACGAGGTCGAGGCACTGAAGCATGATGCTGATGCACTCAATGAATTCTACAGGCAGTATCCTAGAACTGAGTCTCATGCATTTAGAGATGAGTCTAAGCAGTCATTATTCAACCTTACTAAGATATACCAACAGATAGATTATAACGACTCGCTTATAAGAGACAGGGTGCTTACTAGAGGTTCTTTTACATGGAGAAACGGAGAGAAAGATACAGAGGTTATTTGGACCCCTGACTCACGAGGCAGGTTCCTTGTGTCATGGATTCCACCAGAGAGTTTGAGGAATAATGTTGTAATGAGAAACGGGAAGCGATGTCCAGGCAATGAGGAGTTCGGCGCATTTGGATGTGACCCTTATGACATATCTGGAGTTGTAGGTGGGGGTGGATCTAATGGTGCACTCCATGGTTTAACTGGCACATCTTTAAATCCAGAGGTTCCGTCAAATATGTTTTTCTTAGAGTATGTAGCAAGGCCGCAGACGGCAGATATATTCTTTGAGGAAGTGCTTATGGCTTGCGTATTTTATGGTATGCCGATATTGGCTGAGAACAACAAGGCAAGGATGCTGTACCACTTTAAGAATAGAGGCTATAGAGGATTCTCTATGAATAGACCAGACAAGAATGTTGCTCAGTTAAGTAAGACTGAGATTGAGATTGGTGGTATACCGAATACTTCTGAAGATATTAAGCAAACCCATGCCGCATGTATAGAGTCTTATGTAGAACAATACGTAGGATTTGATACAGAGGAGACGTACAGAGATTCTGATTTAATTGGAAATATGTATTTCACTAGAACGCTTGAGGATTGGGCTAGATACGATATAAACAATAGAACAAAGTTTGATGCATCTATTAGTTCTGGTCTTGCAATAATGGCTACACGTAAGCATCTATTCAAGACAGAGACCAAAAAGTCGAAAATAATGATTAAATTTGCGAGATACGACAACTCGCAAAATAATAGCAGTATTATAAAAGAATGAAGATCCCAGAGATAATTATAAGCAGTACTCCATTTCCAAATCAGTTAGCTTCTGACCAAGAGAAGGCAACAATGGAATACGGACTAAGAGTCGGGAAAGCTATTGAAAATGAATGGTTTAAGCGTAAGGGAGGATCTTGTAGATACTACGATCAGTTTGGGCAGTTTCATAAACTTAGGCTTTATGCTCGTGGAGAGCAACCTATTCAGAAATATAAGAATGAGATTTCTGTAGATGGTGATCTATCGTATCTTAATTTAAATTGGGATATTGTACCAATCATACCTAAGTTCGTTGACATAGTTGTCAACGTAATGTCTGACAGGCTTTATGCTGTTAAGGCTCAAGCTCAAGATGTAATGTCTGCTGAAAAGAAGAACTTGTTTCAAGACATGGTTGAGGCAGATATGGTGTCTAAAGATTTACTACTGAAGGCAAAAGATCAGTTAGGTATTAACGCATTTAATGTTGATCCAGATGAGCTTCCTGAGAACGATGAAGAGTTATCTCTTTACATGAATCTTAAGTACAAGCCGTCCATAGAGATAGCTGAAGAGATTGCTATTGATACAGTGTTTGAGATGAATGACTTCTCTACTGTTAGAAAGATGGTAGACAAGGACCAGACTGAGATTGGTATTGGTGCAGTTAAGCATAGCTTCTATCCTGGAAAGGGTGTATCGGTTGAGTACGTTGATCCAGCGAACATGATTTACAGTTATACAGAAAAGCCTGACTTCTCTGACTGCTATTACTTTGGTGAGATTAAACAGATGCACTTTACTGAGCTTAAGAAAATTAAGCCAGACATCAGTGAGGAAGAGTTGTTAGAAATTCAACAGTCAGGAAGTGCGTGGTATAACGCATTCCCAGTTATATATAAATACCAAGACGATATATTCTCTAACGAGTTAGTTACTCTTTTGTATTTTAATTATAAGACAGACAAGAAGTTTGTCTATAAGAAAAAGAATTTAGAGAATGGCGGGTCTAAAGTAATTAGAAAGGATGACTCATTTAATCCAGAGGATAATGAGATGTTCCAGAAGGTGGAAGTTAGCAAAGAAGTTTGGTACGAAGGTGTAATTGTAGCTGGTACTAATATTATACTTCAGTGGGAGATGTGTAAGAATATGGTTCGTCCTAAGTCTGCATCTAACAAAGCTACCGCTAATTATGTATTGTTTGCGCCTAGAATGTATAAAGGGCAGATTGATTCACTAGTTAAGAGAATGATTCCTTTTGCTGACCAGATACAGTTAATACATTTAAAGCTACAGCAAGTACAAGCAAGGATTGTTCCTGATGGTGTATTTATTGATGCGGATGGATTGAATGAAGTTGACCTTGGAACGGGAGCTGCTTACAATCCAGAGGACGCGCTCAAGTTGTACTTCCAGACAGGTTCCGTTATTGGTAGATCTTATACTGGTGATGGCGAGTTTAATAACGCTAGAGTTCCAATTCAAGAGCTGAATAGTAATAGCGGTCAGTCTAAGATTGCTGCACTTATAGGAAGCTATAACCATTACCTTAGTATGATTCGTGATGTCACAGGACTTAATGAGGCTCGTGACGGATCAATGCCAAATCCTGACGCACTTGTTGGTGTTCAAAAGTTAGCGGCATTGAACAGCAATACAGCAACTAGACACGTAATGGAGGCAAGCATGTCTATCGTTAAGAGACTTGCTGAATGTGTATCTATTAGAATAGCAGACATACTTAACTACGCTACGTTTGCAGATCAGTTTGCAATGCAGATTGGTAAGTACAATATGAGAATACTTAACGATGTTAAGGACTTGTATCTATATGACTTTGGTATCTTCATCGAGCTTGATCCAGACATGGACGAGAAGGAGATGCTAGAGAGAAATATTCAGATTGCTTTACAGCGAGACGCTATTGACCTTGAGGATGCAATAGACATAAGAAATGTTAAGAACATTAAAGTAGCAAATGAATTGTTAAAAGTTAAGCGCAAACGTAAACTTGTAGCACAACAACAACGTGAAGACCAAGTTGCACAGATGCAAGCCAATAACAACGCTATGTCTCAACAGGCCGCTGCCGATGCTGCTATTCAAAAGGTTCAGGCTGAGGCTCAGGTTAAGTCTCAAGTTAAGCAGACTGAGATTCAGTTAGAGATGCAGAAGTTACAAATGGAGGTAGAACTTAAGAAGCAATTGATGCAGATTGAGTTTGAATACAATATGCAATTAAAAGGTATAGAAGTAGATGGACTTAAGAAGCGAGAAGCAGATAAGGAAAAAGCTAAGGATAAACGAATTGACCTACAGGCAACTAGACAATCAGACCTCATCGAACAAAGACAAAAACAGCTTCCTGCAAAGAACTTTGAAAGTTCTGAAGACGATTTATCAGGATTTGACTTAGAATCATTTGGACCAAAATAATATGAAAAAAGGACTATATGCAAATATTCACGCTAAACGAGAGCGTATTGAGGCAGGATCTGGAGAGACAATGAGGAAGCCTGGTACTAAAGGCGCGCCTACAGCTAAGGCATTCAAGAAGGCAGCTAAAACAGCTAAGAAGAAATGAAAGACAAAGTTAAATCACCAATTGTAAAAAGTGGTGATATTATTGGCCATTTTGTAATTGACAAAACTTTATTAGTAGGTAAAAATAAGGTTTATGATTGCATATGCAAATGTGGTTCAATTAAAAGATTTTGGAAATTTTCAGCTATAAAAAATCAAAAAACATGTGGATGCGGATATGATGAATTTGGATTTACTTCCAAACAAAGAAGATCTATTAAAAGCCGAATGAGTGGATATATTAATGGAGCTAAAAAAAGAGGGTTTTCATGGGAATTAGATTATAATGATTTTTGTAAAATTTCTACACAAAAATGTTTTTATTGCGGATCTAATCCTAAAAAATGGGATTGTATATCCAATGCTCCATCACTTCAAAAAGATTCTCCAAATGTAAACCCATCTGATTATGAAATATATTTTACTGGAGTAGATAGATTTGATACTAATAAAGGATATACAGTTAATAATTGTGTCCCGTGTTGTGTATATTGCAATAGAGCAAAAAGCAATTTAGATTTTAAAGATTTTAAAGAACACATTAAAAAAATGTACCAATGGCTATACCAAGTAGAGTAAAATCAATAATGGACAAAAATGGATTAAAATCCATTAATAATCCTAAAAAAACTCCAAATAATCCAAATAAAAGTCATGTTGTCATGGCTTCAGAAAATGGAGTTTATAAATTAATTCATTTCGGACAGCAAGGTGTAAAGACTAATCAGACTGTCGGACAACGTGAGGCATTCAAAAGTAGACACGCAAAGAATATAGCTAAAGGAAAATTATCAGCTGCATTTTGGGCAGACAAAATTAAGTGGAGTCCTAGTAAGACTGCATCACCAAGCAAGAAATGGATAAAAGGATCATGAAGACTGTATCTATACAAGGAGTAAAGCACTTAATCAAAAAGAATAAGAAGGGAGATATTATTGTTGAACATACTAACATAAATAATGGTAAGTATGACAAATTGAATCTAACTAAAAAAGCTAAAGCAAAGACTGTTTCAGAAGGTGTTAAGGCAACTAAGAAATGGCATAAAGAAAATCCATATAATAAGAAATCATGAAAAGTATAAAAGCACCTAGCCCTAAAAAGGCTTCTATAGCAAAGACAATAAAAACTAAATCAGTGCCTAAGTTTAAGATGCCAAAAGCACCAAAATGCTAATATTGTTTTTTTAGTTAATTTTGTAACAAATTAAATCAAATATAATGAGTGAATTCAAAGTTAGAGCTGTAGAGTTCGAAGAGAAGTCTGTAGTTGAACACGAACAAGAACTCGTAGATAGACACGAGAGAGAAGTTGCAGGAGATGCGACTGAGTCAGTAGCCGATGAGCCAATAGCTGAGGTAACTGAAGAGACAGTAATAAATAGTGAACAGGCAGTACCTGTCACTAATGAAATAAAAGAAGAGGACGTTCTTTCACATCTTAGAAGCAGATACAATAAAGAGATAAACTCTTTAGATGATTTGTTTGCGCAAAGAGAAGCTAACGATGAACTGCCTGAAGACGCTGCTGCTTTTTTAAAGTTTAAGCGAGAGACTGGTAGAGGGATTGAGGATTTTGTAAGACTTAATAAGGACTTCGATAAGATGGATGAAAAGTCTGTCTTATATGAATACTATAAGAATTCAAATCCAGAGTTTGATGATGAAGATATCTCATTTAAGATTGAAGAACTTTCATACGATGAAGACTTCGATGATGAGAAGGATATCAAATCTAAAAAGTTAGCATTAAAACAAGAGCTAAAAAGAGCCAAGCAATATCTAGAAGATCAGAAGGAGCAGTATAAAATTCCGCTTGAGTCAAGTAAGAGTTTTGTTCCAGATGAAGATAAGGATGAGTTTGAATCTTATAAGCAAAATAAGCAACAGGTAACAACATCTGAGCAGGAGGCACGCAAAAGGTCTGAGTATTTTGAAGCTAAAACAAATGAATTGTTTTCAGATAAGTTCGAAGGTTTCGGATTTAATATCGATGACAACAAGGTTGTTTACAAGCCATCAGATACAAAGGCGATAAAGGAGCAGTCAGATATTACTAAGTTCATTAAGAACTTTTTAAATGAAGACGGTTACGTTAAAGATGCGGAACTTTTTCACAGAGCTATTACCATTGCTTCAGACCCAGATAAGTTTGCTAAATTCTTTTATGAGAAGGGCAAATCGGATGGTGTCGAAAACATAGCTGTTGAATCTAAGAATATAGACATGGGTCGTCCTGCAACAACGGTAACACCAAAGCAAGGCTTCACTGTTAGATCCTTAGACGGAGACAATATAGAGTATAAAATAAAAAGTAAAAACAAAAACTAAAAACTAAAAAAAAATGGCAGGTTCATTATCGGTAACTCCTACGTTTGAGTTACAACCAAGTTCAAAAAAGGCTACGTTGCAGAGCAACTACCTTACTAATTTCGATTTCTTAAACCAGTATCTACCTGATACAATGGAGAAAGAATTCGGACGTTATGGAGATCGTTCTATCGGATCTTTCCTTCGTAACATGAGTGCTGAAATTCCTTCTAACTCTGACTTGATTAAATGGTCAGAAGAAGGTCGTCTTCACACTAAGTATATTAACGTTACTTCTGGTGCGGCTATCACTTCTGATACAGCTACATTGACAGTTGCTGATGCTGGTATTACAGCTTGTAACTTCCGTATTGGTCAGACTGTATTCATTTCAGCTAACGCTTCTGCTGTAGCTAACAGAGCTATCATCACAGCTGTATCTGGTCTTACATTTACAGTTGCTTACTATGAGGCAGGTGGTCAAACTTTTGCTTTAGGTGCAGTAGTTACTTGTTTCGTTTACGGTTCTGAATTCAAAAAAGGAGCTAACGGAATGCAAGGTTCTTTGGAAGCTGAAACTGATATCTTTGAAGTTTCTCCTATCATCATCAAGGACAAGTTTGCTATCTCTGGTTCTGACATGGCTCAAATCGGATGGATTGAAGTTGAAGGTGATAACGGAACGGGATACCTTTGGTACTTGAAGTCTAAGCATGAGACTCGTCTACGTTTCGAAGATTACCTTGAAATGATGATGGTTGAGCACGTTGAGGCTGAAGCAGGTTCTGGAGCTATCGCTGTAACGGGTGATGTTGGTAACAAAGGATCTCAAGGTTTACTTTCTTCTATCGAAGAGCGTGGTAACGTATGGTCAGGTGGTGTTCCTTCTACATTGAATGATTTCGACACAGTTCTTAATCGTTTGGATAAGCAAGGTGCAATCGCTGAGAATACTATCTTCGGTAACCGTACATTCTCTTTGAATATTGACGATATGTTGGCTGCTCAAAACTCTTACGGAGTTGGTGGTACATCTTATGGTCTATTCGATAACGATGAGCAAATGGCAATCAATCTTGGATTCACAGGATTCCGTAGAGGTGGTTATGATTTCTACAAGTCTGATTGGAAGTACTTGAATGATGCTACTCTTCGTGGAGGTCTAGTAGGTGGTGTTGTTAACGGTGTATTAGTTCCAGCAGGATCAACGAATGTTTATGACCAAGTTCTTGGTAAAAACACAACTCGTCCGTTCTTGCACGTTCGTTACCGTGAGACAGCAAACGAGAATCGTAAGTATAAGACTTGGTTGACTGGTTCAGCAGGTGGAGCTAACACTAGCGATCTTGATGCAATGGAAGTCCACTTCCTTTCTGAAAGAGCGTTGTGTACACTTGGAGCTAACAACTTCTTTATCTTCAAATAAAAACAACTTAGAGAGGGGCATCAGTGTCCCTCTCTATTTTTTTCTTATAATTCAAATTAAAATCAAATGAAAACAACAAGAACATTCTTGCTTAATAGCAAGAAATCACCAGTATCATTTATTCTTCAATCTAGAGATCTTCCTACTAGAAGACTACTACACTTCGATGAAGAGAAAAAGAAAAATCGCAGTCTGCGATATGCAAGTAATCAAACGTCACCATTTCAAGATGAGCAAGATGAGAACTCTATTTTAGAGCCGATTATCTTTGAAGATGGGGTACTTACAGTGCCAGACACAAATCCAGTTCTTTATGAGTTCTTAAGTTTACACCCAAGCAATGGAGATGTATTCTACGAATGGGATCCAGCTAAAGATGCTGAGGAAAAACTCAACATGGAGAACTTAATTCTAGACGCTAAAATTGAGGCACGATCATTGAGTCCTGACAAGATGGCATCTGTTATTAGAATCTTTACTGAAAAGAATACTGAGAAGATGTCATTAAATGAACTTAAGTGGGAGGTGATGAATATCGCTGAATACTACACTGAGGAGTTCATGAATGCAATCAATGACCCAGAACTAGCAGTAGATGACATGGCCTTTAGAGCAATCAAGGATGGATATGTATCGGTTAGAAATGGAGGTCGTGATGTTCATTACAACTTAAAAGACAATAAAAAACGAATGTTCTCTGTGCCTATGGGAGAGAGTGCTGAGAGTGCATTATCTGCATGGATGCAATCTGAAGATGGGCAAGATTTCTATATGTTCCTAACTAAAGAATACGAAGCATAATATTTTATATCTTTGTACTTTACTAACCAAAAAAAAATAAAAAGACATGGAGAAGTTTTTAAAAATCCCTGTAACTAGTGAGCAGTTTCAACTTGTTTCTGCTACTGGAATCGTTCTAATTGAGCAAGCATCTACAACTACAGTTACTATCGCTTATAAAGGTGGAAGTACTAGCACAGATGTAATCACAATTACTCACGCTACTGCTGGAGCAGGAGACGAGACTATGCGTGATGCTATTCAAGACGCAGTAGTTGCTGCATTGCAGACTCCTTGGTATGCTGTTGCTTATGAAGTAGCAAATCTACCTTACGCAGTTTCTGGTATTGCAGTTGCATAATAGTTTTATCTGTTAAGCTTAAAAGAGGGTTGACACATTGTTGACCCTTTTTTTATTATCTTTGCACTATGATAAATGAAGTTAGAAATACGGTATTGGCTGTATTGAGCAAGGACAATAGAGGATACATTACTCCAGAGGAGTTCAATCTATTCGCTAGACAAGCTCAACTTGAGATATTCGAACAGTACTTCTACGATTACAGCAACCATATAAATAAACAAAACGCTAGACTTGATAACTCAGGATATTCAAATATACCTGAAAGATTAGGTGAAGTTATAGATAGATTTTTAGTTGACTTGACATTAGGGTATGACGCTGTGTCTGGTAAGTTTTATGCACCTGGGGACAACAACATACTTACACCTAAGCAATATCACGCAATTAGACTTACGTATAACAATTCAACAGAGATTGAGAAGGTAGCGTTCAATAAGATATTGTATTTAGTTAACTCTAACCTTACTGCACCAACAGTTAAGTATCCAGTATACACGCTTAATGACTACAACTCATCAAATGCAAGTATACAGGTTTATCCAACTACAATTACAAGTAATGTAGTTATGAGTTACGTAAGACATCCATTTGATCCTAAATGGACATGGCAAGTTCTAGCAGGCGGTGAGCCTGTATTTAATCAGTCAGCTGCTGACTATCAAGACTTTGAGCTGCCTCTTAGTGATTCAGCAGAGTTAGCTCTTAAGATATTACAGTATGCTGGCGTATCTATCGGTGAGAATGATGTTGTTCAGCTTATGGATGCAGAAGAGACTAAGGACTCACAGAAAAAACTTTAACGTATGGCATATATAAATAATCTTCAGTACTATACAAATAATGGTAACACTCCAAATAATTTAAATTGGGGTTCTTATCAGTTTGTATCTATGGATGACGTTGTAAACAACTTCATGTTGATGAACATAGGTGACGATAAGTTGCTTAACAACGTAAAGAGACATGAGGTTATATTTCATGCTAAGAGAGGTATTCAAGAGATAACTTATGATGCCCTTAGAAACTTTAAGATTATTGAGATCCAAATGGGTGATAATCTTAAGTTGATTATGCCTCCAGATTATGTTAACTACGTAAGAATATCTGTAAACATTGAGGGTGTACTATATCCATTACATGAGAACCTAAGTGCTAACTCAGCTACTGCATACTTACAAGATAATAATCAAAACATATTATTTGACTTAGACGGAGAGGTTCTTACAGGTGATTCAGTTCTAGATATAAGAAGAGGTGAACAGCAGCAGTACTTTGGCCCAGGCACATTTAATGGATACTACGGATGGTCTTACAATGGGAATTGGTACTTTGGATATAACATTGGTAGCCGTTACGGTCTACAGACTGATACAGCAAACGTAAATCCTACATTTACTGTAAATAGAGCAGCAGGTGTAATTGACTTCAGTTCTGGAGTTAGGAATCAATTGATTGTCATTGAGTACATATCTGACGGCATGGAGAATGGTAATGATGACGCTATTACTATAAACAAGTTAGCTGAGGACTACATATATGCATATATCAAGTGGGCTATACTTGACAACAAGTATGGAATTCAAGAATATATAATTAGAAGAGCGCAGATAGCTAAGACAGCTAAATTAAGAAACGCTAAACTTAGACTTTCAAATATACATGCATCTAGACTTATTATGGTGCTGAGAGGTAAGGACAAAATAATTAAATAGATATGCCAGAATTTAATAATACCTTCATCAGTGGTTCAATGAATAAAGACCTCGATGAGAGGTTGATACCAAAGAATCAGTATAGGGATGCATTAAATATTGATGTTAACGTCAGTAAGGGTGAGGATGCAGGTGTTGCCAAGAACAAGATGGGTAATACTCGCTCCGTTGACATTGCTGATTTATCTGGTCGTGTTGTAGTTGATCCAATTACATTTGAGGAATTAGCTAAGACAATTGGTGCAGTAGAGTATGAGGCATTCAATAAGATATATTGGTTTGTTGCTTGCGATACATTTGATGGTATATACGAGTATGATGAACCTACAGGTATAGCTGTTCGTGTATTACAATCTAACAAAGCAACTCCATCTACTCCATCAAAGCTTAACTTCAGAAAAGAATATCCTATTACTGGAGTAAACTTTATTCGTGGGAATGATGAGAACAACTATCTATATTGGACGGACGATTATAATCCACCAAGAAGAATAAACATTAACAGAGTAAAATCTGACCCAAGTGGTGTGTCTGGATATCAAGTAGATGATCCTAGGATTGATAATGATATCGATGTAGTTCTTGCACCACCACTTTTTGCACCAAGCATTTTCCTTTATAATGACAATAGTGTAAATGATACAAACAACTTATCTGAGAAGTTTTTATATTTCTCATACAGGTATAAGTATGTTGATGACCAGTATAGTGCAATGTCACCCTTCTCTGCTGTATCATTTATGCCAAAGGAGTATGAGTATGACTATGGCGTAGGGAATAACAAGTCAATGACAAACTTTTACAATTCTGTAAGAATCAGTTTTGAGACTGGCGATGAGTTTGTAGAAGAGATTCAAGTATTTGTGCGTGATACTAAAAACATAAATGTTGGTATAGTTGATACATTCTCAAAGAGTGAGCTTAGTATTCCAAATGACGGTTCGTACACAATTACATTTAATAACAACAAGGTATATGCAGCACTGCCAACCGACCAAGTAACAAGGCTGTATGACAATGTTCCATTACTTGCTAAGGCTCAGGATGTTGTTGGAAACAGAGTAGCTTATGGAAACTATGTTCAGTTTAGAGATATCGTTGACTGTACTGGTAACAATGTAGAGATAAATTATCAGTTAAGTGTTAAAAATCCTCCTTCAGTAGTAGCTACTGAGGCTGACCCGAAATCAACATGGCGATCTGATAGAGATTATGAGATTGGATTGGTTTATCTAGATGACTATGGACGTATGAGCACAGTTCTTACTGCTCCTCCTACGACTCCTACAAATGGAACAAATAGTACTATATACGTACCGCCTTCCAATTCATCAACTCCGAATACTCTTGTTCTTAGTATAAAGAATAATCCACCTTGTTGGGCTACACACTATCGTGTATATGTTAAGCAGAGCAAGAAGTCTTACTATAATGTATTCCCAATACTATATTACTCTGATGGTTTATTTAGATATTTCTTGATAAACGAATCAGAATTAAGTAAAATAAATGTTGGTGAGTACGTAATATTTAAATCTACAGCAGCAGGTGCTACAAACTCAAATAAAAAATATAAGATACTAGAGGTAGAGAATAAATCTGCAAACTTTTTATCGGGTGGTTCTACTGAGATAGCTGGATTATATTTTAAGATTAAGGTTGATAATACTACAGAACTTTCGGGTGGAGATATATTTAATTTTACATCTACTGGAGTTGGTGGCGGAAGGGTTGTGGGTGATTTATATTTAGCTTATTCCCCTGGACCTATTCAGAATACTGCTGTAGCTGATGCCAATCCAGCTTTAGTTATAGACGAATTTGTTGAAAATCCTATATTCTATGGTGATGGAGATCCGCTAGGAGTATCTTTAGTTACAGATCAATTTTTTAACTCTGGAGGTGACGATGAAAGGATAACGATACAGATTGATACACCAACTACGTATTCAGTATACAAGAATCCAATAGGTCAATATTCATATAGTAACTATAACGATTTAATAGGTTCTAATTTACCAATATCAACAGGTGTATCTACTAGTATTGCATTTTTCTTTAATGTGTACTTTAATCAATCAACATATAATGTTGGTGATAGATGGGTATTTAACTGTAGGGCAGGTAAGGTTCCAAACGCACCAATAGGAAATAGAGCCTGTGCTATAGTTCCAGGTGGACTAAATCAATGGGTTGATGATAAAAAAATATTGACAGGTGCTGTAATAAAAATACAGGTTAAAGAAGATACTTATAATCCAAGTGGATCAGAGCAACTATTGCAACCATTTCCCCCGTCACCACAAGATTATGAAAATATAGAAGAGTGGTGGTATGAATCTGGAGCTAGAGATTTATTCTCATATACTGATCCAGGAGGTACTGATATTCGTGGGTCTAGAGTTAGATTTAGAAGAGGTGCATTTTGGGAATTAACTTTCGATGGTGGAAATAACAATAGTGATTTTCAGACCAACGTAATACAAGCAGATAAATCAGCAATTGGAAAGAAATTTCCAATGAGAATGCTTATATTCTCAGCTATGCCTAGTAATCCTACAAGTATATCGGCCATTGGATCAACTGATGCACAATTATATCAAGGAGCTGGATATGGTAGAAATAAGTTTGTTGTATCATTCGAAATAACTCAGCAAGAAAACTTAAATATTTGCGAGACAGCACCAATTGAGGATGACTCTGATATATATCACGAATTGTTTCAGACTTACCCAATTGTAAATGGTGAGCACCAAGTATTGTGGCACTATGATGATTATGAAGCTATAATAGCTGGAGCATTTGCTGGAAAAACTAGATTGAGACAATTCGATAAGACTGTGCCTCATTACTTCAATGTAGGAGATCAAATAAATGTAGTCTCTACTAATGACTTGTTGATGCCGTCAGGACCATATACAATTTTAGGTATTGAGGACTTATATTCAGTTGTATTAAATTTCACATTCCCTGGACCTGGAGCCGCAACTCCAGGAACTGTATCTCTAAGTGGTGTTAATGAGCAAGACCAAAACGGTCTTACTGTTCCTGCTATTATCGAGATAAACAAACCAATGTCATTTAACACTGATAACAATGGTTGGTCTTGGGGTAACGGACTAGAGTCTGACCGTATATTTGATGACTTCAATCAGACCACTAAAGGATTCAGTGTACGTGTACAGACACCTATAGAGAACTACAGACAGATAAGAAACGAGGCTTCTATATGTTATAGTGGTATATACCAATTCAATACAGCATTAAATAGACTTAATGAATTCAATTTGTCTACATCTAACTTTAAGTATCTAGATAGAGACTTTGGATCAATTCAAAAGTTATACGCAACAGATACTGACTTAGTTGTATTCCAAGAGAATAAGGTATCAAACGTACTATACGGAAAGAATGTATTATTTGACTCTATTGGTGGTGGTCAGGTTGTATCTATTCCTGAAGTTCTTGGTACACAAATACCAGTTAATGGAGAATGGGGAATCAGTAGAAACCCAGAGTCATTTGCTAAGACTGGTGACAATGTTTATTTCACTGACGCTAGACGAGGTGTTGTATTGAAATTAAACAATCAGATTATAACTGAGATATCTTCATTCGGTCTTAATGATTACTTCAGAGACTTAATGATAGATAATCCTACAACTCAGAAGATTGGAGCGTTTGACCCATATGATAACATGTATGTATTGTCCACAAATAATCAGAGCGTTGTGCCATGTATGTTGACACTTAGCAGAGATAGTTTAAATGTAACTAGAGTTGGTCCTGTTGGATATATTTTATTTAACATAAACACAATACTTGATTGGACAATAACTCTTGAGGATACAGGCTACGGTACTGGATGGGTTACTGATTACCCGACTGAAGGAACGGGGTCGCAGAATGTTACAGCTACTGTAGCTCAAAACTTGACAGCGGCAAATAGAACTGTTAAATTTGTAGTTGAATACTGCGATGGCCTTACAGCTGAATTTATATTAACACAGGCTAGAGGTAAGAAAGGAAGAATTATATGGTACGTCCTATCAAATAAAGATATTAAATTATGAATTTAAATCAATCATTCTCATACACAGGAAGTAGTGAATTTAAGTTACCAAATATTGGTATACCTAGCAATGGTATAGCATTGTTTGATAGTAGAACGGGAATTGGTGGTGTTGATTACATGCCAGCGGATGGAGATGATGTAACTGTAATTGCAGGTTTTGATACTGACCCAAAGACCAATGCTAGGCAGTTTGATCCTGACATGAATAACAACATCTATTACTTAGTGACAGATGTTGACTATGGCGCAAACGATAAGGATGCTATACTTTCTTTAGCTACCGTTGTTGCTGTAACATATAACGTTCCGCTTGCAAGATGGGAGGGAACATTTAAATTCTTAAATCCTGACGACTTGCCAAACTTGTACCTTATATGGGACTACACTGACAACTTAGATTTGGGTATTATAACATATGGCGGTAAGAATACAGAGCGTATTGTAAATATAGATTATAGTGCCAATAGAGGTATAGCAGGTATTGACTACTCCACATTAACTAGACCTGTAAGATTTCAGTTGCAATGGAATAATGTAATAGTAGGAGACAGTGGATACGTTGGACTTAATAGCTTGGCTAACTATAATGCACTTATAGCAGCAGGTGTTGACCCGAATGATATAAATCTTTCATTCCCATACAATTCATTAGTAAA
>Ga0181344_1000280_pt1 | contig 20702 bp, 24 predicted proteins | sample Su13VDMLBDD_FD_130098 | JGI IMG/M metagenome (GOLD analysis project Ga0181344, IMG submission 130098) | Freshwater viral communities from Lake Michigan, USA - Su13.VD.MLB.D.D | ecosystem: Environmental > Aquatic > Freshwater > Lake | place: USA: Michigan | collected 2013-07-15
TCAGGGCCAACAAAGTCAGGGTCAATACCGCGACTCAGTGAGTCTGCATACTCTTCAGGAGTGAGAGTCTTTTTCTTACCCTCTTCTCTAGCTTTAATACTTTCTTCGTATTCTTGCTCGGCAGTAAACAGGTCTTCATCTTTGCTAACCTGAGACGCAGGTTGCTTCTCAGTGATCTGCTCAATGTCTTGCTGTGCTTGCTGGCGATCTTTTTGATCCAACTCAGCTTGGAAGTCAGCGCCAAACATGTCTACCTGTTCCGTGGGCAGTGCACGGAGGCTACGCGGCATCGTCTCACCGGGAACCTTACGCTTAAGTCCAGCTTGTGTAGTTTCCAGTTTTTCTAACTCTGCGGCTAATGTCTGGGCTTTGGCAAAGTCGCCGTTATCCAATGCTTTGTCTAACGCTTTACGTACCGAGCCTAGATCAGCTTCGGCAGGGGCTAATTTGTTTAGTTGTTTAAGCGTACTTTTGAGGCTTTCTTCTGCCGGCACCATTTTCTCAAGCTGTTTGGACAGTGAGATAATTCGATCAAATCCTGCTGGTGTAGTCTGCAGTTTTTCTAATTGTGCGGATAGTGTTTGGGCTTTATCAAAGTCGCCGTCAGCCAATGCTTTATCCCGCGCTCTCTGCATGTCCTGCTTAGCCCTAACGTCTTGCAGTTGTTTCTGCAAGTCTGGGATTACACGTCTAGCTTGCTCCAAGTCTGTAGTCGCACGCTCACGCAACATGCTCTGTAGACCTTCAGGCGTCTGTCCTGAGATCTCGTCATCGGTATAGCCCAACTGCTTGGCTATGTTATTAAGCTGTTCAGTACGCGCACGCTCTGCGTCTGGAAGTAACGAGTATTTACTAACGCCTTTATTGTCGTAATCAACAATTGTCTCGTCGCCCATCTGCGCCAACAACTCAGGCGTGCCTAATTTCCTAGCCCTAGCTAAACGTTTTTCTTCGGCTTTGGCGGCAATGGCTTGTTGTTTAGTGGCTTCAGCTTGTTGCTTGGCTAGTTCTTTATCTTGTGCAGTTTTTTGTTCTAACGTTTCTTGTTCTTGAAGCTGGCGCATCTGCTCTTCTTGACGCGCTACTTCCTGTTGCTGGGCACGCTCTCCACGAGCCGCTGCTCTGTCTCCAAAACGACCGGCTGCACCAATAGGAGCAAGCAAACCAACTTGGTAAGCTGTTTCGCCGTATTCTTTAAGAGCATCAGAGTCGGTTAAAGACAGACCTGCTTGCGCACGTTGCAACATCTGTTGCGTAATCTCAGTAGGAATCTCAGCAAGCGCACCGGTGGCCGTACCTTTTGCAAGGGTAGCTAACAGTCTTTCGTCGGCTAGTTTGGATGCTTGTTCAGCAGTCCTACCAAACAAAGCTTTCTCTGGGATACCGGTCAGCTTACTGACAAGACGGCCACCCAAAGGAATAAACGTACCGGCTACATCCAACGCGGCTTGAGGCGCGGCGGCTAGTGCGGCTGCACCACGATCAATAGAAAGAGGCTCTCCACGTTGCTTCTGCTCACTAGCTTGGCGCTCGATGTTGCCACCAAACTGTTGAATAAGAGCAGGCAATGCCGCGCCTGCCACACCGCCAACGACAGTACCAACAGGGCCCGCAAATGAACCAAGCGCAGCGCCTGCACGAGCACCGCCTAGTGTGGTAGCAATGTTGGGGATTTGTTCTGCTATGGCCGCAGGAACTTGGCTTAAAGCTTCGCCAGCCGCTGGCAAGATGCCTCGTTCTGCGTAAGCTTTTTTGACTTTATCAAGACTGACTTGCTCGGCATACCGAGTGCCCATGTCTTCGCCACGCTCTAAAGCGGCTTTTGCAGCTTCTTCGGGGGAGCCGGTAAGCGCCCCAACAGCCGTCCTACCAGACGAGATTAAAGACTCGATGCCTTTGCTAACCGCGGCACCTATGCCAGATTTAGCAAGACCTACACGTTCGTAGAAGTCCCCCAACTCCATGTCGGGGTAGAACTTGGCATGTAGCGCATCCGCTAGCTCCCTATCACTCAGTTCTTTATATTGAGGATATTGCCGGCGGATTTCGCTAATTTTCATGATTTACCTTTTGCCTAGGATTCCCAGTGGATCTGAACCAACACCCGAAGAAGCGGATGTTGTAGGCATTATATTCTTAAGTCCCAAGCTTGCATAGATGGCTGTGCGAACACGATCTTCTTCACGCTGTCTAGCCATAGTACCTTCTGCGCCCAGTGCGCCCATTTTGCCTTCCATGCTTTTTGCCCAGTCGGCCATGTGGTTTTGGATCATCTTCTCGGCTTCCAACTCCATCTTCTTCTCTTTACCACCACGCTCAATGTAAGAGGCGTTTGCTTCAGATTCCTTGGTTTTAGCTTTAACGTAGCCCAACTCAGCTTCGGATTTAGTCTGTTCGCGTTCGATCTTCTCACGCTCTTTCTTACCAGCAACGGTAGCCAATCCGGCTTCGCCAAGCGCAGTCATAAAGTTTGGAGACTTGCTTGCAAGCAGATTCAAGCCCAAGGTCAACAGATCGTCATTGCTAAAGCCCTTGCGTTCTTTAACAGGCGTTACGTCTTCAGCGGCTTTGACAATATCGTCACGCGTCATCGGAGCTTGGTTAGCTTCCTGCATGCGCTCAAGCTCGTTCTTATCAATGCCTTTAAACGGAATTGCTCCCGGCGCTACGCCAGCCGCAGGCGCTGCATTATTAGTAGGAAACGCTTTGTCTGCAAGCGCATCAGCACGGCCTGCAGTTTGTGCTTGTTGGCCAGTCTGGGATAAACGTTGAGCCGTTGCAACATCTCCAGCTTCTCGTAATTGAGAAGCCTCTGCAATATTAGCAGCCTTACTGTATTTGTCTGCCGCTTCTTTGGCTCGATTAGCCTCAATCATCTTACGCAGATATTCTTGCTCTTCCAATGTAGCGCCAGCGGCTTGTGCGTCTTTTGTAACTTGTTGAGCGGCTTCTAATGCCTTCAAACCGCCAGATTCTTTTTGCAGTGCAGCAATTTCTTGCGCCGACATACGGCCTTTAGGCCCTTGCAAAAACCCAAGTTTGTCGCCAAGCTTTTCACCCAACGCAACAATGCCAGACCCAGACTTAGCCGAGCCAACTACAGGAGCCAGCGGTGTGGGGGCGTTTAATGTTGTGCTAATTTGGCGTTGAGCTTCAAGAGGAATGCCCATCTTGTCAGCCATCCGCCCAAAGAACGAGTTGGTTTGGTCGTAGTTAGAAGCAGGCGCTTGCACAGCCTGACCGGGGATTTGAGAAACCAAATCTGCAACGCCAGCGTTTGGCGGTGGGCTTGACGGTTTGCTTGGTGGCGTTTCAGCTTGCGCAGTGCCTATTGGTATGGCTGACGTCAGTACAGGCGCCATTTTCTTTTGCGTCCACGCAAGCACGTCGCCAACGGTCTTCTTACCGCCCAGCACTTCTGGGTTAGCAGTAAGAATTTTCTCTTTGTTTTTAGGATCGGCTTTATCTAAGAATGCGCTAACAGGCGTGTTAGGGTCAGCAGATAAAAGCTTAGACCCTGTGTCTGTACCTAAGAAGTGGGTTGTGTACAGTTCTTGTGGTTGAGGTGGGCGTCCAAGTTGTTTTGTCAGTGCCGCTTGGTTTTGTGCAAGCGACTTAACGCCCACACGGATATTTTCCATCGGATCGTTACGTTTTTTAGGATCACCGCCCAAGCCTTTAAACGTCTCATCTATTACTTGAAAGAAACTTGTAGCAGAAGAGCGTAGTTTACCAGTCTTTGGATCAATAGGTCTGGCTTTGGGGTTGAAGTTACTTTCAACACCAGAGATCTGTAACGCCACAGCCGCAGGTACGCCTTGTAGTTGCGCCTCATCAATAATGGCTTGACGGTAGTCCACCACTTTGCCCGTGTCTCTATAGCCGGGAATGTACGGCGCCATACCACCGCCAGACATGCGCACTACAGGCTCGCTTTGCTGGGCAAAATTAAACATGCCGCCCATACCGCCAGTGGCCATACCTTCTTCGTCGTCTTCGTAGCCTGCAATACCGCCGTCAGCCATACGTTGCATGTTGGGCGTGGGGAGTTGCGCAATGCCTTGATCTTCCGGTAAACCACCAGAAGCCATACCTGTCGTTACAGGGCCACCATAACCGGTTTGCAAAGTACCACCCGAGCCGGTCATAACAGGCGCAGGTGCTGGCCGCATGCCTTGAATTGCCGCGTCAACTACTTTGGGCTGTGGCGCTGAACTAGCCTGCCCTTGAGCCGCTGTACGCATCTTTTTGCGGCGATTGCTTTCGCTCAGCGCCAGTGACACCATGTACGGGTCTTGCTTGTGCATCTGCGCAAACTGCTGCAACGCAGGGTCTGGCATCATTGCCAGATTGTCAGAGATATTAGATAGTTCTTCTAATTGCATGATTTAATCCTGACCCATTCTGTAGATTGCCAAGTCTGCCAGCCCAGCAGGGCGCTCGTTAACAGAGCCGCCAGAAGCAAACATGCCTAATCCTTTACCAACCAAACCAGCGCCAGCAACTTGTTGCAGCATTGAAGGGGGTTGTGCATACATTGTGGAAGATAACTGCGACATAGGCAAACCACGGATCATGTCAGACATAAAGCCCATCTGTTTGTATGGCTGGTTCTGGTAGTTCAGGAAGTCTTGATACTCGGTGTTCAGTTGATTCTGAATTTGCTGTTGTTGCTGGGTACCAAATTTATTCTGAACGTCCAAGAGGCCCACATTCTGGCCGTACTGTGTCTGACCAATATCAGCCAAAGATTTAGCGCCTGTCATAGCTGTCTGCAAACCTTGAAGTCCCAGACCCGCGCCAAATTGTTGCTGTTGAGCATTTAGTTGCTGGCCGGCCAAGTTCTGCGCTTGGGACTGATTGAACTGACCCATAGCTTGTGTGTAAGCGTCTTGCAGTCCTTTTGCTTGGATATCCCCCATTTGACGGGCTAAGTTGCCACGGGCTTGACCGCGCATCAAATAGTCACCACTGCCGCCAAACGCACCACTACGAGCCGCTTGCGCACCTTGGGCTTGCTCGGCAATAGCAGACTGGCGTCTGGCATCCGCTTGCTGACGCTCCACCACATTTTGCATATAGGGAGACATGTATCCCTGAACGTTGTTCCCCGTGAATTGCTGTGTCTGATAAGGGTTGAACGTGTACTGCGTGTTGAGTGCGCCCAAGCCTGCCATACCCGCCATAGCGGTAGCATCACCCAGTTGAGGAGCAGTCTGCATCAACCCCGCGTTCTCAAAGGACTGTTGCTGCAAAGGCGTAAACTGTGCTTGACGATCCCGCATGTACTGCTGGTACGGGTTTTCATCAAGATCAGTGTAAAGCTCAGCAGTGCCTAGCAGTTTTTCTGCATAAGGGGCGATCTGGTCTGCAAAGCCTACGCGCTGTTCTTGGTACTGTGTTGGTGCTGGTGTTGCCATGATCTATTCCTTACGCGGGAAGATATTTGTCAGCGCGGCTATTAGCCGCTACTTTGTTTTTGCCTGTGGTCTTGCCGCGTGCGCGTTGCACACGATCCATCATGGCGTAGAGTTTCTTAGCGCCTGCATCTGTTGAGCCGTTACCCAACTCAGACACAATACGAGCAGGGATCACAAACTCACCATCGGCAAGGCGTGCGGGTTGCTGCTTGTTGCCAATCGTTGCAGGGATGCTGTCAGACACGCCATCTCCGGGGCCTTTAAGCAAACGGCCACCATCTGAGTAAGAACCCAAGGAGCCTAGACCGCCACCGATGGCGTAGCCACGAGGGAGTAAACCGCCTCTAGCGCTGGCAACCGCCCCGCCTTCTGTGCCAGTCGTGGAACCTGTATTGCCATCAGTACTTGAGGGGGCAACCCCGAAACTTTCTGGTATGGACGTATCAGGCGGCGCAGGATTAAATCCAGAAATAGTGTTTCCCGTATTACCCGATGGGCCTGATGGGCCGTCTCCACCACCTTCTCTAGCAGCATTAGCCAAAGCTGCCGCAGTTGTATAACCTGCGTAGTCACCTGTAAACGGACGGCCACCCGCTTGGCCGTATTTAAGCCAGTGCTCGTATCCAGAAGAAAACAACACAGGCTGACCAGAAACAGACTTACCTGTCTTCAACTCGGCTGCAACATCGGGGTTAGCCGCAAGATATGCCGCTTCGTCAAAATATGTTTGTGGATTACCGGGCACGCCTGTGACCGTTGTGGTTTTGGTTGTTTTAGACCCTAGTCTTGGAATCTTTCTACCCAAAATAGCCTCGTCATACCGTTGCATCACGGGTCTGTCTTTGGTTTCTGCTTTACGTTGCGTTAAATTTTTACCCTTGCCCATGAGATAGTTGTATGCATCCAATGAGTCGTCAGTCTGTTTGTTGTACAGCGCATTATGTTCAGCCGCAGTTTTAGGCACTGCGGCTTTGTAACCTAGACTGCCACCACCCTTGGTGTAGGCGTTACTAACTTCTTCTATGCCGGAGAAACCGCCATACGGACGATACGGAATATTTGGATGTACAGTGGCTGTGCCGTCTGGGTTTCTGGTGATGTCGCCGGGGTTTGTTGCGTTGCCGTAAAAGCCGCTTGGCACCACGCTTGTAAATGGTGTCGGTGTAACGGCGGTTATGCCTGTACCCGGTGGATTAAAAACTTCTGTAACCCCGATAGGCACGCACGCAGTACCATCCGCGTTTGGTTGCATTCCGGGGCCGCAGTTAAGCGTTTTCTTTTCAACTTTTTTAGCTGCGTCGTAGCGGCGCTGCACTTCGTTTTTAGACAAACCAAACGCCTGTGCCATATCGTTCACAGAGTACCCGTTGGCATCCATGAAAGCTGCCCACTCTTTGTCTGACACGCCATCTTTGTCTGCGGCGGCAAGCGCTAGTGCGCCTTTGTCTAAAGAGTACCCACGGGCAATATCTGCTTGTGACCATCCTGCATATTTTGGATCTAAAGCAATACGGGCCGCATACAGTTCGTTTGGATCAATACCCAGCGCATTCATTTGGTTGTAAACGCCCAAAGTGCCGGAACCGCCTGTGGTATCCGTTGAACCAATAAACGGGGCGGCTATATTCGAAATGTATCTGTTAACTTGGTTAGGGTCAGCGTTAAACTTTACAATGTCTGCGGCAATATTGGCATTGGGGTTTGTTTGAAAGTAACTACCAATTTGCTCGTCTGTGTACGCATTGTATGTAGGAGAAGCCTGATATGTGCCGTAGGCTTGTCCAATTTTGTCTTGTCCAACACCAAGGTTTGTGAGGTAGTCAACAGCGGCTTTTTGATTGGCTGCGGTATCGCCACCGCTAGCAGCGGTGAATTGTTTATAGGCTGATGCAATATCCTCGGCTGAACTGTCCTTTGTCAACGTTGTGTAATCACCACCGCCAGCCAAAGCCACAATACCGCCACCAGCCATAGGCGTAGGTTGTTGCGGTGCGCGATTTAAAGACCCCACCCCAAGTTCATAAGGGTTTGGATTCTGTTGGTAGAACAAATTGCGCTGGCCTTGGAATGTTTTGTTTCCAAAATCACTGGCTTTGATAGGAGCCATTTCGCGCATGCCGTACAGAGGGTCGGGTTTACCCGTATCTGGGTTGATGTTAAAAGCCATCTGCCGAATGTTCCCAGTGCTTTTGGGATCGGGCAACTGTGTGGTTGTGGGAACCATCATGCCAGCCATGATTGGTGCGGCTGCGGCAGTAATATTACCAAAGTTTTGTTTGGCAAACGCCATGGGATCTGTTTTGGCTGCGTTTAATCCAGCGGAAAACGTGTTGGCTCCCGCCATTTTATCGGTGACGCTTTGCTGGAAAGCTTTGTTGTACGCTTCACCCGTTAACCCTTCGCCTGCCCCTGCATTTGCCAACTCCATGGCGGTAGCTTCTGAAGCTTGCTGCCCTAAAATACCTGCGCCTGTACCAGCTAAACCTTCAGCCAACCCCGCACCCCCATACGCACCCAATCCGGCCATGAGTCCGCGAGACAAACTGCCGGTAGCCAAAGTGGTAATACCGCCTGTAATAGCCCCCGCCATACCAGCGCTCAAACCCATGCCGGCAAAACCAAAAGCTCCGGGGCCTAAGAACGCGCCAAGGGCAATAGGAGCAACAGCTTTAAAAAGATCAGACAAAAAGCCAGCTTCAGGTAAACCTGTTTCTGGGTTAATGGTCATTGTTCGACCATTTGCTTCGGCAAATGCTTGTAGGCGCTGGACTTCGTCCGGCGTCATGTGTACGAGTAACGAATCGTCACCGCGGCCGTGCTGGGCTACTTGTTCGGCAAACTTATGCAGGCTCATTTTTGCCTCTCAAAATGGGGGTTGGTCGATAATATCATGGTGGGAGCGCAGACACAAATGAAAGTGTGGCAATGGCTGATGGAATTGCTGGTCGTGTGGGGCTGGCACTGGCGGGATATTGCTCAATAGAAACACCCGTATCAGTCGTTCTCCACACTATCTCAACATAGTCAGTTGCATTTAAACTTACAAAATAATTAAGCGCCGCAATAATGTGGTATGGATCACCGGGAGATTTTCTTGCGGCTAAACCAAAACGGCTGTTTGAATTAGCCACGTTTGTGCCATTGACCCGAAACCAAATGTCTACGTCTTGAGAAGCGTTTGTAGTGTTTGTCAGTTGAATGGAAAACTGTAAGTTCCATATTCCAGCATAAGCCACAGTAATTTTGCTATTGCTGGCTACAGTCACACCATTTGAAAAGTCTGTGGTGTTAAATGTGACCGGATAGGCAACAGTTGTGCTAGCGGCTGTTTGATCTGTGGAATCTTGAAACGCCCCATAAGGAAACGCAATGTATTTGCCGCCTGTGTTGCCCAGCAATTCTGTCAAGGAGTTTTGTAGTTGGTTAAAGTACAAACGCAGGATATTTAGAAACTGATCTTGATAGCGGCGGTCATACTGATCCGTGCTCAACGGCAAATTAGGCGGCGCTGGGTTAATAATCCTATTGTTTGTTGTCATAAGGGTTTACCCTATCGCCTGCCGTCAGGTCTGATGTCAATACGGGGAGCGCCCAATTGCCAACAAGTGTTAACTTGGTTTGAACTAATCTTAAAGATCATCTGGCGACCGCGCATACGGGTAAATATCTGCCCTGTGAACTCTTCGGTAATCACGTACGTACTACCTTTTATAACAGTGCCGTTAGCAGTACTTGTGGTTCCAGAGCCTGAGTTATTCAGACCATACAGCGTCATGGTTACCCGTGGGGCAACAGCGGCGGGAGTGTTAGTAGCGTTCTCAAAAGTCAAGTCAGGTAAGACGCGCCACACAAAACCAAAGTTGTGACCGTCACCAATGTCAAATTCAGACGAGCTAATGTAAGCATCAATCGCAGTAGCAGTACCGGTCGTATTGTCATTCAAACCTGTTTCGTGGTTAATTAAATTACCTGTCAGCGCAGTGCTGTTGTACTTGGCGGCAATAGGAACGGTCTGCAAACCAGAGTCAAGCCAAGCCGTGCGCTCCATCGTGCCGTAATACCAGATTTTCTCTGTGTAATTGTAAATAACGTATTTGTCCACGGCAGTGGAATTGGCTGAGCAGTAGAACCACCAGACCTCATTAAAGCCTTCGCTTGTTCCGGCAAAAACTTGTAGTGATTGATCTTGGTTTAAGTCTTGGAATACGTGGCGGCGCAGGTCGCAAGTTAGTGTGTTGACTCGGCCATCGTAGACGTAGAACTTGTCTACGCCCATCCAGTAAATAACACCCGAGGCAATCACAGCCGAGTTAGGACTCATGATAGAGATGTTGTCACCAAGCAACTGCGGCACCCACACGTAAGGAGGCCCGAGGTACTGGAGCGAATACACAGCCGAGTCGGTAAACATCACAATTTCTTGACGGGTTTGTACAGTACCTACAATTTCAGAGCCGTGAGATATACGTATAAACCCTGCTTGGTTTGTAGGGTCAGGTGTCCAGTTGTATATGTCATCTTGCGCTGACCAGCGAATTAGCATAGGGTCAAGCACATTTGAGCCGTAGTCGTTACAGCCAAACGCAATCACAAAACGTGATGTGTCAGAAACGGTAAGATTGTTTTGTGTTGTAGGTACATCCACAATTAAAGACACGTACACCCCTGTGCCTGTAGAGGAGGTGTTAACCGCTGCCCCCGCTGCATCAAGCAGTTTAAATGTCAATCCGTTTACTTCAAATACATAGTACGTAGTTGCCGCAGAGATGCCTGTGGGTAAAGATGTAGTAGCAGCAAACTGAAGAGCCGCGCCTTCTGTATACAGTATGGTGGAAGTCACCACAGTCGGTGAAGCGCTGGTAAAAGTTACATTGCCGCCAAGCGAGTTGAGCAATACACCGCGAGTAGTAACGCCGTTGTTGGCAGTCCAGTAGTAAATACCGCCTGTGCGGGGGCCGTACACTAAATCTTGGCCGTAGTTAATTTGGTTCCACAAACGCAGGGCTGATGTAGATGTTCCGCCATTACCCCATGTTGTAGCCGTTTGACCCCAAGTACCAGCGCCCCAACCCACAAGAGGACTAGGAATAGCAGGGCCAACACTGATTTGGTATGTGGCTACGACAGAAGCACCACCACCGGGAGAGCCAGAAGCATCCGTTGCATTGGCTGTGGCTGACGCTGTAAATGTGTATGTGTTTGCAGTAAGAACTGTAATTTGATACTGAGCGTTTAGCACTGTAGCTGTAATGTTGCCGCCTAGTCCCGTAGCACCACTGAACGTAACAAAATCGCCCGTAATAGCGCCATGACTTGTGTCTGTTACTGTGATTGTGGCGGAGCCATTTGTAGCTACAAACGGGTTGTTGTTGATTGTGCTGGATGCGCGGATAGGCGTGATGTCGTTATACAACCCGCCTTGGTTGATGTAGAACTTGAGGTTTGTGCCAACACCAATTAGATTGTTACCGCCAAGCGTTACCCAATTCCACAAAGACCGGCATACGCCTTGGTACGTAGCCGCAGAGTAAGGCTCCCATCCACCAACAACTTCGGGATTACCCTGACGAAACCGTACCTTGTCACACTCGTACCAGCCACCCTCAGAGGTATACCGCGTGTTTTCTTTTGACACCCCCGGCTTAAACAGAACTTTCTGTAATGGCATTTTTAATCCAGTAAAGCGCACTCAGCCGTGCGCCGTTTAAGTAAGCCCGGCAGTACCTTACCGCCACCTTTAGTCCAGAGCATCAGTTGTTCTTTTGCCCCTTCCCAATCATTGGCGTTGATTTTCCTCTTTAACGTGGATGTTTGCAAGCGTCCTGTGCCCAAATTGTAAGCAAAGTCCACGATGGCGTTGCACTTACGTACGTCTGTAATTAGACCGGGGCAGTTACGCAGAACACCGGGCAAGTACGTATGTTCTAACTCAATCATTAAAAGCGCCCGTGCCGTGGGTTCATCCATTGGAGCGTCTTCCAATGTTACCTTGCGCTTATCTGCGTAGTAGGTAGAACCGTAACCTATCGTGGCTACGTTGGCAGGGCAAAGATACGGCTTAGAGCGAAAGCCCTCAAACCGTCTGCACATCTCTGCGGCTAGTTCTAAGTTCATATTCCACGCTGTTTCAAAGTGCGGTCTAAAAACCAGTAGTTAATTGTCCCAGACAGCAGGGCTGAGAAGTCAGGTGTCATCATGGTTTTAAACACTTCAGTAGCTGGCGCACCGGCTAACCATGCGTTCCATGCAAACCATACGTGAATAAATGACCAGACAAATAGCACCCAATATGTCACCACGGGACGGACAGATGCTGACAGACTAGCCACCCAACCGCCTGCGGCTTTGACCATTTCGGCCTGCTGGGTGATGGCGTTGTTAAACGCATCCATAACACCTACGTCAATAGCGGCTTCCCGCTGTGCGCCAATCTCGGCTAACTTTTGTGCTCCGCGCTGGGCTTCCAAGTCGCATTGGTGTTTAAACATAGCCAGTTCATGCAAGCGCTCATTCTTCTTGTCAAAGAACTTCAGAACCTCTGGGGCCATACGGAACAGGCCGCCAAACACAGAACCCAAAATACCGCCACTTAATATGTCTAACATTTTTTGTCCTTTTCTTCATTCTGCATCAGTTTGATACCAGACAGGAACCCAATCATGCCGCCGATAAGAGTAGAAAAAGCGGGTGAAATCATCTTGAATATCTCTGCGTTGTCCACCTCTTTGGCCCAAAGGCCAAGCATAAAGCTGAAGACCATAGCCAAGACAGAGATGCACAGGGTGAAACTGACCATTAACGTGACCCACAGAGTTAGCTTGTCCTTGGTGTCCATTGACACTTTCTTCACTGGTCTGGGTGTCGGCTTTCTGGTCATACATAAATATCCAGCTTACGGTTTGTAAAAATCTCCATACGGAGCCGCTCTTGAACCACCTTCTTGCAGTAAATCTCAAACCCTATGTCTTGCAAGGCGGTTTGTTTTTGCTTGGACACTTCAAGGGTTTTGTTAACTTCGTGCTGTTTCTCTAGTTTGGCTTGGGCAAGGTCATGCTTGTCTGGATACCCAGACGCTTGGACGGTCGGAAATAATCTGATGGTTTCTATCACTTCTTCTCCCTCTCAAGTGCGTCCTTGTATCCATGAACTATCTTTGCTCTAAGCCATGTGGAGTCTGACGCACCGGCCCACTCTGCTAGGTTGTTCCAAATCACCATGTATTCTGTTGATTTGCAGTAAGGCGCATTTTTGTCTAACCACGCCATCATCTCTTTGTGCCGTATGGTTGGGTCGTGGACTGTGTAGGCTATTCCATAGAACTCGCGCACATGGCAACCACTCTTGGCTACGGCTCCAACTAGCCCCAACAACAGTAACAATATGAGCCAGCGCATTTGTCATTGCCATATCCATGGTTAAAAATTAAACGGGCATTTAGATTCTTTGGCTTCTTTAGCCTGCTGTATCTTTTTACGTTTGAAGTAGTTGTTTGTAAACATGGTTGGGTGACCCTTGTTTTTCATTTTTTTATATTCTGCTTCATCAAGTAAATGATTGTTGATTTTGAATGGTCTTTCAGTCAATGGAATTATGTGCGCCAAAGGTTCGCCGTGTTTAAAATTAACAGTTTGGTCTTTTCTTCTAAACAAAATATTTAAATTTGTTTCGTTCTGATATTTATAGTTGACAACGCCAGAAGGAATGCAGAAATCCCTACCTGCTAGTTGGTTCCATACGGGCTGAGAATAAAACCAATTTATGTCGGTGCTACATTTAAAAAGCCAAGGTGTTTCAATTTTTATGTGTAGCGAATCTGAATCATTGTAAAAAGTTCCAACTTGCTTTTGCGGGTGGTTAATTACTGCGAACGCCTGATGTGCAAAGTCGTACAGGTAGTTACCATTGCTAAAAGTTTCAACAGCAAAATCTGACCACGCTGGTAGCATCAAACCTTTACTGTACAGGTCTATAAATCCAGCACACCGCTTAATTGTTGAAATTTCATGCAAGCCTTCTTGGTAGCCTTTTGGCAATTCTTTCCACCAATTTGGAATAAAATTATTTGCCGAAGCAATTGGGGCGTACTCATATACGGCGCTATCGAATGTAAAACAATCGATGTAAATGGGTTTGGGTTTAAAAAAGAACATCAATATTAAATATTTTTAATCTTGTCCCAATAATCATCGGCTACAGCTTCTGCCGACTCAGCAAGTGGGTTATTGTCTGAAGAATAAATATCTTCAATGACTTCCCCGTTAACATCACGCAAAGCAAAAACGCAGTAGTACAAAACGTCAGATTCAAGCGCAGTTATTCTATGGTTTTTATCTTTCTTTATGACCATAAATGTTGGGGCTGTAAAAGTCTTTGGCTCGTACCCTTCAACTTCAACTTGAACACTTCCCTTTACTAAAAGCGTAACGTGGTCAAACTTGTGTTTATGCCCTGCATGGGCTTCACCAATATTTTGCAAAGAGTTTTGCCTGACCCATATGTTTCCAAAGTACCCCAACTCAATGTGCTCTAACATTTTTACTCCCCAATGGTGACAATAGGCGTTGCATTTGCGGGAACAAACCGAATCCAAGAGACAGTTGCTTCGTTCCATTCATAATAAATAACAGGGTTACCCGTACCATTATCATCTGGTCTTGGAAATGGGGGTTCCCACTCAAACTTGGTTCTGTTTAAGACCCATGATGGGTTTGGAGAAGGCGGTATAAAAACATCGTCTGCTTCACTGTAGGTGTAGCCAATACCAGCGTAGTATTTTCTAAACTTTTTGTTGTAGCTTGTTTGCTTCCAACGTGTGTGATTAAAGATGCTACTTAATATAGCAATTCCTTTGGCTTCACTTTCAGCATCGCCATCAAGAATAGTTTCGTTGTCTAAAACGTAAACAGAAATGACAACATTATTGTCGTCCAGTTGTGCAAAATGCGCCATAAATAGTACCTTTTAAAACGTGATTGACCAAGTACCAACTGTAGTCCAAGTGTAAATTCTATGGTTGTTTGATGATGTAACTGTTGGCGAGCCTGTTGTGGATGCTGGCGCGGCAAAACTGTTAGGCCATCTAAGAACTACAATTCCTGAACCTCCTGCTCCACCCGTCCCAGTAAGAAGAGCACCAGCCGCTCCACCACCACCACCGCCTGTGTTGGCTGTGCCAGCAACGCCATTATTAAATGTTGAGGAATCAGAGCCGGAAGCACCCCCGCCGCCGTAGCCGCCTTCAGCAGAACTGTTTCCACTGTTGTATTGGTAAGCGTTTCCTGAAGTCCCCATACCACCACCACCACCGCCGCCGTATACAAGAATAGAACCTGATATTGCGCTTGCTCGACCGTATCCACCTCTACTACCCATAATGAAATAACCGTTTCTTCCCGCGCTTGCTGGCCCACCAGCGCCGCCGCCCCCACCTGCAAGTTGTGTGGTGCCGCTGCTATAGCTTGAAAAGCCACCGCTAAACCCTTGTCCCTGCACACCGTTACCACCCTGCGCTTGTTTGGGTTCCGCACTCGTTCCCATGTATGAAGTGCCGCCACCACTTCCACCAGTACCTCCCCAATTCCCTCTATTGCCAGTGCCAGAACCCCCAGCACCGTAACCGCCGCCAATAGCCGTAAGCACTCCAAGAACAGAGTTACTACCATTAGCGCCATTTAGTCCAGCGGCTCCACCAGCACCACCAGCGCCCACGGTTACAGTAATTGCTGATCCTACAACAATAGGGTAATCAATGTTGGTAAGAACGCCACCGCCCCCACCTCCAGCGCCAGCACCGCCTCCGCCTCCGCCACCGCCCGCGACAACTAAGTATTCAACAAACGCAGGCGCAGGAGTTTGCCCTGTCCAATTTTTTAAAACAAGCTGGTTTAATATTTCTGCTGGGCGAAATATGCCCGAATATTGTGGCATTTTTTATCCTTTAAAAAGTGATGCTACCAGTAGCTAAAAATCTGTAGAAGCGGTAATTACCTTTAATATAAGTTTCAGGGTTGCCTGTAGTAGAAGCCGCTTGAAAACTAGACAGCATTCTAATTACCACAATACCGCTTCCACCGTTTCCACCTACTTGGCTATTAACTAACGCAATTGGCTGAAAAGTATTCCCACTTGCACCACCACCACCGCCTGTATTGGCTGTTCCAGAGGTTCCCGGCATCATAGAGTTTGTGGAGTATCCAGCACTACCCCCGCTAGAACCACCACCACCTAATGAACCAGCAATCAAATTTATAACGGAGTTAGCAGTATTCCCTCGGCTGCTAGTTGCACCGCCCCCAGCATAAACATTACCATCTAAGCAAACTAGACCAATTCCACCCTGCCCACCTTCTTCATAATTTCCACCATATATCCCTGAAAAACCACCTTTTGTTCCAGCGCCGCCTGCGCCTCCACCTTGAGCGCCGTAGTAGCTAGACTCGCCTGCATTTCCTTGACCTGCTGTACCTAATCCAGAATTCCCGCCGCCAGAACCACCTGTTCCGCCCGTAACGTCAATATTCCCAGCGCCGCCGCCAACAGTAGAAATTGCTACGCCGCCGCCAAGTGCGGATGTATTCCAACTTGTGGCTGTTCCTGTAGCGCCATTTGCGCCTGTGCCTCCAGCACCGCCACCTCCAATAGTGACAACGTAGGCAACGCCTTGAACTACTGTGTAGTTGTACGCTTGTAGTAAACCCCCTGCACCGCCGCCATAAGTTCTACTAGTAGGCGCAGCTGTGGTAACACCAGCCGCCCCACCTCCACCAGCTACAACAATGTAGTCAATAGATGCGGGTACTGTAGTGGGATTGATTGATGATGGTAAAAGACCACCTAAAATTCGATTAGCCATTTTTATCCCTTATCAGGTGATTGCTTCAAACGATGCAACAAATGTCAAAGCCCCGCTACCCGTTGATGCAGATACACCAACAGATTGATTCTCCGTCACATAAAATGATGTAGTCTTGTCAGTCACAACTAGAACAGCATTTGCAGGTACGCTAACAGCATAAGCAATGTAGTAGGGCGTGCCGCTTGCGTAAACTGGATTGTTTGATATTGCTACGCTCACACTAACAGCCGCATTTGATGTGTTTGCCACAACAATTGAGTCAATCTTGTTTACAGTGTTTGCCGCTGGGGTCAAGCCTGTCAGCGCAGTTGTGCCGTCATGTGTCCACGATGTTGTGACTGCTGTAGTAGAAGGGCTCACATAGGCCGTTTGGCCTTTGATTACCGTTACGTTAACAATATTTGGATTTGCCATGTTAGCTCCTTAAATTAACTGAACACAATTGCCATCGCAATTGCTTTGCCCGTGGTTGCAATACTTCCGCTTGTAGGAAGGGTGACGTTTGTTGTGCCCGTAACAGTCAGCGTTGTAGCAAAAGCCCCTGAGACTGTAATTGTGCTGGCTGCATTGTTTGCAATACCTGTACCGCCGTTGGCTGGGGCTACGATACCAGTGATGCTTGATGCGCTGGTAACACTGGATGCCACCTTGACGTAATCTGTGCCGTTGTAGTACACAAAACATTTTTCACCAACAGCAACAGAAACACCGGATTGGCCAGAGGCTTTAAAAGTTACCGTGCTAGTAGCGCCTGCGTGATCCACCATGTACAGTTTGCTGTAGCTAGGGCCTGTGATAACCTTAGTAACAGTCTGTGTGCCCGTAATGCGAATCACCATATACTGGGCTGTGGTGGAAGTTATTGCGTTTCCTGACGAGCTACCCGTAGTGTTTGCTAAAGTAATAGCGCCATCACCTGCAAAAGATAATGTGCCTGCAATGGCAATATCAAGGTAGTCAGTAATACCGTAGTTGACTGTGTCGCCCCACGTACCAGAGAGCGTTCCCTGTGTGGGGGTGACTAAGCCCAAAAGAGTTGTCGTTGCTGCCATGTTCGTTCCTTACGAAGTATTTGTATTCTGCCAAACTGTTGACTGTTTGTCATCTATTAATTGCCAAACATTTGATTGCTTGTCGTCAATAAGCCTCCAGTAAACAGCCGTTACACTCCCAACACTACCTGTTGCCCCGTTGCCCGCTAATTCAACAAACCGTGCGCCTAGCGCTACACTGCCAACAAACCCTGATGCGCTAACACCTGACAAACTAGCTTCAACCGTGTACGAAACCGTACCAACAAAAGCCAACGCTTGGTTGGAGTTCAGCGGCACAATTGGTGACCCCACCTGACCTTGCGCGTAGTTGCCTGTTATTGCCGTGCTACGCGTAATCCCAAAAGTCCCAACTACACCTGCCGCTGTTACTCCAGCCAAAGCCACATCAAAAGCGTCCCCCGGTGAACTTAGGGCACCTGAAGAAGTGTTGCCCGTCACCCCAATAAAACGCTCACCCAGTGCCACAGTCCCAACCGCACCACTGGCAGACACGCCAGTAATTGCAAACCCACGCTCAAACCCTACAGTTCCTACCTCTCCGTTAGACGACACGCCCGTAATTGGGAATGCACGCTCGTAACCAAAAGTCCCTGCCGATCCAACTGCGCCAACGCCCGTGAGCGCAAACGCATAGCCAAATCCAAACGTACCGACAGCGCCATTAGCGGTAACGCCCGTAACTCCAACCGCATACTCAACGTCTAAACCCGTGCCGCCCCATGCTTCAGAACCCCACGTGTCGTAGCCCCACCCAGTCCCAACAAAACCTGATGCTGCTACTCCAGTAAGGGCAGCAGAAGTATCATTAGTACCCCACGCGCCTGCGCCCCACGCTTCGGCACCCCATGCGCTGGCCATAGCTTACCCTTTAGGTTGTAGCGATACGCAACAACGCAGCAGCAGTGGTATTAGCAGGCATAGTCAGTGTAAAAGTACCAGCGGTAATTGTTTGAGAACCGAAAGTGTGTACGCTGACAGCCTTATTACTCTGACTAGAGTTGTAAATAAATACTGTGTCAAATGCAGTCGTCAAAGTTACGGTTGTGTACGTAATTGAAGCCGAAGGCGTCCAGTAAGCAGTTCCCGCAGTTGTTGATGTATTAGAAGACGCTGGCACAGTTGCGTTTGTCACCGTCACACCACCTGCCGTGTACCCAGTACCAGACACTTCACCAGTAGCAGAGTACACAGTTGTTGAGGCATTTAACGTAGCAGAAGTTAAATACAGCGCCGCTTTAAACGTATCAGCCGCGGTAGTGCCGCGAGTAGGTGCTACGCCAAAATTATGAGTTGCAGTAAAAACTTCGCCTAAAAACGAAGTGCACATTGCTTGTGTATTTGCCATGATGGTTCCTTATGTAAGAGATGCTGCTTCAGCAACAATGGGGGGCATTTTCTTTAGAGCGACATGGGCTGATCTATGCACCAACTCACCCTCTAACCAATACTCCACCCAAGTGGTTGTTTCGTTGTCATTATCCAATGAACCTTCACGCTTTTCAAGCAATGATTCGTCCATATCACCTTTGGTTGTGGTAATCAATTTGAACTCCTGATAAGAGCCGCCGTAGCGGTGTTGGCTGGCATGGTGATTGTAAATGTGGTGGTAGAAGTCTTGTCAGACCCAAAGTCCAACACAGCTATGGATTTGTTACCTTGGCTGGAGTTATAGATCAGGGCACACCTTGCTGTTAATGCGGCAGTCCAAGATACGTTAGGAAACCCGACATAGGCCGTGTACCCTGAAGATGATACCGTGATAGGTGTTAATGTTGCCCCGCCAGCAGAATAAGTGCCTGTATTAGCTACTTCGTTGGTTGCGCTGTACACAGTTGTGTCTTCATTCAAATCTGCGCTGGCTGTGTACAAAGCAATCTTAATAACGTCAGTCGTCAGGTCATGAATGCCTTGGTACAACTGCGCCTTAAAACTGGTAGTTTGTGTCTGGATAATTGACATATCAAGTCACCTTCTGACGGAACTGACCAGAACGGTAAGCGTCTTGACGCTCCATACCATCACCCAGACGTTTAGCCAATGCAAGCGCCTCCATGAACTTCTGGTTGTATAGCGTCATCATGTCCGGCTCACCCTTCATGTAGGTGTAAGCCTCAACCAAAGATGCGTACAACAGCACCGTGTCAAAGTTATCACCTAGCCATGTCTGACCATCTGCGGCCACTGTAATGGATTCGGGGTAGTAGTAATAGTGCAACTCAACGCCGTAACTTGCATCGGCTGTTGGGCCAATTATGAACGAAAGCTCGTCATAAATTACAGAAGTTAATACCGTTGGGCCAAACAGTGCGTAGTACTTAGGTGTGCCTGTATCTGTGGGCTGTGGGTATGCCTGACGAATAAAGTTAACGTCTTTGTTAAGCAAGTACTCGTAGTTGCCACTAGCGTCAATGACCGCCATAGAGTACACAGCTAAGAAGTCAAGAGGGCAGTCCAAATACTTTGTGTTTACCGCAATGGTGCTTGTCACGTTTTTACGAATAGACGGAAACTGAACCGAGTTATAAATACGCTGCTCAGCCTGCGTAACGAACACGGGGATATTAGCCACGAAATCTGTTTCCGTGTTCTCCGTGTACGCTTGGATCGCGTTGCTGAGTGCGGTGTAATTCATGCCATCGGGCCTCGGGCTATAGTGCCTTTGGTTGCCGCGCCGTTACCACGGGTGACGATACCGGATGTTTTAACGGCTTCGTTGCCAGCAGCTTTGCTGATGTTGCCGATAGACATGTTAACGGTGTCAGCTTTACTACGATTGACGCCAGAACCGGGGTTCTCAGATATACCTACAGGCTTACCACTCATGGTGTGGGGCTTGGCGTACGCAGAAGCGGATAGATTGTTTACCTTGGCCATGTTATTTCCCCTGATTCTTAACTTTGGCCATACCGCGACCATACTGCATCATCATCTCATTGGTTTTACCGCCCTTGGCAAGCTTTGTGGGCGTTTTGCCGGGGTGCATATTTTTCTCGTGCTTGCCGACAGCAGACTTAATCATCTTCTTGTCTTGGGCTAAATCTTTCTTGTCCATATTAGACTCCTATGTAACTGTTACTGTAACTGTACCAACAAACGTCGTTGCCACCAAGTAGTTTGGCGTCAAAGCGACATCAAAATTACTTGACCCACCAACAGGGTTCCATCCCCACTGAACATCCCGCGAACCGCCAGTCAAACTGCCACCAGCATTTACACCTGCCGTAACGTACGTTGTGTCCTTGCGCGGATTACGCACTGCCTGCGGATCATCCACTGGGTACATACCCAACTGCAACTGCGGCTGGTCGGGATCCCAACACGTATCACACACCATCAAATTGTAAAGCTTTGTCTTGATAACTTCTTGTCTCA
>Ga0181344_1000281_pt1 | contig 20675 bp, 10 predicted proteins | sample Su13VDMLBDD_FD_130098 | JGI IMG/M metagenome (GOLD analysis project Ga0181344, IMG submission 130098) | Freshwater viral communities from Lake Michigan, USA - Su13.VD.MLB.D.D | ecosystem: Environmental > Aquatic > Freshwater > Lake | place: USA: Michigan | collected 2013-07-15
ACAATACATTAGAATTTTTATGATAGAAAATTTACATCTTTGGCATGCTGACAGAGGAACTTACTTCGATAGAAATGTCAATATCATAAGTTGGAGTGATGATTTTCACATTCATCTTGGTAAATATAACTCTATAGGTAGGGATTGTAATTTTTTCTTACATGCAAATCATAGACCCGATTGGATTACAACAAGCTCACAACTTTGGGGTCCCGTAACTCCTGAAATAGCAAACTTGCATATGAGTATGGGACATCCTTCATGTAAGGGGAATATTGTAGTTGAGAATGATGTTTGGATTGGTGCAAAATCCACAATAATGTCAGGAGTAAAAGTTCATAGTGGAAGTATTGTGGGGGCAAACTCAGTAGTGACAAAAGATGTTCCGCCATATGCGATAGTTGTTGGAAACCCGGCTAAGATAGTTAAGTACAGATTCAATGAAAGACAGATTGACTCATTATTAAAAATCAAATGGTGGGATTGGACTGAAGATAGAATCAAAACTGAAGCTATGTTAATGTGGTCAGATAAAATAGATGAATTTATTGATAAGCATTTATGATTAATGTTGACTATAGTGGTGGAAAAATAGTAGTAACCACAGGAGAACTCAAAAAAGTATTCAAAGAAGACCAATTACCCTTAACGATTCAGATTAAACAAGCAATTTCAAAAGAAGTTGTTTGGTCTACCAAGTTGTATGAAAACATGTGGGCGAAATTTGGACAAAACGAAATCTATGATGTCATCATATTAGATAATCAAAATAAATTTATTACTAGGTATCATTGGGATATTTTTCAACATGGTTCCATATTTTATAAATCTTTATGGTTGTACTGTAAAGGATTAGTTAATTCAGGAAAAACCCCAAAAGGATTGGCGATAGGGACACATGATGGTGAATTTGGCGAATGGGTTCCTTTGGTTAGGAATTTTATGAGTGACGTTTATTTGGTCGAGGCATCAGACAAACAATATGAAAAATTAGAAAAAAATTACAGGGGTAGAACAGGAATTACTTTAATAAAAGAAATTATTACACCTAACGGAGGTGAGGTAGAATTTTTTGAGGGAGGTAGGGGGTACACAAACTCCGTAGTTGAAAGGGTGATAAGAAGTTGGGAAACAGAAGAAGTTAATTCATCAGTTAAAAACTCTATATCATTAAATGAGTTAATTAAATCTATTGGTGGGAATTTAGATTGGATTCACATGGATGTTGAAGGATTGGATGTAAAACTTATTTTGAGTTTGACAAAAGAAAATATTCCTAACTTTATTATATATGAGGATTTTAATTTGAGTGAAGAAGACAAAGAGTCAATTACTAATTGGATAAAAGAGAATAACTTCACACATCATTCATCAGATGGAATTTCAATGATATCAAGGACATAAGTTCACGTATTATTTATGTGAGTATTCATATTTATATGATATGAAACTTCTGAAAACAATCAAAAGTATTATTCAAGAAGCGGAGGAGCAATACAATCGTGCTTGCGAATCGGGATTACCAATTGAAGAATTGGATAAGTTGGAAAAGCATTATTTGGACTCTTTGAGATTGTTAAAAATCTATAAAATAAATGAATCAAAGAATTCTAGAAAAAATAAATAATGCCAGCAACCAATCCTGTTCATTATAATAGTGGTACGACCCTGAATTATTCTCTGAAGAAGAATCAGATGTCATACGGTGTTGCTGACGTAGACTATGGACGAACAGTAAATACAGGGTGGTATGCGTATACTCCGATTATTGGATACATAATTGTGTCGGATAGCTATTCTCAAGGGATAACCTCGGAAGCAAATTCATACCCAATATTTTGGGGAACTTCTGCTAAGACAGATTCTTTACTTGTTGAACTTATAAACGGTTTACCCGATAGATTCGGACAAACTAGATTCACAAGTTTAGAAGATGCTGTGGGATGGTTAGAATCGGAGGGAAAATATGGTATTCAAAATATATTTTGTTCTACATTAGTATCTGAAGGTTTAACGTTATATTTGGACGCAGGTTATACCTTATCATATCCATTGGTCGGAACAAAATGGGATGACTTATCGGGTAACGATAACAACGGATTACTTAATAATATAACGTATAACTCAGACGCGAGTGGTTCACTTTCATTTTCATCGTCAGGAAACTCATATGTTAGTTTTTCTGCGGTTACTGATATACCAAATGGTAATGATGAATATACAATCACCACTTGGATAAAACCAAGTACATTAGGTAATAAGGTAATCGTAAGTTGGGGTAACTACTCTAGTACAAATCAGGCCAACATCCTTAAACTAACTTCAACAGGAATAGTTAATTCATGGCAAGGTAATGATTTGACTGCAACAGTTGCTGTTAGTACTGGTGTTTGGCACAATATAGTCGTAACTTTTGACGGAACGGATAGAAAAATATATTTGGACGGAATCTTGGTTGGTTCAGACCAACCAGGAGCATCGCACAATGTAACAACAATCTCCAATTTGACAGTTGGGGTTGGAAATATTTCATCTGCGGAATATTTCGATGGATTAATATCAAATGTCTACATCTACGATTTTGCTTTGGACATAGAAGACATATTTTTGAATTTGGTTGCACAATCATCAAGATTCTCAGTCACTCCACCTACACCGACTCCAACACCATCTATAACTCCAACAATTACACCGAGTATTACTCAAACAATGACTCCAACTTTGACATCCACTCCTACTCCAACAGTTACACCGAGCATCACTCAAACAATAACTCCAACTCTAACATCAACTCCTACTCCAACAGTTACACCAACTCCAACATCAATTCCTATTTTCAATAGTGGAGATACTATGTTCATCGATAGTACTGATAACTCGATTTATAGATACAATCCTGATACAAATCTTATCGGTTATTTGTTCAGCGCTGCAACATCAGGAACAAGTTTGAATATTGGTATTACTGATAATAAAATCTTTATTAATGATACTTTTGGTTACATTTATTCTTATGATTATGTTAAGGTACCGTTCTCAGTAACTTTTGATACAACATATTCTTTCCCTAGTTTAATAGGGTCAGGTATGACTGCTGTTGATGATAATACATTACTAATTGCAACTAATAGTGTACATAGATTGAATTTATCAGCATCCACCTCAGAATTGGTATTTTCTTTGTCGGGAGAGTGTCCTGATTGTATTGTAAACGGGGATGTCTTGTACGACCCAATAACCAATCAATATGCATTGACATATATTAATACAGGGAATAGTATAAGTTATGCGACCTTATTTAGTGCATCAGGAAATACAATTACGGAACTAAACCTCAGCGGATTTACTGGTAGTAGTTTCACTGACTTGAATAATATTAGGGGAATGTATAGTCATTTGGGAGCAGTTTACGGAGTTACATATGATTTATTTATTTACAATTTAGGATTCCAAGTAGTTTACGTTTCTACGGAAGGTGAACCATCCAACAAATTATTACAGAAAGTTACGGGTGCAAGTGGAATAGCTGAGAACACTGCATGGGTAAATCCCGCACCTTATTTTATATACTCATAATATAATTTACCAAGTAAGTTTATTCTGGTTTAATATTCTGAAATAATATTTATTATTTCTAATAAAACTAAAATTCTTGTTATTTATTGAAAAGATATACTATTAATGGCGTCTTGTTGTTATACATATGAAATAGTCAACTATTATTCGAGTGCGGTCACTATTTTTTATACCGCTTGTGATGATACACCATCCTCAGTGTCGGCAGTCGGTAATGGAAACCAAACCAATATACCATGTGCTGCAGAAAATAGTATCTTTTTTTTCGGAAATGCTTGTGATAATAGTACCGTTGATTGTATTGCCGTAACTCAAAGTAATGAACCATGTTTTGGGTGTATTACACCAACTCCTACACCAACTTTAACCCCAACCCCAACAACAGGAGGAGGAGCCCCTGGAGAAACTCCCACGCCAACACCAACGGAGACTTCAACTCAAACTCCAACTCAAACACCAACCCCTTCTACAGGTTGTGCTCCTTGTAGACAATATGAAGTTATAAATTTTTATAGTTCACCGAAAACTGTTTTCTATCTTGATTGTGATGGTATACTAAACTCACATTCGGCGCCTGGAGGACCTGGTGGGCAACAATCATATATCAACTGTGCAATCGAAGATTCTTTATACACTAATGATACTTATTGTTCCCCAGGTCAGACGACCGATTGTTTAAGTTGGAGTATTGCAGATGTTAATATTTGTGGAACCTATTGCGGACCATTATCACTAACACCAACACCAACATCCTCCACAACTGCAACCGAAACACCAACCCCCACTGAAACACCAACTAATACACCAACAGAAACCATAACTCAAACACCAACACAGACTCCTACAAATACAGAAACACCTACTCCAACAACAACAGAAACACCAACTAATACACCAACAGAAACCATAACTCAAACACCAACACAGACTCCTACAAATACAGAAACACCAACCGAAACGACTACTCCAACAACAACAGAAACACCAACTAATACACCCACAACCACGCCTTCAGAAACTCCAACAAGTACACCAACAAGTACACCAACTAATACACCCACAACCACGCCTTCAGAAACTCCAACAAGTACACCAACAGGGACCCCAACCAGTACTCCTTCTGAGACTCCAACAAATACACCAACCCCTACAGTTACTCCCACTCCAAGCTTAACACCACCACCTGCAGGCATTGTTGTTCAGTTTATTGATTGTGACAGTGGTATCGTTTTCAGATTTGCAGGACCACTTCAATCTTTAACATTAGGTTCGACATATTTGATTACTGGTAGTACTGAGTTTGAAGGATGTGCAACATACACAGCAAATACAAATACGGGCCCATTGTTTAATGCGGTCGGAGTAACTTTTACAGAAATTATTGACTGTGCGGAAACAATTTGTCCAAGAGTTGGAAGAAAAGCAGCACTACTCCTAAGATGTGGAACAGGTATTGTTTTTTATGCATTGATAGATGAAGATACAGCATTCCCTGGTGGAACATATATCTACGATGGAGCGTGCTATTACTTCGAAGAATTTTCAGGTCCGGGTGGTCCGTATTTAGAAGGACCAATTTCGAATAGTTGTGAAACATGTATTCCTCCACCACCACCAGCAGTTACCCCCACACCAACACCATCGAATGCTTTAGTAAACCCCTGTGCTTCAACAACATTTTGTTTAGATACAACATATTCCCCACTTTCAGGTCTTACAGGTACATATAATTGGTATGGTGGTTATTATAATTGCTACCCATATTATGAGGGTGGAAACGTAGAATATGGATTCATTTTTTGGAACGGGACAAATTGGTGTCTGAGTAGTTATTTGGGAGGACCTTGTTTAATAAGAGGTGCTTACCCTTGTTTTTCGATATGTCCTGACTTAGATTCAAATATTTTCACTACAGGTGCCTGTGTGCCTACACCTACTCCGGCAGTCGATTGTGCAGTTTTGAATTTCGAGGCGTACTTCGATTGTGAGATAACACCCACACCTAGCTCAGCAAACTGTGACGTTTTTGGATTCACCTTTTCAGGTGCTTCAGTAACCCCGACACCCACACCATCACCACAATATTGTAATTCTATTGGTATTGATTTTTCTTTGAGTGCTTATACACCTAATACAGGGACAACACCAACTCCAACCCCGACAGTAACTCCGACAATCCCTGTAACATTCTCAGGTTCTGCAACATTTGAGGTTATTCAAAATCAATTCATTTGTGCTTCCGTGAAAGTTCTATTAGATGAATCAACAGGAATAGAATACTATACTTCAGATGCTTTGATATTCAACGGTACACCAATAGTAATTGGAATTACAATTGCAGCAACGATAAATGGAGAAAACCGTTGCTTGACTTATTTAAGAAACGACTCGAACTATTCGTCGAATAGTACGGTTCAAAATATTTTCGGAATATATGGTTCGTATGCGGCATGTTCAAATGTACCAAGCCAAACTCCAACGAACTCTGTAACACCAACTAGTACCGTCACTCCAACAAACACTGTAACACCTTCAATTACACCTACCAACTCTGTAACACCAACTATGACAAACACACCAGGTTTGACACAAACCCCAACTCCATCAATAACTGCAACATTAACACCAACACCTACGTTAACTCCAAGTGTCACACCAACACAGTCAATAACACCGACGTTAACTCCAAGTCCTATGACATATGTTTATGTGTATGAAAGTTGTCAACCTTTACAATTTAATCCATATTTGAATAATCAAATGATTCAAACAACACAAGTCGTAGGAATACAACTGAACCAAACATTCAAAGATAGTTTGGGTAATTGTTGGACCTATCTTGGACAATTCATTTCTAGTTATGTTCCTCCAATAAATGTTGTTGCAACAAGATGGGATGGTAATTATTTTACCACTATTGGTAGTATAGTTTATTCAAACTGTTCTGAGTGTATAAACGGTATACCGACTACAACTTCACAAATTACCATCAACAATGACGGTATAACTTCAGGTCAACCTGATTTTTGTGGAGGGTATAGTAAATCGGAAACCACATTAAAAGTCACTAACTTCAATTCTGAGGGAAATCAGACAATTACTTCGGTTGACATCACAGTCCAAATAAGTTTAGAAGTTAATGATTGTTTAGGAACAAACAATGAAATAATTTTTATTACAATACCTGCAGGAGCTTCATTTGTAACACAAAACTTTACATCTTACAACTTGGAAGACTGTCCGTTAGACGGCAATTGTTCGGCGGTTACTAAAACAGTATTATCGGTTGTTTCAATAACACCATCAACAGTAACTAAATCACCATCAAGTCAATACTAATGGCAATAAAGGCGACGATAAATAATATAACAGGACAAACACCATTTGATATTTATGTTTGTCAACCGACAGGGGATTCTTGTTTTTATATTAATACTATAACTGCTTCAGAATTACCTTATGTATTTGACATACCAGAACCTTATAACACAGGAACATCATATATGATAAAGGCGATTGATTTTAACAATTGTTCAATAACAGGAGTAAGTAATGTAGTATAATGGGAGCACAATTAATAACTATACAATCTGTAACAGGTACTACACCAATAGAAATTTACTATTGTGATTCTTTCAGTGCTAATTGCGTTTTTGTAACTTCGACAAGTTTATTTCCATATTCTTTTGTGGTACCTCCACCGATTGCTGACGATAATTTTTTAATTAAACTAATAGATTCGTTTTCTTGTATAACTGGAAGTTTTTTCTATGTACTCACACCTACTCCAACAGAGACCATGTTCAACACTCCTACACCCACACAGACAATTTCGCAAACACCAACTAATACTGTTACTCCGAGTAGAACTCCAACCGAGACTCCATTGGTGACTCCTTCAAGAACACCGCCAATAAGTCCACTACCCCAATGTGTAACACCAACACCGACACCATCAATTGGTTCAAGTCCAACACCAACTAGAACTCCAACTAATACTCCGACAAATACTCCAACAGAAACTAGTACTCCAACCCCTTCTGTAACTCAAACATCTACAAATACATCAACACCTACACAAACTAGTACGCCAACTAATACACCAACTAATACTCCAACCCAAACTAGTACTCCGACTCCTTCTGTAACTCAAACATCTACAAATACACCAACACAAACCTCAACACCTACTTCAACTGTGACTGCAACACAAACACCAACAGCAACCCAAACATCCACACCTACGTCGACAATGACACCCACGTCGACAATGACACCTACAAATACTGTAACATCCTCTGTTACTCCAACACCTACAAGTACTCTACAAATAACACCAACCTCAACCCCAACGAATACATCAACACCAACCTTGACTCCAACGAATACGCCAACAAATACATCAACTACAACACCTACGAACACACCTACTAACACTAACTCTGTAACACCAACAAGTACGACTACCCCAACTAATACACCGACGGTAACCCCAACAAACACTACGACTATTACACCAACAAATACACCAACTAATACACCAACTAATACAGCATCAGCAACACCTACTAACTCTCCAACAAATACACCTACAAACACTAACTCTGTAACACCAACAAGTACAACTACACCAACTAATACACCAAGTAATACACCAACTATTACACCGACTAATACACCAACCAATACACCAACCAATACTCCAACTAATACGGAAACACCAACTAGTACTCCAACTAATACAGCATCAGCAACACCTACCAACTCTCCAACAAATACACAAACGACAACTAATACATCAACAAACACACCAACTAATACTGAAACTCCAACACAAACACCAACAACGACTCCTACACCAACACCGTTGGTTCCCCTATTTTATAGGTTTAGTGCTTGTTGTTATAATGAAGTGTTTAATATAGATAATTTGTTTACACCAATGAATGTTGGTGATGTTAATTATATCGTAGTACCTGGTTTCTCAGGTTGTGCGGAAGTTGTTATATATTCCAGAACTAACACAATATATAATGGTACAAGTGCAGTATTAACTGCTTACGATAATTGTCAGGACTGCATTGCGAACAACATTTGTCCAACACCAACGCCTACGCCTACAAATACATTGACACCAACACCTTCACAAACTCTAACAAATACTCCTACCAATACTGAAACCCCAACAAATACTCCAACCAATACCGTAAGTAATACTCCAACCAATACTCCAACAAACACTTCATCAGTAACACCAACTAATACCCCTACTAGTACCTCTACAAATACTCCTACAAATACTTCATCAGCAACACCAACTAATACTCCTACTAACACCTCAACGAGTACACCAACTAATACAGTAACACCAACTAATACCCCTACTAATACCTCATCTGTAACTCCAACTAATACTCCAACGAATACCGCAACCAATACTCCAACTAACACTCCGACAAACACCTCAACTCCAACTAATACTCCTACTAATACCTCATCTGCAACCCCGACCAACACTCCGACAAATACACAAACACCAACTAACACGCCTACTAATACTGCCTCCCTTACACCAACAAATACACAAACATCGACTAATACACCGACTAATACACCGTCCAACACTGCGTCAGCAACTCCTACAAGTACACCAACGAATACTGCGACATCAACACCAACAAATACTCCAACAAGTACACCAACGAATACTGCGACATCAACACCAACAAATACTCCAACTAATACACCAACACCAACAAACACTCCAACTAATACACCAACTAACACTTCATCGGCAACACCAACAAATACTCCAACAAATACAGAAACTCCAACTAACACCCCAACGAATACTGTAACATCAACTCCAACCAATACTCCGACAAATACACAAACACCGACTAATACACCAACTAATACTTCATCGGCAACACCAACTAATACACCAACTAATACACCAACTAATACACAAACTCCAACTAATACACCAACTAATACTCCTACCAATACAACATCATCAACACCAACTAATACACCAACTAACACTGTAACATCAACACCAACTAATACACCAACTAATACTCCTACAAATACTCAAACGAATACTGCAACCACTACTCCAACTAATACACCAACAAACACTTCAACTCCAACTAACACTCCGACAAATACACCAACAAATACCGCATCGGCAACACCGACAAATACACCAACAAATACCCAAACTCCAACCAATACTCCAACGAATACCGCAACCAATACACCAACTAATACTCCAACAAACACTCCAACAAACACTTCATCGGCAACACCAACAAATACTCCAACAAATACACAAACTCCAACTAACACCCCAACATCAACTCCAACTAATACTCCAACCAATACTATGACAAACACTTTAACTCCAACCAACACACTAACCAACACTGCAACATCAACTCCAACTAATACTCCAACTAATACTCCAACAAATACTCCATCACAAACAGCAACCAACACTCCAACAAACACTTCAACTCCAACTAATACTCCTACTAACACTCCGACAAACACACCAACAAATACCTCATCAGCAACACCAACCAACACACCAACAAATACCTCATCAGCAACACCAACCAACACTCCAACAAACACTTCGACTCCAACTAATACGCCAACTAATACTGCAACCAATACTCCAACTAATACACCAACAAACACTTCAACTCCAACTAATACACCAACGAATACTGCAACCAATACTCCAACTAATACACCAACTAATACTGCAACTAATACACCAACTAATACTGCAACTAACACTCCGACAAATACTTCAACAACAACAAATACTCCAACTAACACTCCAACTAATACTGCAACTAACACTCCGACAAATACTTCAACAACAACAAATACGCCAACTAACACACCAACGAATACTGCGACTAACACACCAACGAATACTGCGACATCAACACCAACTAATACTCCAACCAATACTGCAACCAATACTCCAACTAACACTTCGACAAACACCTCAACACCAACTAGCACACCAACTAATACTGTAACAACAACACCAACAAATACGCCAACAGTAACTAATACTCCAACATCAACTACTCCTGGTTCTCAGACAGTTTATCTGAGCATTTGTACTCAAGACGAGTTAATAGGTACCAATGATTTCACTATTAACGTTTATGCGGATACACAAACTAATTCATTCGGTGCAAATCCTGTATCGGGTGGTGTCACAGCTGCAGTTACAATCGAATTCGATTATGAGACGGCTTTCTTAGGTACTGTTACCGATGTACAGTTAACTATCCCTCTGAATGGAGTGACAGCGTTTTTAACTGTTGAAAGTAATGAGGGTGATACAATGGTTAGTATTTCAAATGTAACAGTTTCACCGTCATCGGGACCTGGACAAACTTATTTATATGATACCTATACTTTATCTCAAACTTGTATTTAAATAATGGAAACACATGGGTATTTATTAATATTATAGTCGAAACTGATGATAAGTTATATACTCTCAAGGCCGAATGAAGTTAACTACAAAAACCCAACAGTATTAGGAGGAAAAATTGAATCATTTCAAATTCTATCTACTGAGCCGGATATTGATAGTTATATAACTATAGATGAAGAGACCGGCATCATTACATTTTCAGGACTTAACACTCCCATGGTTTCTTTGGTTACCGTTGAGGGTAGTAACGACATATCTTCATGGGTAGATAATGTATATGCAATAACACCAATTGACGAGTCCCAAGGTACAATATCTGCAGGAACAACTTATAATTTTTCGATACCCAATTCTGGTACTCCAGTCACAATAGAATTTACAAGTGGTGCCACAATACCAAATCCATCGGGTGGTTTCTATTCGATAATACCTGGTGCAATAGAAAGTGTCGTGTCAGGAACAAGTTTTACTGGTAACACTCTTCTTACAAACTATTATCTGACTGAATCGGTATCTTCATACAGTTTTATTTCTAGTGGAATCAATATAACATACCCTTTAACAATTGGTATACCGTATGAAAATATAGACGAAACAAGATATAATAGTCTTAAACTATTCCAAAATGTTGGGGGGGTAATGCAAGAGTTAACCACAACTATTGGAACTTATGATTCAGTTGCTAAATCAGGTTTCACTCTTACAGAATTACAAGCGGCTACTTCGGTTGTTTCTGTACCGATAGCGGGTGGTTTTTGTACCGAGGTAGATGTTTTCACAGGGTATACCCTAAATCAGGTTAGCAATAACTACTATAATAATGTTACTGCAAACAGTATAAAACTTTACATATATACACAAACCGAAATTTTAGATTCTGCAGCTCTTTTGAATTTTTGGACAACTCAAATGGGTAGAGTTGCACCCTACGACTGTCAAAATATGACTTTTTATTCGGATTGTGGAGGAACGCCACTCAACGCACCAAGTTTTCCTGGTTCGACTCTACCTGCGGGTATATATTTTTCTTATGAGGGATGGTTTGTGCAAATTAGTCAAACTATATCTAGTGTAACAGGTGCAGAAATTCCGAGGCTTATTACCACTGATGGCGCTTTGACTGCGGGTACATCTTGTCCTGGTAATTGTCAACCTGCGAGACAAGTTATTCCTATGTTTAGTGCGGCAACTGCGATAGACCTCTGTAATGGTATTGGTTCATGTGTTTATTTGGTGAATAATACATTCGCCACAGGACAAAACCAAGCTTGTAGTAAGTCACAAAACTTTGCGGAACTGAACTTGAATAGTAGACTTTTAATTTCTTCGGAATTATTGAATTTTCCACCTTGGTATTTTTATAATAGACCAAACTTACCATTATCGAACACTTTCGCTTCAGCAACTGTTACAGGGTTGGGAAACAAATTTTACCAATTAGGTTGTCCTGGAAGAACGGTTAATCCAAGCACTGCTTTGAATGGATATGTTATAGGAAGTTACTTTGGTACAAATGCTGGAGGTCTAATAAGTACTACACCACAACTATGTCCAACACAAACACCAACACCAACACAAACCCCAACCCCAACAGAAACCCCGACGCCTACAGTGACTGAAACTCCAACCAATACCCCAACAAATACAACTACAGAAACCCCAACAAATACACCGACAAATACTTCTTCTGCAACACCGACAAATACACCAACAAATACACCTACGAATACCTCTTCTGCAACTCCGACGAATACACAAACACAAACACCGACAAATACTCCAACGAACACTCAGACAAATACTTCCTCATTAACACCAACCAACACACAAACTAATACTCCAACTAACACACAAACAAATACACCAACTAATACCCCAACGAACACTCAGACAAATACACCAACTAACACACAAACTTCAACAAGTACTCCATCTAACACTCCGACGAATACACAAACACAAACACCGACAAATACTCCATCGAACACTGCAACACCTACATCAACTAATACTCCAACGAACACAGGAACACCAACTAATACTCCAACAAATACAAACACTGTCACTCCAACAACAACTCCTTCGGTAACACCAACTTTGACATCATCTGTCACTCCAACAACAACTCCTTCAGTAACTCCTACAAACACTTCATCTATAACACCAACTAATACTCCAACGAACACTCCAACAAATACTACAACGAATACACCAACTAATACTCCGACGGTAACTCCAACAAACACAACAACTAACACACAAACACCAACAAATACGAATACTCCAACAACAACTTCGACAAATACACCTACTTCCACACCATCACCAACACCTTTGGTACCACTCTTTTATAAATTTATTTCGTGTTGTGATTCTAGAGAATTCAATGTTGATAATGTCCTTGATGTTCTTCAAGTAGGTAAAATATATAATATTTCGGTTCCAGGGTTCAATGGTTGTGCTGAGTTAGTAGTGTTCGCAACAACAAATACAATTTATCATGGACCTGCAACATTTACAGAATACAATACATGTAATGACTGTACGGCTGTAAATCCTTGTCCTACCCCAACACCAACATCAACAACAACAAATACTCCAACAACTACTCCAACTAATACTAATACTCCTACTCCAACTAATACTCCAACTAACACTCAAACTAACACTCAAACTCCAACAAACACACCTTCGCAAACTTCAACTAATACTCCAAGTGAGACTGCAACATCAACACCAACCACTACTCCGACAAACACAACAACAGTAACAACAACCAATACTCCAACTAATACCCAAACAAACACGTCTTCAATAACACCAACATCTACTCCAACGAATACAACTACTACCACACCAACAACAACTCCTACAGTAACACCAACCAATACTCCGACCAATACTCCTTCGGTAACTTCAACTTCAACACCAACTAACACACCGACTAATACTCCAACAAATACTAATACTTCAACAAATACACCAAGTGTTACAACATCAGTTACACCAACAAATACACCTACAAATACTTCTACTCCTACAAACACTCCATCGGTTACTGCAACAAGCACAATGACACCAACACCAACAGTTACATTGGGAGTTACACCTACATCAACACCAACTAATACTTCAACTCCGACAAATACACCATCCGTAACACCAACTAATACTTCAACTCCGACAAATACACCATCCGTAACACCAACAACTACCCCAACCAATACACCGACTAATACCCCAACAAATACGACATCAGTAACTCCAACTAATACTTCGACTCCAACAAATACTCAGACCAACACTCCAACCAATACACCTTCAGTAACATCAACAAATACTCCTTCGGTTACACCAACAAACACCAATACCCAGACGACTACACCAACAAACACTCCAACAAATACATCATCACAAACTCCAACAAATACTTCGACACAAACTAATACACCAACTCCAACATCAACTTTGGGTATAACACCAACATCAACACCAACTAATACTTCAACTCCGACAAATACATCGTCTGTAACACCGACTAATACTCCGACCACAACTAATACTCCGACTAATACACCAACAAACACATCATCACAAACACCAACTAATACTCCAACAAACACATCATCACAAACTTCAACATTAACAAACACACCAACCAATACTGAAACTCCAACCAATACTCCAACAAACACAGAAACACCAACAAGCACACCAACTCCGACATCAACACAAGGAGTCACTCCAACATCAACTCCTACAAATACAGAAACACCAACTAATACACCAACTAACACTACATCGGTAACTCCGACAAATACTAATACACCAACCAATACAGAAACACCGACAAATACCCCAACACCAACCGCAACATTAGGAGTTACACCTACATCAACACCAACTAACACTGAAACTCCAACTAATACACCAACTAACACACCAACTAACACTGAAACTCCGACAAGCACTCCAACGAATACCCCAACTGTAACAAGTTCAGAAACACCTACAAATACTCCAACAAATACCACAACTAACACACCAACTAATACTCCGACAAACTCTGAAACTCCAACTAACACACCTACTCCAACTAATACCGTAACAGCAACAAGTACCCAAACTCCGACAAGTACTCAAACGAATACCCCAACTGTGACAAGTTCTGAAACACCTACAAATACTCCTACAAGCACGACAACAAGCACTCCGACAAATACTTCCACTGTGACACCAACAAGTTCAGTAACTCCAACGCCAACTGCGACAGTTGGTATTACACCAACTGCAACACCAACCAATACGGCAACACCTACAACCACACCTACTAATACACCAACAAATACTCCGACTCCAACGAATACCCCAACAAATACCCCAACAAATACCCCAACAAATACCCCAACAAATACCCCAACAAATACTTCATCAGCAACACCGACTAATACTCCAACAAACACACCAACAAACACAATTACTAATACACCAACAAATACTTCAACAAATACACCAACAAATACTTCGACTCCAACTAATACTCCAACTAACACAATAACTAATACATCAACAACTACACAAACAGCAACGGTTACTCCTACAAATACTACAACAACAACTAATACACCTACTCCAACTAATACACTTACACCAACAAATACTGAAACACCAACGAATACTCCGACTAATACAACAACTCCAACACCAACAACTTCTGTAGGATTTTGTACTGGTTGTACAAACTACAACATGATTGTTTCTCAAACAGATATTAATAATAGTACTACTAACAGAGTTTACATCACGTATACTAACTGTCAGGTTACAGAACCAGAAACATTCTCATACGCATTCGCAGGAACTTATTCAAATGCTTTCTGTATAGATAATTGTACTCCAATTGTTATTTCATTAGATGAGGCCGGTGCAATTCCAGCAACATCATCTTATTTAACATATGCTCAAGATTGTACACCAATTGTTTACGTATGTGATAACTGTTACGACATAACAGTTACTGAACCTGGTTACACTAATTTTAATCCTTATTTAGAGTTAGATTCTAACATGGGTAATATCGATGTAACAATCACTATGACCGGAGGTAATGACATAAATCAATTCTTTATCGGAAGTGTTCAAAGTACTTTTGGTAGTATTTTTGATTTTGAAAGTACTGGCGGTACAATAGTCAGAAAGGTTGGTTACTGGTCTTTCATAGACAATGGATTAGATTTGGGTATCTATACTCAATCTGACGGAACAACACCGTTCACACCTTTCACATTTAACATTTGTGTCAGTTGTATTGATTATATCCCTTGCACAGGAGATACGGAAGATATATCTTATAATTGCTATCCATATACATTTGAATCTCTTAGAGACCAAACAATATACTGGACTAACTGTGATGGAACACAAACAATACAACCTGTAAGTAACGGGGAGACAGTTAATATCGCATGTGCTAGAGAATGTACTTTAGTGGGAGATGGTTCATTATCGACAGGACCATTGTGTGGTGGTGTAAAAGAAGCGGTTGACGGAGTTACCTTGAATATTACTCAGATTGGATGGTTGAAATATACAAATGTGTTTGATGAACAAATATATGAATATGTTTCAACTTTGGGAACATATGAGATAACAGGTTGTGTATTTTGTGATACTGTTGTTGCAGGAGTTCCTTTTGCTCAAGTTGCAAATTGGAATAGTAAAGTTTGCGGACCAGAATGTGCACCTGAAACAAATTATGTTCAAAGTAATATAAATGTTGTACCTCAAAATTCTACACTTTTAGCTTGTGAACAAACATCACCGAATAGTGTATACACAAGCTACATATATAAGCAGTTGGAAGTGGGAATGCCTATATACAGTGACCAACTTCTCGAAGTTCCGTTTAATGGTGACGGAAAGTGGTTCAGAATGGTTTGGAAGGGAGAAACTAATACTAATGTAGTATACACTGTTAGAATTAATACTTTGGGTATTTTACAACAATTCATAAATTGTTCTACAATTATACCAACACCAACACCAACCATGACACCAACTCCAACAAGAACAATTCCTTTAACTCCAAATGAAACACCAACCATGACACCAACTCCAACAAAAACAGTACAGACTACACCAACAAAGACACCTACAAATACTCCAACACCAACCAACTTCAAATATCCAAACGCGGAGTATATTGTATTCCAATATTCATTTACTCAACAAGATGGAATAGATTTGGATACCGAAACAACTCTTACAGTACCAACAACTAACGGACCTGTAGGATACTGTCCAGATGGTAGTCAGCCTTCAGGTAAGTATGGGGGTCCATACTTATGGTGGGGAGGTGATAACACAGGATATGGTGTAGAACAAGTTTATGTTGATGTTAAGCAATTAAAAGTTGCTAACCCATCAATGACAGAAGTAAAGTTAGTTTGTGAAGCGAATTGGTTTTCAAAGAGAGGTTTAGGAAATACTAACATTACAATGACGGCATACTCTGGAGGAACAATGGTAGGTAATGGAAATTATGGATTTACTAACATTGGAGGTGTACTTTTAGGTACTCAAAACTTCCCATCAGTGAATGTTACCGTGACTAATTCAAGTTGTACATCAACACAATGTATCGGAACATACACATACACATTAGCCACTGGGCAATTTACCAGAGTTGACGGATGTACGTAAAATAAAATAACAAGATAATTATAAAATATGCCAGCGACTATAGATATCGAACAGGTTTATGTAAGTTCTTATTTCGGAGACATCTCAACTATAAAATGGTTTGAGGTTCCACCGAACAACGGTTTTTTTACTGTTGAATTTAGAATTTTGAGTGGAAGAGAGTTGGCTCAAGAAATAAGATTAACAAACCCGAACAATACAAATGCTGTCAAGTTCAAAAGGGAATATCCACCCTCGAGTGACCCGAACCCATTAATTGAAACAATAACAATTTTCCATAATCCCGACGTTATGTCTGATATATACGCGATTCAAAATATAGCTTAAAATGAGTGAAGCAATTATCTGTTGTCCAGTTCCAGGTCCTCCACCAACATATTCAGGTGATTGCGAATCATGCAAGGAATATTCTTGGACTGAAGATACCACAGGATATACAGACTTCTTTTTACCGTACACTAACCAAGAGTTGATTTCTCTCACTTTTATACCTAATACAAATAATGGTTCAAACATCGTTGTAGAGTTATATTATTGTAGGGGTAATGTATGTCAAGTTTGGGAGTCTTGGGATTTAGGTATCTTAGCAACAACAGTAGAAAAGTTTTTTGTAATTGATTTCGGTCCGAATACATCAGGGTATAATTCATTTGAGGTTAGGATTATTACAACCAATGGTACAAGTGGTAGTATGGATATTTGTTTAGATTGTGAGATTGATGTGTTTTTCATGCCTTTTTGTACTGGATTCACCTACAACCAAGTAACTGGAGGGTGTAATTGTACTGGTAATACAATTAATTTGTATTCTCAAGGAATACAAAATGGGTTCGTACCATTAGCTAAACCAGTATTTTTCCCCTTGGCGAGAGAAGGATATATTTGGTACACTGACCCCGAGCTACAGAATGAGGCTCCTTGTGGAGAATACATGTTCAGAGAAAAAGTAGTTTATACATACGAATGTAGTACTGGTTTTGCTACCCCGAGAAGTTTTGTAGAATTTGTATGTGGGGATTGTTCAACCCTCCCGTGTGATGCATTAGTTAAATCAGACTCATTTGTTCACACAGGTTATACTTTGTCTCATCCTTATATTCCTGGCCCACAAGACAAATCAAATAAGGGACTTTATTTATATTCAGAACATTGTCTTGACATCACATTTGACCCAGCAGGTCCGGTGTACAAATATGTCAGATTGACCTTGGATTATGTTGCGAATGGAGCTCAACCTGATAGTGTTGTTGCAACACTAAGTGATTCTTTAGCACCCGCAGGACAAGTTGGAACTTTGAGTTACTCACTTCAATCTCCGAGTGTTGCTTCGGCATTCCAAGCTATTGACATAAGGACCACAATAGAGGTTTCTAACTTAGGTTCGGGTACAAATATATGGGTTATGGTTCCAAGTACCAACGTACTAAAGGTAAGATTAATGGTTGGATACTTAATGAATAGTGTTGATAAGGATGAAGTAACGAGTTATATCTCCTTCGACGGGTGTGGAACATCTATCACCGGATATACTTTTGGATTACACACCTATTCTGCGTGGGATTCTATAGTACAACCAAGACTAAAAACTAATTTATACGCTCTCGGAGGTACACCATTTTCATGGACTGTAGGTACCAAATTATTTGCGGATTGGACTTTCACACAACCTGCATACCCATATTTTTATGGGTATAGCGGAGATGGTTCAAATGGTGTGGTAATAAAAGTTGGGGATTATTATAGAAGACACTATGGTACTAAAGAAAAATACGTTGCAACACAACTTTATGGTATTAACAAGTTCAACCGAGAAATTACACCATATCAAGATTGGGGAAGAGTTGATGAAAATACAGAATACAGATATCCAAATTGTATAAATCCTTTGATGGACGTTGGTAAAATAACATCAATAACACCTGAAGGAAATTTATTACAGCCTCAGGTTTATTATTATTGGGTAGGAAGGTCTATAGGAAATGAAAGAGATTCAAACGACCAATTTTTCAATAGAACTGACTTTACAGGGAATGATAAAAGGAAAGGTACTTTGATACCTTTGACGGGATATGAATATGCTCTTTGGAAGAATAGTGAAGCTATTTCAACAGGATTTGCAAAGTACGTTTTAGGTTTCGATGATGCAGTACAGTTTGAGCAATTGAAGAGAAGAAATCGATTGAATGGAAGATTGATTTTTTGGGGGGCTGCTTTAGTAACTGCAGTACTATTAGTTGTAGCAGCAATTGCTGACCCTGTTGGAACAGCAAAAACATTAGTGATGTATGGTCTTGGAAAGGCAGCAGAAGCTGTGGGATTACCAAAAAGATTCGGAGCTGCGGGAGTCGGTTCAATTGCTCAAGCTTTAGGAAAGGCTTTGAAAGGACTTAACAAAAAAACTTGGAGGTCAACGGACAAAGGGCCACTCAGAGCAGTATTACACTTTTTATTTGACCCTAAAACGGGTTCTGAAACCCACCACAACCTTTTTGGGAAAGACTGTCCTTACGGTAAGTGTGGTGCCGGAAGCTACGAACAAGTGGGGTATAATGACGACCCACCGGCATCTTTTGATTGGAAAGGTTCTCTTTTTGCATTTGCGTTGAATGGGTTTGATAGATTATATAATAAAGGATTTACCAGAACTTACCAATCGCAATGTATAGAATTTTATGCTAGATTCACTGACGGACCTTACATATTCCCAACCATGGTTCTTTCGAAATATGAAAATTCAATACAGACTGAAGATGCTTTTTATTGTGACGGAGGATACATATATGATACAGGAGGTTCCACACCACCATATTCTGTTTTAACAAAAAAAGTTGCTTATAAATCAGTCAGAGAAGGTAAAGGTTCAAAAAGAAAAATAGTACAGGTACCTACAGTCTTACCTGATGAACCAACTTATGTTTTGGATGCTAGA
>Ga0181344_1000283_pt1 | contig 20646 bp, 25 predicted proteins | sample Su13VDMLBDD_FD_130098 | JGI IMG/M metagenome (GOLD analysis project Ga0181344, IMG submission 130098) | Freshwater viral communities from Lake Michigan, USA - Su13.VD.MLB.D.D | ecosystem: Environmental > Aquatic > Freshwater > Lake | place: USA: Michigan | collected 2013-07-15
TCACCCCAGTACCAACCATATTTCTCACCGTGTTTTTTTATCCATTTTTTCGCTTCTCTACCACTTACATCTATAGCATTACCCCAACCGTGATTAGACGTACAATATCCACCACCTTGTTCTGTCCATTTAGTCCCATCACTAGGTACTGGAGATGCTGCTTCATTACCCCCATGAAATTTATAATCTTCCCAAGCGTACCATTGACTCCATTGGTTTCTTCCGTAATCACCAGGACTACCACAACGTCTATATGCATCTGTTAATTTTATTGTCACACCTTCCTTAGCCGCATCTAAAACCATTTGATTAAATGCAGTTGCCGCTGCCGTAGACAAGTATTCTTCATTACCATTAACATCGTTTTGAACCTTAGTAAGTTCATTAAATGGTAAGTTACCATTATTATTCTTAACTGTAACTTCAGTCTCAGTTTCCACTCTAACAGGTTTACCAGCATTAACCCAATCTTTACCTAATAAAGTAAATGCCACCTTTAGGTGTTGGTTCATTGTACCTACTTTATCTAATTTAGGGTCAGGTAATCCACATTCTGTCAATCTTTTATTAACTTTTTCTAATCTACTACTATCTTTATTTACCCAATCTCTAAAATTAAGATTGTCCTCATTATTTTTAATATTTTCATTATAATAATCTAATTGTTTTACTGTTAATTCACAATTAACTTCTACGACCACACCACATTTACCATCATATTGTGTGATTGCTTTAGGATCAATTTTTTTATTATACATTAAAACTTGTTTTGGTAATGACCCTGTACCCCATACTGCCAATTCAGAAGTTTCATTCGCCAAATCCATTGCAGTTGTATTATCATTTTTAAGTTTACTTAAAATATTAGGATAATATCTAGCCTTAATTGTATTTATTGTTGCATTTTTACCTGCAGATTTTGTTTTATAATTCCTAACGCCAGGACTAGTGCCTTCTGGACAAGTTCTACAACCCGTAGGTTTATAACCCACACCACCCTTAAGGCAGTTAGCATAACAACATTCATTATTTGTATCTTTGTAAGTAGTTGCAAAAGGGTTAAAAGAAGAATCCGAATCTTCAGCATCTGCCCAAGCAAAGAAAAATAACATTTTTTCGCAGGTTGGTTTTCCACCAACTCCAGTTATCACATCTTTATAAAATTGTAAATCTGCATCTGAAGGTAAAACTACTGTTCTAGCCACACCTTTACTATTTGTACCCCACTTACAAGCCTTTATATCTGATACATCATAAACCTCTTCCTCAATTTCCGCAGTACTATTATCTTCTAAATCTATGTCATTAGTCGTACTATTATCAGTATTATCAACAACTGCAATATCGTCCATAGGGTGTAAATCGTCCCAGTCTGTATCCGTACCAAAATTATATGTTAAGTCTTCCGTTCTTTTATCAGTATTTATATTACTAAAACTAATCCATTCATCTATAGTTTTATTAATTAAATCTTTTTCTTCTTTAGTATATTTTGTAGAATCAATATAGACTATACCATTTTCTACTTTATCTATATAGAGATCTTTATTCGCAATAGTATCAATATAAAATTTTAAATGAATTAATAATTGCATCATTTCATTAGTTACGTCATATTCATCTTTACTATCTTTAAAGACTATTTTTTGTTCGTTTAACCTTTGTTTAACCAATCTTTTATATTGACTTTCTCTTAATATAATTCTTTTCATATTATAGTTATTAATCTTAATAATTTCTTTTTAAAATATTCACCCCTTATTTTAAATCTTTTCTCCAAATCAGATAAAAACTTTTCAATAGATTTTACCTTTGGTAATTTACCTTCCTCACTATAAAAACATAACATTATTTTATTTAATTCCACAATTCTATCATTTGTTAATGTTTGTATTTCAGAATAGTAATCTTCTCTTTTAAAGTTTAACATAGATTCTGCAAAATAATAAAATGGTAAATCTTTTAAATAAATATTAAATTCTTCATAGTTTTTTGGGTGTCTTTTAGTTAACATAGTTGCTGCCTGTTGGATAAACGCATTTAACTCATGTGATTGACTAATATATAACATATACGCAATTCTATCAACCGCATCACCATTTATATCACCATTAGTGTAAATACTCTCACAACCTTTAATTTCTTTTGGTGTTTCTAAATATCTACTAACCCACTCATATAGATGCATAAACTCGTGAGATAAAAAAGATGAAAAATAATACTGTAATGTATTGAAATCAATTTCATTTCTATCTTTAGGTATTGTTAATACTATATTAAATTCTGCGTCTAATATATTATAACTATTATCATCATTTTCTATTATTTGAGTATAATATGGAGCATACTCCATATCAATATTTGCATCGTCTGAGTCAACCTCATTTATCAATACAGTAAGGATAATACTATCTACTGGAAATTCTTCATAAAAACTTTTACCCTTTAACTTTTTAGATAGATTGGTTAAAGTATAAACGTCTTCGTCTACGTCCTGTTTTAAAATTTTAGATAACATTTCATCTGTAACATAGTCTGCCCAATTCTCTACTACCTTGGAATATCCTCTAGTTTCAGAAATAACATTATTATATTGTTTTCTATTTACAATAACCTTCATTATAAGTATATTTTAATAATAAATATTAAAAAATAAATTAAAAAAGTAAGTATTATGGAATTATTATTAATTATTTTACTAACCTATGGTATCTCAAACATTATTGTATATGGGTCCATCTTTGAAGGTTTTAGAAAAACTGCGGAAGTATACAGTCCTAATTTCTTTGGGGTGTTGGTTAACTGTATGATGTGTACCCCTTGGTGGGTTGGTTTCACTTTATCCGCAATATCAGAAATTAGTGGATACGTCGCACTTTCACCAACAAATTTATACTTAGGTGTTGAATTTATCCCCTTATCATTATTTTTAGATGCTTGTCTATTATCGGGGGCTAACTGGTTAGTTCACACAATTCAAGAAAAATTAGAAGTATAAAAAAAGGGAGTTAATTAACTCCCTCTTCTACTTTTTCATTAGATTTACCATTACTTATATTTGGTGGTAATTCTATTCCGTTATGTACTTTTTTGTTTGTATCAATTTTAATGTCTTTTAATGTCGGTTCATCTATAGATTCGATTACAAATTTCAACCTCTCTAATTCTTTTAAAGACTTTTCACTAAACAAAAACTTAAGTTCTTCAATTTTTGCCTTAAGTAATGAAAGTTTATTTTCTTTTTCAACATTAAAATCTATGACATATTCAACATGATCCAACACAATGTCGATAGAATCTTCAGGATTCTTAGGGAAAACCATAAAGTAATTTTTATTATTACTACTAGGTTTATAAGTCACATTATCTGACTCAAACATATCCCAATTATCCAATAATAAAACATCTACAACAGGTAAATCTTTGACAAACCTAATTCCCGTTACATAAGGTCTTAATTCATTTAATTTTTCTTGAAACATTTTTTTACCTTAAAAACGATATTATTGTAGTTATAAAAAAAGATATAGAAACCGCCAAAGTTATTAACGACACGTTACTCAGTGTGAACCTTTCATTCATCCTTATACTCCTTATTAAAAAGAATACATTTCTAATTATAACTAATGTAGAGAAAACGAATAAAAATAAATAACAGTCTTTTACTATATCTTCCATAACTTTGTTTTATTAAGAATTCTTTTTACCTGAAACGTCAACTCTAATTTCTTGACAAAGATTTTTAATGTCTTGACATCCCTTTCTTACTCTAGTACCCGCAGCCTTATTATTTTTTTCATAAAATTTTGAGAAGTCCCCTTCTAATTCTGCCACTAAATTTTTTAATTGTTCGTACAATTCCATTTTTTTAATTTTTAATTATTGTTATTATTATTTTCATTATCGTCAACTTTATTAAAAGAAGACATATAATCACTTAACATTTGAATTTTATTGTTGGTGATAGTAATGTCACCTAAAATATCTTCAAATTCAGTTTTCTTTTCTTCTATAGGACTTTCATCACTATTTAATACCCTGTTTAACTCTAATTCTAAGGTATCTCTTTTAGAAATTAAATCCGATAAAATTATCTGTAAGAATTTTATTTTTGTATTCATAAAACAACTATACGGTTAAAAACCCACAAAATCAATAGTAAAATCACTTTTTTGTCTTAAAATAGAGACTTTTTTCAAATAACTTATATAATTCAATCAAAATATCCATATCAGATCTAGATTTAATTCTATGATAATCAAAAGAAAATTCTGGTAGGTTATCTATTTTACTCAAACTTTTTTCTTTATCTTTATAAAATAATTCGTCATAAAAATAAAAAAAGTACTCTTTTAGTTTATCAACATCATCGAAAACTATATACTCCTCTTTAAATTTTTTTACTACATCATTAAAACACCAAAGATAATGTTCTTTAATTTCTCTATCTGTTGAAATGTATTCAACACCTAAATAAGTGTCAAAAATAATTTTATTTAATGATTTAATAAAATCAAAATATAAATTACATCTATCAAACTTAATATCATTGGCTTTATATAGCAAATTCATCTGTTCTGGTGTCAGAGGATTTGCAATATAGTTCATGAATTCAGAATTTTCCATAAACTAAATATAATATATAATTATTTTTTTATAAAGATAATAACATATCAATAAGTTCTGGTTGTGGGAACATATCTACTTTATCTTTTCTAGTATTAGTATGTGTCCACATACCTTTAACTCTACCGTAATATGCGTTTTCGTTGAATTCAAATCCTTTTGCACCATTCTTTCTGATTTCCTCAACTAAACCTTTTCTTACATCAATATTATCTCTATTTGCAATGAATAGAATCCATTGTTTTAATACATCAATTTGTTTATCAGAATATCTATGCCAATCTTTATGCCCTCTAAATGCCTGAGGTAATGTAACTATTTGTGAAGGATCGACTAATGTGTTTGCATATGTTTTACCTTTAACCACATAACCAAAATTACATACTTCTATACCCACTGAATGTGAGTGCATATGTTGCGAACCATTATCACCTAAATGCCATCCATATCCTCCTGTTGGTATACATTGTATTAGTTTACCGTCATATTTTTTATCTCCGTTAGATGCAGATTGTCCACCTAATACAAATTCTGTTGCAATTTTACCTCTAGTGTCTCTACCCCACATATCTACCACCTGATAAGGGTTGTGTCCACCTGCAGTGTGGTGTAAGAAAAGATACTCTTTATCGGTAGGCCCGACTAAGTATTCACCTTTAGGTAAAAGATACTGTTCAAAAACCAATCCACCTGTAGATTCGGTAATTGTTTCACTATTATCTGTTGTAACCATTTCATCTAGTTTCATCGCTGACCAAGTTTTAGGTCCAACTACACCATCATCTTTTAGTTTATTTGCTTTTTGCCAAGCCTTAACTGCCGCTTCTGTTTTAGGTCCGAAATTACCATCGTCCTTTAATTTTAAAAATCTTTGTAAAATTTTAACATTTTCTCCTGTACTACCAATTTTAAGTAACATAACTTTATTTTTTTATTTTATTATTTATTTATTTCTAAAAACTTTTTCATTTTCCATTCATTTGGTTTAATCAATTCCTCAATTAATTTATTTATTATCATATCAAAATATTTAGTCAATGTTGTAGGTTTTATATCTGAAGGATATCCAATATTAAGCCATTTACTATCCAACATTTCTTCATAACTACCATTCCTCAATATTGTCTCTGCATTAAACTCCGCAAATTCGTCATCTTGAGTTAAAAAATCTACACCAATCTTTTTATTACTTTTGTTAGGTAACAATGAAAAGTATAAAACACAAGGTGGATTCGTAGGTGAGTGATTAAATATAGCAACCCCAAATGATTCCTCTAAATCTGCCTCTTGTGGTGTAAGTATACCTTCTATTTCCCAAAAGTTTCCATTATCGTCTTCATATATACTCACTCTGTTATAATGTTTATAGAAAAAACGATATAATAAAGATTCTATTATATCATGATCAGTATCGAAATCAATCGTACTTTCTTTACTATTTGTTAAATCATATTCACCAAATAATAAATCGTAATTCTTTTTAAAAAATTTATAAAGAATATATAATTCTTGATAATCGTCTGTATTGAACATTTCCGCCACTTTACCAATCATTTCTGAATCAGACATATCGAATTCATTACTACCTAAAAAAACTTTATCATTTTTAATAAGATTCATATATTTTAAAATACCCTTATCTTTTTTAGATATGTTTAGAGTATCTATAAGTGATTCATTTAATACCTTTTTAATTAATTTTTTCATTTAATATCTTTGTTTTAAAATATCATTTATTCGATAAACAAACATTCCTTTAGACGGTGTTTTCTTATATTCTTTTCTTTTTTTAAGTAATTGTAGTGTAGATAAACTTTCTAAAGATTTTAACTCTTCCATCTGTTGTTCAAATTTTTCTATTTCATCATCTAAATTTCTGGTATCTAATTTTAAACTTTGGATACCTATAGGTTCTAATGGGACTATTGGGTCTAATATATTTTCACATAAAGTTATTGTTTTTTCTAAGTCACTGTCTCTAAATAACAATTCTGTTGGTATTTTATCGATGTCATTAGGGTTTTCATTTTTTATTTTAATAAGAGTTTCACAATATTCTTTAGATGTTAAATTTTCATTTTTTAATGGTAAAAATATGTTATCTAATCTAAGTTTTTCTTTTTCTAATCTCAACCTTTCTTTTTCTAATTCAACCTGTTTCTTTATTTCTTCTTTTTTACCGTCTATAATATTTTTAATTTTTTTAGGGTAAGGTCCACCATTACCCCAACTTAAATTAGAACCTTTTTTAACAACTTCTTCATGTGATACACCATTCATATCAATAAAACCAAAATTACTGTATTCCACATTTTTGTCTAAACTTAAATGGAAATGATCTCCACTGGCATGACCTGATGGATAAACTCTTTCGTTAATCAACCCAATTTCTTCATTATATTTACCACTTAACATAATCTCTAAAACGGCTTCTTCTATTTTCCTATCATTAATATTATTCATTCCCGCTTTCGGTACAAAATCTACCGCCTTACCAGTATTATGTTTAGAACCAGGATTTTTAGGTTTATGGAAGTAATCTCTACCACCAGTTATAATTAATTCTAATCCACTTATCGTTTCAATCTCCGCCAAAATATCAATTAATCTTATATCAAACTTAAATCCTTCGTCTACACCTGAAACTATTTCAGGTACATAATTTCTATATTCTGATGGGATAATTTGTAATATTTCACTTCTTTCACTTTTAGGGGTAGGGATAACTTCTTTCCAAGTTTTCATATACCTACTATCACTAGCCACAGGTTTTAAATCTAATCCTTTGTTTACTGCGTAATTAATCACATTTAAAGAATCTGACACATGTGGTTGTGCGTTAATATTTTTATATGTGTCACAACATTCAACACTATAGGTACCGTCAGGACATAAACAACCATCTTTACGTCTTTTAAATATATCTTTAAATTGTCTTTCAGTAATAATAATTTTCATATATTATAAATATGACATTTTTTTAAAATAATCTTAATTAAAATTTTGTTTTAATAAAATATTATATTACATTTACAGTATTAATTTAAAATCATGAAATACATTTTAATGACATTATTTTTTATAGTAACAAATATTTCTTTTTCACAAAAGATTATAATTCATATATTTGAAAAACAAGAAATGGGTTGTTTTAGGAAAACAACTTTAGATTCAGTTTTAATAAATAGTGATTTTTTAAGTAATATTGATTCCTCTTACACAAAGTATGTATTAGATTTAACAAAAAATATTTCTACATACACAATTAACGGTAAAAATATAAGTAACCTACCAATAGAATATGAATTTTATGGAGATTCTATTTTAAAAATTAATATAATTGAGGGTGATTTAGACTACGGTTTATTAATTAATACAACAAAAGAAACGGTTTTATGGTATTGGTTTAGTGAGAATATGACGACAGTTAAAAAAATTAATAAGTGTTATTTTGAAAATCCGTCATAACAAAAAAAACCCCAATTGGGGTTTTTTTATATGTAATATTTTATATAAATTTTATTTCTGTGTTGGTTGGACAAAAGAATTTACCGTTATATTACCCAAATAAGATTGTTCTGATTTTGGATCTATTTTTCTAACTAAAGTTACTCTATAATTAAATTCTCCCGCAAATAATTCAGTTTTCCCCATCAATGGTTTTAATACCCCATATAGTTTTTGATCATTCTTCAACCAAATATTTCCTGTTATAGTTTCACCATTTAATTTTAAATCGGAAAATGCGGGTACTGGTACACCACCTATTGTCATACTAGATATAATACCTGTATACTCTTCTGATGCTTTATTACCTAAACCAGAAAGTACAAAAGGTGCCTTTCCGTTCATATCTACTTCTTTTTGACTATTAAGTGGTAAACTAATTTTTAAATCAAATGCTGTGTTTGTTATTGGTTGCTCAATTAATAAACTTTTATTTTTAAATAATTTACCGAAAACTTCTGATTCAGTTATATAATCATTTGTTTTACCCATAGAATCTGAGTAGTTGTAGTTGAATAATTTTTTCATTTTATCAACATCCTCATTAATCATACTTTTGTTTCTATGTCCTAAAATAGTTCCTTCATTTATGGATTCATCCCATCTAACTTTAAAAGTTTGATTTCCGTCTGTCATTAAAAATGTGTGTCCATCAAATTTATAATTTTCAGGTATTAAATTAAGAACATCAGTATCTGACGCAAATTTGTTTTTAAAATTTAATCTTTTCATTTTATCGTTTTTTGATTCGTTTGTTACTCTAACTTTAGGAGTTAAATGATACTCATCTGGTTTATCGTATTTATGTTTAATGTATTTTTCACTATTATCTTTTAACTTATCATAAGTTTTGTCTTTCTTTTTACCCTCACCAAAACCATCAATAGTACCAAAAATTTCATCATATTCTGAAGTATCATTTAAGTCATCAATTCTTTTATCAAATTTTTTATAAACTTCAGTGTCTTCATTATCATATTTTAGTGCCGACATTTTACCCGCACCTAAATCTTCTATTTCATAAGCCTCTTCGTAATCACTTCTAGTAATTTTAGGTGTTTCAAAATCTTGATCATTATCAAAATCATAATATTTTGACATTTTACTTTCAAAATCTTTTATTGCACCTTTGTTAAAATCACCACTCTCAGTTCTAGCCTTCATTGCAGTTCTTAAACCAACAGGTTCTTTGTCTTCCTTAATAGTTATTTTAGTTTTTTTAGTTAAAAATCTTTTTTCCATTTTTTCCTTTTTATATAAATATGTTAAAAGTAGATAATGTTATTTTTTTATTTTTAAATTACCTTTTTTTATTGTTTTTAAAACTCTACTTTCATTATAAAATTCTATTGCTTCAGGACTTTGGTTACAGTAAGGGAATTTACTACATCTTTCTTTTACTCTTACTTTTTGGTATCCTAAATTTTTTAATGACGGTTGTTCTTTTTTAACCCTAGCCTTACCTTTTTTACCTGCAGTACCCATAAACTCACTCGGAGGAAAACCTGGTGTTGCGTATTCCCCTCCCACAGTTGCAACTGTTGATGACTCATCTAATTCTTCCTCACCTAAAACACCGATATTACCAATTGGTTTATCTATCCCATTAACTGAAACAGGTATTTTTGATTTTATAGTCCTTCTTATAGGTTGATTCATACCTGAAAACATACCAGTATATTGTCCACCAACACTACCTGCAGTTGATGCTTCCTCAACCTGTTCAGTATCATCTTCCTCAGTAAAATTATCTTCAATAAACTTTCTATATTCTGCAGCCTCTTTTTCTCTTAATCTCATTTCTTCTTCCCTACGTCTTCTGATTTCATCGAATATTTCATCTTTACTGAATCTTTTTGAAGATCTATTTCTTAACTGATCTCTTAGTTTTTGTGCAATTTCATTACTGTCTAAGTCCTCACTCAACTCTTCTCTATATGATAATGATATTCCGTTTATATCAAGTTTCCCAGTTTTATGTAACTTATCCATTTCACCTTTAGATATTCTAATAGATTTTTTACCACCTTTCATATCCTCAATTGCTATAATACCATATTCAGGATCAGTATAGTAATCAGATATTTCATATATATGATCCATTGCAATTTCTTTTGCAATTTTTTTAGATTTGGTATGTTCCATTTCTATTTTGGTACCTATCTCCAATTCTCTCCTAATTTTTTTAGGGTCTTCACCATGTAAATCAGCAATTTCTTCTATAGACATATTATCAGAATCACCACCATCTAAAGATTCTTCTTCAGAAAACATAATTTTTTGTAATTCAGGTACACCTGATGAACCAGCAGCATTCCTAAATTCTTTTCCAATCTCAGAAGTATCCTCATAGATATCATCAACACCTAATTTCATTCTCATTAACTCAACTAAATTATCTAACTTATCTATATGTTGTTTAGGTAAGTTATGTAACTTTAAAAGTTGGTTATACATTTTAACACCGACATTTAATTGTTCTGGTGTTCTACATGAAAGAATTACATCTTTAGTTCTTTCATAATCTCCCATCATTTTTTCTCTACTCATCACTTAATTGCGGTTAACCAAAAATTTCTCCTCATCCATAACTCTTTATATAGTTGGACTAAGACATCTTTATTTATTTCTACAATATGTTTTTTAAGATTTGAACTTTTAAGTTCTTTTTCTAAAATCTTTAGAACTTTAGATTCTAGATCATCACCAAACACCTTTTTAATTTCTTTTCTAATCATAGTACCGATTTCTTTTTCATCGGTTTTTGTTAATGATTCTCTAATAATTTTTTTAAGGTATAGATTGTCCATATTCTATTATTATTTATTAATAAATATTAGAATATTGGTAAAAAATTTATAGTACGATGATTAAAGTTAGTATTGGGAGAATCACGCAACCTGCGAACCCAAGTCTTTTCAAATTTCTTTGCTTTTTTATCTCCCTTTCTTGTTCCACTATAGTCTTATCTTTGTAAACTATAACTTCATCTTTGTTTTTTACAATTTGTTCTAAATTAGATATGATTTCTTGATTGTTTAAATTTTGTAAATTTAATTTTTTAATCATTTCATCTTTTAAAATGATTTTTTTATTATTTAAACTATCTCTCTCAACATAAACATTTAATAAACTATCAGTGATTTCATATTCTAACAAATCAGTAAGAATTATCTTAGCATCACTTAAATGCATTACCACTAAAGTATCACCTTTTTCATTTACAACAGATTTAATCTCTCCTTTTGAGATAGTCTGTGAGACTACGGGTGACACCATTAGCATCCATACTATTAACGTTAGAAAATATTTCACCTTTTTTCTTTTTTAATCTTTTTATTAAATTTTCGTTATCTTCTAATTCTATATTGATATCGTCTATTTTTTTAGTTAATATTAAAATATCATTACCTAATTGTCTATTAACGTTTTTTAAACTGTCATTTTTAAATAATAACTCTTTGTTTTTTTTATTTAAATTATTAATTTCAGTTTCATACTTATTTATTTCTTTCTTTGATGGATTAAATAATATAATACCCACTATAACTAAACTAAGTATTAAAATTATAATACTTTTAATATCAAATGTAATATAATATTTATTGTTCTCCACCTTCTTGTTCAATATCAAATTCTGTTGATTCAACACTTTCAGGACCCTCTTCAGCGTTTTCCTCATCAGTTACATCATTATTGTATTCTTCCGCAATTTTAGTAGCCCATTCATTTGACCAGGTTTCATAATATGCAACTAATTTTTGTATTTGTTTTAATGTAGTATCATTTAACTGTAATAAATCTGCGGTGATATAAACTCCTCTAGCATCATCTAACGAATAAAACCATTCAACATTATTATCAGTAAACTTACCACTAAACTCAACGTTTTGTGCTTTAGGATACAATTTAAATCTATTAAAGGATACTCTGGGAGAAACTGTATCTCTGAATTTTTTCTCTTCTTCTGATAATGCCGCAGGATCATCTTCACCTAAGTCTTTATCTTCTAAGTTTCTTTCTTCAGCCTCTCTTATTAATTTAGCATTGTTAACAACTTTTTTAGATTCTCTAATAAGTTCTAACATTCTCTTTGTTTCATCGTGTTGACTCATGTCGTTTATATTTTATATTTTTATTCTACCTCAATTAGTTTTTTAAACTTATTAAAATCCCAACTAGGATTTAAATCAGTACTTTCTTTATAATAGTTACTTCTATATGTTACACCCTCAAAATATTCAATACCTTCAATAAATGTATTGTGTCCCACACATTTTTTAGGAATTTTATGTATTTCACATAGGTGGTTAATCAATTTCACACACGATTCCATTTGTTTGTTAGTGTAGGAATCCCAAAAATTAAACCCTCTCCACCTTTTTTCAAATACACTTTTTCCTCTTTTATAAATATTACCAACCCAGTTAAAATACGAATCATTAATTAAATCTTTTTCTAACCATCCTTGATTTTCCAATAAAATAACGATAATTTTTTTATCTACTGATTTATTACCCAAAAAATCTGAGTATTTAGATGAATCATAGTGTTGATAGATTGCCCCGTCTCTAAAAATGGTAAAGGGTGAGGTTTTTTTATATTCCCCACCCATTCTATTTTTCCAACCAATAATATGTTTATCTTTTTCTGAGAATGTATTCGCCAACACAATTTGTCTTTTTTCAAATTCTGTATCGTAATAATTTTTTACTTCTAATTTATATTTCTCATCATTTATAATCATATAATTAATCAATTCTCTTAATATTAGTTTTACCTAATTTATTAATTTGACTACCTTCTCCTTTTGATTGTTTGTACTTCTCTAAGGCGTTTTTTAAAACCTCATTGGGGTCATCTGGATTTTCTACAGTATTAATAAATAATTCCATATCTTTATCTGATAACTCAATAACATTATCATCTAATGGTATTTCACCTTCAATACTTTCTAATTCATAAGGTTCTTCTTTTAACCCATCCATTAAAGTAACATCCCATTCTGAAATATCTTCATCATCTTCTTTTGTGGAAACTACCTCCTCCTTTGGGGAATTTTCTTCTACAACCTCAATGTTTTTGATTTCTTTTTTTTCTTCGTTTGGGGAAACTACTTCTTCTTTTGGGGAATTCTGCCCTTCATACTTAACAAAGAAGTGTAACGATGTTAATGATATAATTGGTAGTAAACCCCCCTCTAAAAACGCTAACCATCTTTTAAGTCCAACAATATCTGTTTGTTCAGTACCAAATAATTCCCACACAGGTCCTGTAAGTTCTACCCACGATTTAAATAACTCACCATTTTCATCAATTTCCTTAAATGAAAAAAATATGTTACCAATCATTTGGATAAGGGTAATCAAACCAAACATAAACCATACACCCCCTTTGATTTTGTTAGTTGCTGCAACTAACGCAGTCATAGCACCAACTTCAATTGCGATGGAAAGGTATATTGCCCAATTTATTGGGTTTGCAATATCATACCAAGTTACAACGTGTGAAATAGATATTCCTGCAACCAATAAGATAGGTATTAGGAACATAGTCCTATTAGGGTTATTAATAACCCAATTCCAAATAGACTTCATATTATTTTTCTAAATTACTAATATTATCTTTTACTATCATATGTAATTCCATCAACTGATCACCTCTATTTTTTGAAGATATGTAATCATCATAAGTTTTATGTACTTTTATCTTTTCATTTTTGATTAGTTGTGGTATACCGTCAATAGTATTTTTTTGTTCTTTTATTACAGTATTTAAACTGTCTACCACAGATACACTTTCAGAACAATTCCTATTAATTTTCTTAATCTCCGCAGATTTTTGACAAGATCTAAAAAAGAAAATAAAACATAGTGATGCTAAAATATGTACCTTATACTTTTTAATAAATTCAATAAAATTTTTCATAACCATTTTTTTTATAAATATAATATTTTTTTAAATTATAGTAAATAGGAAAAATAAAGGGGAAGTTACCCTCCCCTAATTTATAAATTATATTTTTTTAGATATCGAATATACCACCCAAATTATTCCTAACTTTTCTTATTGCAGATTCTTTGATTTGACGAACTCTTTCTTTTGTTAGTCCTACTTCCTCACCAATCATTTCCAATGTCATTGGTTCACCATTGATTCCGAAATAACAGTTGATTATTTCAATCTCCCTTTCACTTAACCCATTCAACGCCCTTTTCATTTCGTTCTTTCTCAACATCTCTTCCTCATCTTCCATTTGATCTGGACGAGTAAAAGTTTTATCTTCAACTAAAGTTAAAAGTTCGTCACCATCCTCATTAATTGTAGTGTTTAATGAAGTACAAGAAGGTATGTACATTTGTTCTACCTCATCATCATAAGGCATCCTTTGATTTTCCTTCTCAAATAAGTCAGTTTCTTTTCTAATTTTAGATAGTTTATTTATTACACTACCAGGTAACCTAACTGTCCTAGAATTATCATTTAAAGATTGCATTATAGACTGTTTAATCCACCATACCGCATAAGTGTTAAATCTAAAACCCTTAGTATGATCGAATTTTTTTGCTGCAGTTATTAAACCATAATTACCTTCTGAAATTAAATCCGCCACAGGTAGTCCTTGATTTTGGTATTCTTTAGCAACTTTAATGACAAATCTTAAATTTGCATTAACTAATTCATTTAAGGCTTTTTCGTCACCGCTCTGAATTCTTTTTGCCAATTCCACCTCTTTATCGGCAGTAATAATTTCAGATTTCCTTACTTCCCTCATGTACATGCTAATGCAGTCCTCATTTGGATTTAGATACTTGTTTGACATATATTTATTTTTGTTTTTTATTTATGATATCTCTTAATTTTGCAGCAGTTTCGTAATCTTCATTCTCCAACGCCTCATTTAATAACTCTTCATCTGTTTTTGTAGATACAATATTTTCAATATCTAAGTCACCATTAAATATTTTTTCTTTAACCTGTTTTAATGACTGTTCAATAATATTATACGGTGTCTTTGTATTATCTATTTCACCACCAAAAAGTGCCATCTGAAATTCTTTGTTAGAAATACTGGCAGAATAGAACCCCATAGTCATTTCAAAAACTATAAATGAACGTTCATTCATTTTTAACAACTCTTCTAATTCCGCTATTGAAAATGCAGTTTGGAATGTTGCGATAATTAAACCCTCACCACTTACAAAATTAACACTACTTTCTGAAAGTACAGTCAAATCTTCTTTTAGTCCTTCTACGTCTCCTAACCCAATCAAACAAAGTTTCTTTAAAAATGTGTTATCCATAGTCTTTTATTAATAAATACCTTCAAAAATCGTTCTTTTTTTATTATTGTGACAAATATAGTAAATTTTATTTAATCTGCAAAGAAGAAATGTCATTATTTTTTTCAACGGTGATAATTTTGTCTGCCCAATCCTGCACTATAGGGTTGTGACTAATTAAAAATATGATTTCATACATCTTCTTAATTTTGTCAAAAAATATCTTAACATGATCCAAATTGATGTTGGCTACTTTACCTAAAACCTCATCAAATACAATTACATTTGGTTTTGGTAATGTAGATATCCTACCTAACACACTTCTCAACGCCAATGACGCTAATGTAGTTTCTAAACCAGATCCTGTTCTAAGTTTTTTAATCACATCATTTTTAATTATTAAGAAATCTACTTCATTCTTATCGTTAATTTCCAGTTGTACTTCGAAATCACAAACCTCGTCGAGTAATCTACCCAATTCATGATTAATAATCGGAATAACAGAAGATAGTACTAATTTAGATATACCATTCTTACCGATCATTCTGTTGTATACCTCAAAAATCTTTAGAACTTCGTCTTCTTTTTTGATAATATCAATTAATCCAATATTCTCTTCAATTTTTTCAGATTTGTTTTTAGAATCATTGTTTATATCCTGTATTTCTGATTTAATAGTATCTTTTTCTACTTCCAACGTCTCAATTAATTGGTTGTACCCTAAAATCTTACTTTCTAACTTTCTGTTCTCTTCAATGAACTCAGAATTTCTTTCGTAGTCTTTTAATAAAGATGTTTTTTCCCTATAATCTACTCTCATTCTATCGATTTCAATTTCAGTTTTATCTTTACTTAAATTTAATTTATCGAACAAATCAGAGTTCTTTTTTTCTTCAGATATCTTAGTTAATTTGTTACATATCTTTTCAATTTTTGTGACAATAACTTTTAACTCCTTCTGTTTTTCCTTTAATAATTTTTCATTATCTTTTATTTCTGAACTATGATCAACTTCATCTAACGCTCTTTTACATGTAGGACAGATTTCACCTTCTTTTAAATCTTTAATTAATTTCTCAATGGTTTTAATTGTGGATTCAATACCATTCTTCTCCACTAAAAGATTTTTTTCTTCAGTTCTATATTCTTCATGCACATCCTCATCATATGAGAACTTAGGTATTACTTTAATTTGATCATTTATACCGTCTAAGGTATTTTTTAATGTTACACCTTTAGTAGTTAAATCTTCTATTTCTTTTCTTAATGTAACAGGATTTACTTTTTTAATCTCATCGTCAATACTATATCGTTTACCTAATAAATCTTCTTTTTTCTCTTTGGCTTCATTTATTTTACCTAAAACTTCCTCTAACTTAACTTCTTTTTCCTTGATTATTATTCTATTATCACTAATATTTTTTCTGAACTCCTCATTATCTAATTCTAACTGTTTAGTGTTGAAAAGATTTGATTTCATTTTACTTTTAAAATCAGACATTAAGGCTTTATTAATCTCCTCTTTCTTTTCAATAACCTCTAAACCAATAAACTTAGTTAATAACCTTCCTCTTTGGGTTGGTTTTGTTTCCATAAGATCTTCTAAATTTTTTGCAGTTGCAACAATAGTCAACATAAAGTCATCATAGGAACCTATAGTATCTTCTATTAATTTATCAGTTTCTCTCCGTTGTTCACCTTCTAAATTTTCTTTAGTACCATCAGACATAATTCTATAAAACTCTAAAGATGTGGACACCTTATATTCCCCACTCTTAGACATTTTGCGAGATAATGTTCTTTCTATGATATATTCATCCCCATCAATCTCTATATGTCCGCCCACCAATACATCGTCTTTATTAGAGAATGTGTTGAATACTTCTGAATTTACCTCAGTCTTAGTTGTCTTACCAAAAAATAAAAACAATAAAGAATCTATAGTGAAAATAGTTTTTCCACCTTGATTCGCAGGTATAGAATTAACTACTGTCAACCCATCCAAATTTTTGTACTCAACTTCGTTATTATCACCAAAGGATAAAAAGTTATTCAACCAAAGTTTTTTAATACTCCACCTTCTATATCTGATATCTTCTTCTTCATTGTTGATTAATACCTCATTGATTTTATCATCTAACCTACAAAGTCTTTCATAATCAACAGTTACTTCATTAAGTTTTAACCACTCAACAAACAATCCCCTTTGGTAGGCAGTGTCCATAATGTTATCGATTAACCCATCACTGATATCGATTACTTTACCCGCACTGTTCTTTAAAATAGGTATGAAATTTATTTTAATAGCGGATTTATGTACACCATATTTTTCTGAGAAATATGTTTTAACTCTATTAACAGTCTCAATAGTTCTATTTTCAGGATAGTCCTGCCAATCAACTCTTATCTGTGCCTTTTCTGGTACATCTACCAATTTAGTTCTTTTTTCTACTGTTTTCTCCATACCTATCTTTTTAAAATATTGGATCCGAACCAACCACCTCTACGTTCATCACCATATATGTCATTTTTATTATTCTTACTTAATTCCTCTATATTTTTTTTCAGTGTTTCTATTTCCTTATCTTTCCCATCAATTTTATTTTGGAAAATATTTTCCATTTCTTCTGTCTTAGTGGAAAATTCTTTCCTAATTGTATCGATTTCGGTAGTTTTAGTGGAAAATTCTTTCTTAATGTTTTCTAACTCACTATCTTTTAAACTTAGTTGGTTATTTAATTCGTTTATTTTTTCACCTAATACATTCACTTGATTATCATCAGTAATAAAGATTTCTTTTTCTACTATCTTTTCAATTGGTACCTCAACTACTTTTTCTACAATTTTCTCTACGACAACCTCAACTACTTTTTCTACTTCTTTAACCTCTACACTACCCATTGGGGTTGATCCGAATTTCTCAACAGTATATCCCTGTTTAACCATTCTAACAATAAAATCATCGATATTAGAAATGTCATTTAAACGACAATATTCCCATATTTCGTCTTTGAGATTTTTTGGTATTTCCATTATGAATTTGTTAAATACTCTCTCTCATTTTCAATATCTTCCAATGAGTTTATTTTAAATACATAATAACCATAATCTGTTTTAATATCGTGTTCAGTATAATCTAAATGTTCTACATCCCATATAAGATATCCATGTCCACTAACTCTCTCACCAAAATCTTGTTGTATTAAACTACCAGAATATGTTATATTCACACCCTTTCTTACGAAGTTTTGTCTGTGGTGAATGTCACCCATCAACACTGCGTCACAACCATCAAATTGTTCTAAATCTGCATGATCTTCAAATTCAAATCCTATTGAGGTTATTGCACCGTTAACTGGTGCGTGAAACAAACCGATGTATTTTTTATCTTTACCATACAATTTTTTAGCCTCTTTAATATTAGGTTTCACATTTTCTTCAAAAATAGAATAAACACACCAAACAATGTTATCATCTAAGTAACACTTACTTTCTTTAAAATAAGATACGTGTTCACTAAATGTTCTTTTCTCAATAACAGGTGTTAAAGAATCAACTCTTTCTTTATTGTTTTCTAATAAATCATGATTACCTGCTATAACAATCACAGGACATAGTTTAGTACATTCATCCAAAAACCAAGTTACTAAAACTGATAACTCATTAGAAATAGTAATCTTTTGGTGTACAATGTCACCCGCAATAACTATCCTAACCTCATTATGATTTAATTTATTCTCCCGAATGTAATTAGAAACTTCTTCTAAAAAATTTCTACATACTATTTCAGACTCATCTAATCTTTTGAATGTTCTAAAATGTAAGTCTGCTATATGGAATAATTTTTTTACCATTTTACAAATATAGTTTATTTTTTTATTATTTCAAAGTTTAATTTGTTTTTAAAACTTCAAACATATTATCTACATGATGTGAATAATCTTCACAGTTGATTATTTTATAGTTATCGTTTTCCTCATTGAACCAAACCAAATGACAAGATCCTATCTTTAGATTAGTGTTTCTTTCGATTATCTTTTTATAAATTGATAATTGTAAGGAGTATGTATTAAACTCACACTCATCTAACATCCAAAGACAGTCCTTCATCTTATTACCAAAATCATTTTTCATTCTTAATGTGGTATTAGTTTTCCAGTCCCATATCTGTAAACACTGATATCTTTCATTCCAAAATAACTGATCCACCATACCACACAAAAGTAATTCCTCATCACCAATAACTAATTCTGATTTAACTGGTATTAACTTACCTTTAGCAACTGTATCATCATAAAAGTTATGAAAGTGTCCCTTCATAACCTCAAACGTATCTTTAATTTCCTCAAACTTTAATCCTTCGGGACTAGTTTGTGCGTGAGGTTTTATTTTATTATTTAAGTAATTTTCTATATAATCGTGAAGAGTGGAACCCTCATATGTCGCATGATTATTTTTATACCTCCAAAGTTTTTCAATATCCTCTTCACTTACACATTCATTTAGTGGTTTGGGTTTAGAGTAATCTGGTCTTCCGTAAGGATCTTCTTCCATCGGGTAGAAATTCTGTTTGTGAGCATACCTATCCGCCATACTCTTTGCCTCATAAAAGTGTCCTTGTTTTTCTGCCCATTTATCTGGTTTAGAAACACTATCTTCAAAATGATGTTCAAATTTACCTATAAAACCTGTACAAGATATAGTTTGAACCCCATTAATGTAATATTTGTGAGGTTCATCATAATATTTTATATGGTTAAATTTAGATAATTCTTTAATTATATCCATTCGCACAATATTTATTATTAACAATTATAACTATAAAATTGTAAAAAGACAAATTATGAATCATTTAAGCGACAATTATTTAAAAAAAATATTTAAGTTAATATATAACCATATTATTGGTATGAACTCTTCTTTTGATCCTGTCGATCTTTTTGAGGATCGTAATGTTTATGAAGATATTTTTATGTTTATACAAGATCAATTATCTCATAGTGATTCAGATGAAGTAGACTTTATATATGCGTGTTTTTCTCGTAATTGGGAAATGTATGGTAGTTCATTTCCCGAAATATATGGTGATGTCATTAAACCGAAATTAGAAATACTTACTGTTAATCCAAAAGACTTCGATGATAGAACTGTTAATGCATTTATAGAAAGAGATTTCGGAAATGTAGATGCTTATCTAGTTCCTAATGACGAAGAAAGAATGCAAACACAA
>Ga0181344_1000286_pt1 | contig 20609 bp, 21 predicted proteins | sample Su13VDMLBDD_FD_130098 | JGI IMG/M metagenome (GOLD analysis project Ga0181344, IMG submission 130098) | Freshwater viral communities from Lake Michigan, USA - Su13.VD.MLB.D.D | ecosystem: Environmental > Aquatic > Freshwater > Lake | place: USA: Michigan | collected 2013-07-15
CCAACGTGCCGACTTGGCCAACGATATTGGAGCCACCTTTGACAATTCCAGACCCAACGTCCAGAGCCTTCACCAATGCGCCTCCAGCGGCTGTGTTGATTGCGTCAAACGTCTTTCCGGAGGTTCCAGCGGCCCAGCCATTGCCAGAGACAATTGCCCCTGTCATCGGGTCGGTCACAAACTCGTTTCCAAAGTAATCGTTGGCCTTGTCCGTGCTTTTTGCAGGAACAACAGCCCCCTCAAGTAGGCGGTTTGTTTCTGCGGATGATTGATTTGATCCCAGCATGAACGCATAAGCGTCAGGAACCTTGTACACCTTGCCGTCAGCCCATGTGAAAGTGGTCTTACCAGCATCGAGAGCGGCTTTTGCACCGGCTCCAAGGCCGCTGCGGCTCATTGAGGTGGCGTCGAATGGCTTGATTGCCTCGGCCTCGTTTTGAGTCGTAAATTTGCCTGTTTTGCCAGTTTCTGGATTTGTCCACTCAAAGGTGGCGTTGGGGCCAAGTCTCTTTCTTGCATCTGCGAATGCAGTTCCAAAAGACACTTTGTTGGCTTGATCGGGAAACTTGTAATCAGCAGGCAAGTCAAGGCCGTTGATGGCTGCATCTTGAGCCGCCTCAACCACGTTGCCGGACTTCCGAAAATCAGCTATTTCTGCTGCAGTCGGCTCAGATCCGGTAATGCTGGAGTAAGCTTCTTTTGCCTGCGCAGTCTCTTTGCGTGTAACGGCCTCTTGGCTGTTGTTGATGTCAGAGACAACCGAGTCAATGCCCTTGGATGCCACCTGTTGGGCCCACGAAGAGATCTCAGAGGCGCTTGCATCCCTGCCTAGTGCGTCCCTGTACGCTGCAGCAATCGGGTCATCAATGGCCACTTTTTTGGCTTGAGCCAAAGCATCTTCACCGAGGGCGTTGGCCACAACTCCAGCCTGCTTTTCCGTCTCTGCCTCGTAAGCGGTCGTGTCCTTGGCAACCTTGTCAATCAAAGTGTTCTGCTCTGTGTTTTTGGCATCCAGAGTGGTGAAAGCACTTTTTGCTAAATTTGCCAATCCTTCGTAAGCGCTCACAAGCGGGTTATAGGTTTCGACTGCCTTGTTGTACGTCGTGGTGTCTGTGGCTGCTTTTTTTGCGGCGGTTTCTAATTTTGTGGCGGCCTCATTGACGCCGGGAATCATTGCATTTACTTCATTAATGACTTGCTGCTTAGTTTTTGCATTGGGGTCATCACCCCAGATTTCCTCGCCGTAATCGTATCCCCCGTAGCCTAAAAATACTTGAGGAGGTGTATAAGACTCTGCAGCAGATTTTGCAGTGACATAAGCGTCGTACTTAGTCTGATAGTCCTTTGCCACACCCTGCACTGCAGCACGGCTTTCACTTGCCGCAGTTTGCGCAGAAGTAACTGCCGCGTACTGTGGGTTCAAAGTCTTGTTGAAGTAATCTTCCGCGCTCCTTTTGGCGTCGTTGAAGCCCGTCACCAGCCCCTTGATGGTCTCGGAGTTTCTGACAATTGAGTCGACGCCAGTCTTGATTCCTTGAGACAGGGCCGTCTGAACTACTGATTGCGTGATGGCCTTGCCAACATCTTTACCACTCAGGATTGCGGAAGTTGCAGCGCCGATGGCATCGCGAGCAACTGCTTGAGGTATGCTTTTTGCGTCAGTCAGGCCAAGCTGCTTTGTCAGGCCCTGAGTGACGTAAGAAGTCACAGCGCTGTTCATTCCGGAGGCCAAAACCTCGTTCAATGGGCGTCCCTGAAGGGCCGTAACAGCCGCATCTCCGGAAGCACTGGTCACAATGGTTGTGAGCGTTTTAGCCATCTCTGGAGACAGCGTATTGGTGGCGAAGTCGCTTCCAGCGAAAGCCTTTCCAGCAGCTCCGCTGACTTGCCCGCTGATGTACGACATTGCTGCCGCCTTGACGATGTCCTCCATGCTGCCTTTGCCGTTGGCCACGTTGACCATGGCCATTGACACGCTCGGGGGAATTCCAGTCGTTGCGGTGATTGCAAAAGCGGCCAGCGTAGGAAGCGGGTTGTTGACCAGTCCCGTGACTGTTGCGCTCAGTCCGAGGCTACTGTCAAGGCCAGCAAGTCCGGCATTTACGTCGTGGTTCAGGTCAGCAAGGGCGTTACTTATGGAAGTAACCCCGGAAGACAGCCCTAAAGCATCGTCAAGGTGTGCAAAAAATCCCATTACAACTCCACGGATAGTTTGAAGGTTTTGTACTTGCCTTCGTTGATCTGAGCTACCGTAGCTTTGAATGGCAACCGCTCCCCAAGCAATGAAACTTTATGGTTGTCGTACCGTGTAAATATGTGCTTTACACCTTCGTCCTTGAGCTGCTGAAGGAAAGCAATACAGGCTTCCAGCAACTCTGCGCCAGAACCCCCATGGCACGAGTGCCACTCGTCATCGTGGACGACAAACAACGTGTCATGCTGACGGTACAGCTTGCTCCCACGCTCAACAGCCAGCAGCAGCTTTGCTTGGTAAGCCTCTGCGTCCTGAGACTCTTCAGGGTAATTCTTGGCCAAGTCACCGGCCAAAATCTCAAGCATTGTCTTAGACATGAATGATGCCCTTGAAGCTTGTCGGGCCTTCGGTGCTTGGCATTTTCTCTATGTCCACATCGTACCCAGCCCGTTGTAGCTGCCTGAAAAGGCCGGGGACTGGCATAACGGCAGCGATCTCGGTGTACTTCACCGCCTTGAGCGCTTTCAGGAATTGCAGCACGTTCTCAAAGAATTTCTCCTTTGGGTCGGCGTTAAATGCAAACACCTGCCCGGTTCCGGGCTCAAGGAGCTTCACCCAAAACAGGGTGTTTCCAGCTCGGAAAATGCGGAACTTGTTGGCCTTGACGGAGACGTGCATCTTTGTGTACACATCCTTCCAGTTTTGACCCGAGCCCTTTAGCTCATCGCAGTTCTTGATGATGTTCTGGGTGGTCATTTCGGCCATGCTGACACCTCAAGACGTTGATTGCGTTGACGGGTTAACAGCCGCGACCATAGCCTCCGCCCAACTGAGCCAGTCGTTGTACTGGTCGGTGCGCGGAGTTGCCTCGTTTGAAAACACGTCAATTGCATTGAGTCCATTCCCCCATGACTTCCAGTCTGTAAAAACAGTCGGTATCTCAAGATTCTGAGCCGCGTACAGCTCGCACATGAGAGAGGCCCACGACTCAAATGTGTGATGTCGCGGGTCGTATATCTGAGCCGGATTAAGAGCCATACGGCCTCACATCGCCCACATCTGCACTGAGCAAGACCTTACCAAGCTGGTAATTTCCGCCCGCCACATCAGAAGTGAAACGAAGTCGCAGCTCACGACGCTGCTCACGCATGTCGATTTTGCCCGTTGTTGGCCCAAAAATATAGGGGTCTGACACTTTATCTGGGCCTTGCGCGAAGGCTGGGCCAATAACCGTCAAGGCCATTTCGCCGGACTGAATGAAGTCAGGCTCCACCCGCTCCAACCGCAGCCACCTGTTTGTTCCATCGGCAGCGGGCTGAGACGGGCCTCCGGAGACCCAGCCAAGGTCGTTGGTCTCAAAGTAGCTGGAAATTGCCCTGACGTTCTGACCGCTGATCTCGTCGGTGCCAATCTCGTGCTGGAAGATTTCAACCAAATTCGGAGGGGTCGAAAAGGAAACCGAAACCGATCCGGTTCCAGTCGCAGCAGAAGACATCTGAATGGCCTGAGCGTAAATCGCGGTGACCGGGATCGAAAATCCAGCTCCCGAACCTCCCAAGCTGGCCGCCGTGGCACTCAGCGCGTTGCCGACGATATAAGCGGCTCCACGGGCCGTTACGGTCACGGAGGTTACCGAGCCCCCAGAAACCACGACAGTGGCCTTTGCGCCCGTTCCCGTGCCTCCTGTGAGGGTCACGTTGGTGTATGTGCCATTGACGTAGCCAGCGCCGCCAGTAATCGCGCCAACCGTCTTGATGTTGCTGGTGGTGATCGCAGAAACCGTCGCCCCCACTGGAATGCCGGATCCGGAAACAACCTGCCGCAACGTAGCCGATGGGTAGTAGGTGTCCGAGTACAGCACTGCGCTGCCGGTCAGCTCGTTGAAAGTTCCGGTAAAAACCAATTCGGTAACGCTTGCGTGCCAGTCTGCGGCGACTGGGTAGGCAAACACCTGAGAAAAGTATCCGGCAGAGCGCTGAGCTCCACGGGCCTGCCCGGCATCGTACCAAGTGTTCTCGCGCACGTTGTAGATGATGGCGTCGGTGCATTCAGTGGCATCACCACGAGGGTAGAACCACCAGATCTCGCCGTAGCGAGGCACCTTTGTCGCCCAGACCTTTTGACGCTGATCGTAATTCAGGTTGTCAAAGAAGTAGTTCTGGTTCATGCTGTTGGGGATCTCTTTGACCACACCGCTGTACATGAGGAATCGGTCAACGCCAATCCAGTAATACACGCCGTCGTACTCAATGGCGCACTGACTCGAAAGGATGGAAGACTGGCTGGTGATGATGTCGTAGCGCCAGTATTGAGGAGGAGTCCCGGATCCGCCGATGTAGGAGACGCGGATCAGGCTGTCGAGGCTCCAAAACAGGCCAGAAGGCGCGTTTGAGCCGCCCCTGACGGGTAAGCCTTGGACGATCTTTCCAGACGCCACGTTGGTCGCATTTGCGTCCGCAGAGACCCAGTCGTTGGTGTCGCCAGCAGCACAGTTCCGAATCAAGCCGTTGTTGCCATAAGCGAACAGATACGGGTGCAACGAAACAATTCCGCCAGATACGGCGATGTTGTTGTCGAACGTGACGTTGGTTGCTGCGGACGTGGTCGTGGCCGCGTTTGAAATTACGACTCGCTGGAACTGGCCAAGGGTGAAGACCAGCCCGTCAGTTGTACCGGCTGTCGTGACCACACCGGCACCGCCTGAAGTCGTAGACAGCGTGAAGGTGGTCGTGTAGTTGGTTGCGACGATGTAGTAGGTGACCCCAGAGGTCAGGCCGGTTGCCGTTCCGGTGGAAGCTCCAGAGATTCTGACCGTCTGGCCAATGAAAAGTCCGTCTGTCGCCGTGCAACTGCACTGCCCGGCAATGCCGGTGACCGCAACAGAGCCAAGATTTGGAGCTGCGAGAATGGATGAGACGACAGTGGTGCTGGCCGGTATTCCAGTTCCGGAAATGGTCTGTCCTGCGCCGACAAGGGTGCTGACGGACGTGAGGGCCATGTTTACCGTGCTGTTGAGAACCGCAGACAGGGTGAATACGCCGACCTGAGACATGGTCGTGCCGTTGATGTCTCCAATCAGGATCGGGGTATCGACGCTGTTGTTGACCGACTGGAGGTTTTGGCCGGGGTGAGCCACCAGAGCCTGAACTCCGGTTCCTGCAACGTCATAGAACCCGTCCATTTGCCACAAATTCAAATCCGAAGCGGTAAAGCCTGACAGGGTGAAGTCGCTCACGCCAGCGCCGACGCCGTTGTTGTCGATCGTCAGAACCTGCAAGCCATTGTTGTAGCCGCTGAAAATTGAAGAGAATGAGTTTTGTGGGTTGACCCAGATCCCGCGAGACGGCCCGGTAAGCTGGTTGGACATGGCTCGGTAGCCCAGAATCTTTCTTGGACGACCACGCTGAAAGCGAACCCACTCGCCGTCAGTGTAGAAGTTCATGTCGAAAACCGTTCCGTCGCGCTGGATTCCCGGCTTAGTGTCGAGGGTGAAGACTTTGGTGGTCATCAGAAAGTCCCGCCCTGAACACCCCCGGTAAAGTTGCCCGTCCCCGGAATGTTGAGCCCGGCGGCGGTCAAGCCAAACAACTTGACACCCAAGATGGAAATTCCAAACTCTCCGGATCCGGGCCGGTAAATACCCGTTGAAGTCTCCGATGCAAAGTTAAGTGCGGGGGCTCCAGCCGTGCCGTTGATCAGCGAAAACGTTGTTGCACCCACAGCCACCGTAGAGGCGTTGAGCAAGTTGACCGAGTCGCAGAGCAGGATAACCTGCTGGCTGGCTGGAACGGTAGCTGTAGCGCCGCCGCTGTTGGTGGTGAAAGTGACGGTGTAGCCGGGGCCGCCGCCGTCTGTCTGGTTGGTGATGTAGTACACCTGAACGGTCGGGGGAACAATCACCGTCACGTTGCCAGTCAGCACTCCGGTGTACTTCTGGATCGTGTTTGAGGCTTCTGAGGCCGTCAGGGTGTACGTTCCGGAGGTCACAGCCTTGGTGAGCTGGCTAAAGTTGAACTGCGTGTTTCGGCCCAGTCCGACCGTGAAAAAGGCAGTTCCGGAGCAGCAGATCACGCAAGAGTCAGCAGGCTGCAGAGAAATGCTGGATGCGCCATTGATCAAATCGCTGCCGCTTGGGGTGACCGCAAGGGTTCCGGTTCCGCCATTTCGGATCAGCATGAACCAGTCGTTGCCCAAGGTGGAGGCCGAGGTCAGGGTCAGCGTTCCAGCGCCACCAGTCCACACATAAGACGCAGCTCGGTCAGTCGCAATGGCGGTGTAGCTCGATGAGAACGTGCTGACGGCATGGGCCGAGTTCAGCGTGCTGCTGATGGCCTTGAGGCCAAATCCAGCGAGGGCGGATGCGTCGACGTTGGAAGCTCCGACGCCAAATGCGATCACTTCCCATGTACCGGCAGTGGTCGTGTTTGTGGTCAAGTAAATGTACTTGGCCTGCCCTGCGGCGATGGAGACAATCGAATTTCCGTCGTAGTCGGTGACTGTGAGAGCGTAAGAGCCAATGTTCCGGAACAGGGCATCAATGCCGACCGAAGCTTGGTTTGCCGGGGGCATGGCCAAGGAGAACGAGTCCAAGGTGAACGTCAGGCCGGTGGTCGTTCCTGCTGTAGTGGCCAAGGCCGGGCCGCCCAATGTGGCAGACAACGTGAACGTCGTAGTGGTGTTGGTGGCAATGATGTAGTAGGTGTTGCCAGAAACAATGCCCGTGGAGCTTCCGGAGCTTGTGCCGGTCACCATTACAGCCTGACCAATGAACAAACTCGCCGTAGCGGAGCAACTGCACTGACCGGCAGTTCCAGTAACAGCTACGCCTGACAGCGCCAACCCGCTTGACAGCGAGGTGACGTCCATGATCCTAGCGGCGGCGTTGTCTGTGGCGCTGCCGTTGATTGGCCAAGAAAGAGTCTGGTCGGCAACAAGAATAATGTTGCGGAACGAAACGTCGGTAGGCTGGATGACCTGCCCGGTGAACGGACTGTTGAAGCTCATTAGGAATCCCTCGCAATTGCCTGACGATCAGCAACGCGAGTCGCATTCTCCGTCTTCAGGACTTCAATAATTCGATCAAAGTTTGCCTGCCACATGGCCATACGCTCGTCGTTCTTCAGGAAGGGCATTGCCTGCAGCAAAGAGCCGTACAGAAGCGCCTGTGGGGCGTATTGGGTGAACCAATTGGATTGGTTTGCAGAATCCAGCGGCTGCACACGCTCGTAGTACAGAACCTCGTAGGAGTAGTTCGTTGCCGGGGTGGGGCCGACGAGCCAGTGCTGATAGTCGTAGTCGCAGAAATACAACGGTACTTCCGTTGCCGATGGACTGGGCCAGTATTCGCGGATGTACTCGTAGGTGCGCATCAGGACTGGCTGACGCTTTCCGGCCACGGTCACGTTCATTGAGACGGTTTTGCGCCACCGGGCTGGCTTGGGAATGACGTTTTCACCCTGAACCATCGTGCTCTGGGCCACCGTCAGGTTTCCAAGGAACTTGATCTCCGAAGCAATAATTTGCTCCGCCAGCATAATGAACTGCGGGATTTTTACAAGCGTGTTCTCGTCAGTACGTTCCAGATAAGTCTGGATGTCGTTGACCAACGAGTCATACGTCATTACGGCAGCGACTGTCATTTGGCGGCACCCCTTATTTTGTTCATTTTAATGTCTAAGCCTAGTCTAGGCAAACGCCTTGGTGCCGGTTTTGTCAATTATCAGAGCCTGTCGGCGGGGTTTTAGCGCCGTGGTATTCGGTACGCTGATGTGCGTCCAAGCGTCAAACTCACGGATTATTTGGTCAAACGGCAGGTTGGCGGCGATAACAGCACGCACTACCTGATCTGGGGTCATTCCGGGAACACGGAGATCCGCAGCACAGCCCACTCGATGCTGCGAGGTGTCTTTGGAGCCAACGGCATCATTGACCGCCTTAGATCGGAACGCAGAGTTGACCATGACGGGCTTACCTCCGAGGGCAGACTTGACCTGCTCCAGAAACTCAGCCAAGCGTTTGAGGTTGGCTTTTTCGGTTTCATTGGGCGTGTTGTCCAGAGTGCGGTGGTCAGTGTGGGTGAGCTCTTCAAGGCTGAAATGGGGCGTCAATTGGGTCATTTCAGTGCCTTTTGCATTGCGGTGGTTTTATCCTGACTGGACTTGCTGGAGCCGAAGTAGTACGACAGCACCTGCTGCGCGGCAGCGGTAGCGTAGCCCAGCGCGAAGATCACCAACTGCTGTTGCGCGGTGTCGATCACCTTGAACAGCAGGATGCCGATAAACACGAAGGTTAGGCTTACGGTGCCCAGCGCGAGGATTGGAACCACCAGTTGGGCCAGATGACTTCCGCCAGCAGCAGCCACCGCAGCTTCGCGCTGACGGGCTGAGTCACGATCATCACTCTCGGCTTGGAACTGGCGCAGGTCTATCTCAGCCAGTTTGGCCGCTGCGTCCGGGTCTCCTGCAATGGCTTTGGCGACCGCAGCCACGTCATCAGCCACGCCAAACTTACTAGCAAGGGCGGTAACAGCGAGGCCACCAAGAGGCCCGCCAACAGCAGTTGCAACAGCAGGAGCAAGTCCCCTAAGAATTCCGAGTAGTTCATCCATGTCATCTCCGCATAAAGTCAACGTATTCCATCGTGCCCCAAGCCACCAAGGTCACCAGACCGGCGGCGGCCACCATCAGCAGCACCATTTCAATGGTTTCCTCCATTTCCTTCTTGCGCTTCACCTTGGCTTTGTCAGCCTCAATCTCGTCTGCTTTGTTCTGTGCCACGATCCTGTTCCTCTCCCGTAGGAAGTCCATCCACAAGTTGGTTTTGCCGCGCCTCATGAAGGACAGCTTGATCTGCTCCTCAACCTGCTGCATCTCCTCGGCAAGCTGAATAAACTGCATCGCCTGCGAGTTTACCGACTGGAAGGATTTCTTCGTCGGCTTGGCCTTCTCCTTCATGACCGCGTCTTTGGCATCGAAAAACTGATGAAACAGCTCCGAGGCGTCCTTGCCGAGGGCAATGGCCTGCTTGACCCCCGCTATCGTGGCCCGCGCCGTGGCGATCAGCGTGATGGGGTCAATCATTTTTTGTCAAATTCCAAAAAATTTCTTGAAAAACTCAGCGGCCACGCCGGGGCCAAGAAGCACAACTCCAATGAGCACATAAAGCAGGTACTCAATTTTGGTCATGCGCTTGGATCCTTCGTCAAAGCGGGTCTGGATGTTTTCGTAGCGTTGAGCACAAACCGCCTCGTGGACACTTAGGCGCTTGTCGGTTCCGTTAGCCAACTCGTGAATTTGTTCCATAAAAATTCTTCTTAGAAAAACGGGAGAAAGCCACCAGCACCGCCAGCGGTGCCAAAGTTCCAGCCAGTGTTGTTGCCGCCGTCCACGTTGCCTTGGGACGTTGGAGCGAACCAATACCCAGCAGGGGTTGCTGCGGAGTCCGTGATGGAGTCATAGCTGACCAGCACTTTGCCGCCAGTATTTTTGGCGAGATTCCACCGGGTTCCGGGCGTCAGGCTGTTTAGGGTGACAAGGTTTCCAGCCGTGCCAGACACGTTGAAATTGTTGACGGTCTGCGTGGATGCGGCCTCAAAACTCATCGTGGTTGGCTGAACTGTGTTGCTGATGATGTTGAAGGTGTTGAATCCGCTAATGGAGAGCGCTCCCAAGCCTGTTTGCCTAAGATTGTAATAAGTCTTTGAGTTTCCACTGAACGACTTTGAAGAAGCAGAGTTCATGTTGATGGTGGACGTACCAGCATTAATAGTGAACCCTGTGCCGTTGGTCAGCGCATCCCAATTACCAGAAATTGACCATGTGCTTGCGCCCATTGTGAGAGTTTTTGTTCCAGACCCTAAAGCAAAGTTGAGGGCCGCAACATTAAAACCATTGGAATTCAAAGTTCCATTTGTTAACGTCAAGTTTCCGTTTGTTGCCCCCATCGTCAAAGCATCTTGCAATGCCCAAGTTCCACCAACACCGTTAAATGTCAATGGTCGATCAATCACTACACCATTTGTGGTGATGGTCTTTGTGCCAGAGGTGGCGGCGAAAGTGGTTCCGCTTGGAGAAGCTGCAATTGTTTGAGTTGCGGAAAGCGTAAAATTACCATAAATAAATCCATTGATAATGGTGGTTCCTATTCCACTAAAACCAGTGTAATTAAGATTCAAAACAGATGATGAATTGGTGAAGGTAAACGAATCAGTTCCTGCTACGCAATTAAAATTAACAACATTTAATTCTGTTGCTCCTCCTGAGTTCCCATTTTGACACGTCCTAGCACCAGTGCTACCGCTGTAGGTGAAGTTCACCGTTGGTGTGCCGGTGTAGCTAAAGCCAGTCAGGTCAGCGCAAGACCATACCGTGGTGCCGTTTCCTGCAACGGAAATATTTCCAGCATTAAAATTTACAACTCGTGTTTCATTAAACCCGGCACTGTATGTACTTGAAAATGTGTTGCAAGTCAAAGTTTTGCCGTTCAAATCTAAATTCTGATTGTTTTGCAAAAATGACCCAGATGTCGTAAAGTTATCTAAAAACTTTACGTTATATCCACTATTTATAGCTGTTTGATTTCCGCAAGATACAGAACCAAAACTTGCTCCAGCAGATGTAATATTCAATGTACCACGAGTTGCATCAGGCCTCAGTCCCGGAGCCGTCCCGGTAACGGTAACAAAAGAGGCTAATGTTAAGTCGCCATAAATATTAAGAAATCCACTTACGTCAGCAAAGCTCCATGTAATTGAATTTGTTAATGCAGAAAAATTTACTGCCCCAGCACTTTGAGGTGCATTAGCGTACATGGAAACCGTTGAACCAGAATTTATACCTGTATTGTCAAAAATTGCCGTGTCTTGGGCCAGAGGGTAATTTGTTGTGGCAACTGCGCCACCGCTGGTTGACGCCCATACATTGTCACTCCAATTGCCGCCCGCTGGAGAATTGAAATAACAATTTTTTCCAGCAGCAAATGTAATATTTGTATTGCCGCCAAGATTTCCAAGTCGAGTGCCAGTCCAATTTATTGAGGCACCCGCTGCTGTAATATTTTGAAAATCTGTGTCTGTTAACGATACGGCATTTGCAGTTACAGTCGAAACAACTGTTGTGTTATACGACTTAAATAAAATTCTTTGATTGCCGTTAGCTCCTGTTAAGGACAATGTTCCAGTTATTGTTGGATTGGCACCAGCGCTGATTAAGAAATTTTTTACGTAAATACTGCTTAATGGCGCTGTAACAGTAAAATTGTTAGCAGTAAAATTACCTGTAAGTATAAAAACTTGACTAAAAGCAGGCGCTGATGGAAAAGAAAAATTGTTGTAAGTTAATCCCCCGGTAGAAATTCCTACGTTGCCAACAATCGTGGGCGAGAATGTGATGGTAGATGTACCAGCATTCAGCGTCATGTTAGTTGGGTCAGCTATGTTCCATGTAGGAGTGCCGTTCAGAGTAAAGGTACTTGCGCCGAGGTTTAAGGTGCGGGCGTTTGTATTACTAGACGAAAACTGCTGACAAGAAACAGAATATCCATTAGTCGTTAGGGTGCCATTTGTCAGCGTCAATGTTGCAGTAACAGATAAGGCATCCGACAAAGACCAAGTGCCGCCTACACCGTTGAAGGTAATAGAATTTGAAAAAGTAACGCCATTAGACGCAATAGTTTTTGTTCCAGAGGTTGCTGCAAAAGTAAAACTTGCAGTGCCTGTTGTAACGGTAACACCACCAAAATTCCAATTACCGTAAATGGTTTGAGTTTGGCTAATACTAAGGGTTCCAGTAAACCCCACAAAACTTACGTTGCGGAAAGCGCCTCCGCTACCTGTAAAATTTATTGTGTCTGCGCCATTATTTACCGTAAGGCTAATGGAGTTGGATTCTCCTGCCGAGCCACCCATTGAGATTGATCGGGTTTGACCTACCGTTCCTGCGCCAGTAACTTCCACCAAAGGATTTGTTCCAGACACTGTTAAGTTAGTTGCCGTAGCAATTGTAAATGGCGTCACATTTACACCAATAGACACAATCTTGCCAGTACCAAAAGCCAGCGTCCTGACATTGCTGTTGCTTGAGCTAAACAATCCAGTGGTCAGCGTATAGCTTGCCAAATCCAACGTTCCGTTAGTCAGCGTGCAGGTACGGGTAGAGCCAGAAGTCAGTGCCGCTTGAAGCTGAAAAGTTCCGCCTACACCGTTGAAGGTAAATGGCCGGTCAAAGGTCACGCCAGCAGTGTTGATTGTCTTTGTGCCTGATGTGGCGGCAAAAGTTAATGTGCCGGTGCCAGCGGTAACCGTCATGTTAGTAGACGCTTTAAGGTCTCCGTATATGGTTACACTGGTTGAACCAAGCGCGCCCCCATATCCAGTTGGGTTCGTGCCGTCAGTAAAATCTAAATTTTTCAAAGAACCAGCGCTAAAAACTATTGTTCCAGTACCGGCGGTGACCCTAAAAGAAATACTATTTGCTTCAGTAACTGCGGCTGTTGTAATTGTCCTTGCCGTTGCGCTACTATTGGTGCAAATGATCAAAGGCGTGCCACTGACAGCCATTGTCGTAGCGCCAGTAAATATCGTGCCCGTGCTGTTCAGCGAAACCGTATTGGTGCCAAAGGCCAGAGTGCCAGTGAAGCCCGTGCAGGTCAGGGTCTGAATTGTTGGGCTGATGTCAAGCGTGACAGTGCCAGAGCCAGAAGATGCGTTCAAAAGTGCAGCGTCAGATGATCCCGGCACAGACGCGCCAGAAGCGCCACCAGAGGTAGCAGACCAGTTGGTTGTGCTGTTCCAGTTACCTGTTCCCCCAGATACCCAGTATCGGTTTGCCATGCTTACTCCTGAACAGGTTCATCCACGACTACGGGCGGGTTGGTGACGTACTCGTACCACTTGTCGTACCGCGCCTGCTTCATAGCCTCGATCTCGGCGTCAGTCAGGCCGTGGTTGTCAGCAAGATGCAGGGCGTCACGGAAGCCGTTAATTTCAAAGTCGATCTTGATCATGTCAGTCCCTTAGAAGCCGAAGACTTTAGCAATCATCTGCCATTTTGCAGAGGTGCTGTTGTAAATAAATCCGACGTAGTCGTACAAGGTGCCGCCGCTTGACGCAGTGGGCAATCCGATGTCCGTAGAGCCCTGAAACACGGCATTCCAAGCAAAAGTCTGCACGTTGGTACTCTGCAGGCGCAGGATGAATTTCTGGCCGTTTACGAGGGTTCCTGTGGGCGCATTGACCGTCAAAGTTCCTACGGCCTGCGTGTTCACCTGAGTGGCCATGTCCGTCGTGTCGGCATTGACCGTGATGGACGTTGCGTCAGCAATGACCACTACGCGGGCTTGAACGGTCTTGTTGGTCAGGGTCTGGGTGTCGGTGGTGCCAACCAAAGCTCCGGAAGGCAGCAGGGTGGCGCTGTCCTTGATCAGCTTTCCGGTGGTGCCGTTGAACAGGGCAATGGCGTTGGCCGTGGCCGAGGCCGGGCCAACTACATCTCCTGCAGCTCCTGAGTTGGATGCCAGAAGCTTGACAACGCCGCCGGAATCCTTGTAATACAGCTTGCCGTCAGCAATGTTGATGGCCAGCTCGCCATTGGCCAAGTTGGCGGCGCTTGGAGTTGCGGCAGCCGTGGACGAGTTGTAAAGCTGGATTGGTGTGTAGTTTGTTGCAGCCATGATGTTGCCTCAGAAAGTTCCGCCGTTGATGCCTGACCATACCGGGCCAGTTGGACTTGCTGTCAGAACATACCCTTGTGAACCAAGGGCTAGTTTAGACAATGTTGATGAATTGCTTGCGTATAGGGTGTCGCCGGTGGTGTAGCTGTATATGGCAGTTCCACCAGCAGCAACTCCGATATTGGACAGCGTGTTGTTTGATCCGCTGATCGTTTTGTTGGTCAGCGTCTGGGAGGCGGATATGGTCGCCACATCCACGCTGCCAATTTGCATGGAGGTAGCGTTAAATGCGCCGCCTGTCACCGTTTTTCCGGTAAAGGTCAGTGCGGCAGGCAGCGAAATGGTCACTGCGCTGGTTCCGGTAGCTGTCACCTCGTTGGCCGTACCGGACACAGACGCAACCGCCCCGATGCCCGAGGGGGTGATCGGCACGTTAGCTGCGGCAGTCAGTTGCCCCTGAGCGTTGACCGTGAACGATCCAACTTCAGTCGAGGATCCGTAAGAGCCAGCAGATACGGCGGTGTTGGCAATTGAGATCGTCCCGATGCTTGTGATTGGGCCGCCAGTCAGGCCGGTTCCAGTGTTCACCTGAGTAACGCCACCGGCCAGCGAGAATTGACGCCACTGCCCAGCAGAGTAACCCTCAAAAATGCTGTCGGTGATGTTGTACCGAATCTTCCCGTCAACCCCGGCAGGCTGCTCTGCCGTCGTTCCGGAGGGGATCAAAACGGCCCCGGTGCCCGGAATGGTGGGGTTGTCTGCCAATCCGATGGCGGGAGAGCCAGAAATGCCGTCTCCGTTGGTCACAGAGGTCTGGTCGGCCACGGGAATGATTGCGGTGGACGAAAGTGCGCCCGCCGTGGTGATCGTCATCAGCCCATTGGCACTCAGGTTGGCCAAGTTCAAAAGCTGGCCAGTGAGCGAGATTGTTGGGTTGCCGGAGACACCATTTCCGTTGGCAATCGACAAGCCCGCAGAGGATGCAGCGCCGATGGCCACAGAACGGCTCGCAATGGCCGTAGGAGACGTTTTAACTTGGAACCCAGTACCAGAGTTCACCAATGCGAGCAAAGCGCCTGTGGTCGTGATATTGAACAGGCCCTGTGCACCGCCATCGGACAGGGTAAGGCCGTTGGTTACGCCGAAGTACCGACTGTTGGGCAACTGAGGCGTCTGGCTGACCGTCAGGTAGCTGTAAGTCTGCGACGGGGCGGCTGCAATCGCACCCGTAGTCGTCTGCACCGTGACGCCATTTTGGACAATGGGAACCGACTCAGACCCCGTTATGGGGCCAGCCGCTGGCAATTGGGTGATGGTTACTTGTGCGGACATTATGTGCTCGTGTTGCTTGGTGGGTTCGGGGCAATCGTATCCTCGTTTCCAGTCGAAGTTGGCGTCTGCGTGTTGCCTTCGGTCGAGATCTGGAACACATCGGTTCCGCCGGTCACCAAGTAGTTGTCGCCAGCATTGAGTGGAGCGTCAGGACGAGGGAACCGAATCGTTATCCGTTCGGTTTTTCGGGCTGGCAAGCGGTACGGGTCAAGCTGATCAGCACAGCCTTCGTTGCAGACTCTGAGGCCCGGAAAATTTGGATCGTTGCGCATCACAGCGTGCGGACGCTTTACTTTGCATCTATCACAGATTGCAATGGCGATGTCGGAGTAGCCTTCAGTGTCCAGAAAGATGGCCATGGCTCACCTTGTGTAGCACGAAATTGAAGGCGCGAAGTAGATCGGTGACTTGTCGCGCTCTTCCTCTTCGGCCATTCCGAGGTATTTGCTTGCTTGGGTCTCAAGGTACTGGACGCGGGCCATGTCAACGCCGGGCAGCTCCAAGCTCATCCGGTGAGCCAGCATCATGACCACGGCCTCGTACCAGCGTTGTGGAACTTCCAGCTCGCCGTACAGGTCGCCCACGTCCATGATCTGACGCGAGTACCAAATGGTCATCTGGTAGAAGGCGTTCTGGGGCGTTGGCCAGAGCACAATCTCGCTCTGAGGAATTGTGCGGTTGAACCAATACTGGAATGGCTGGTTGGCCGTAAAGTTCTTGTTGGGCAGATTCGTGAAGTCGTCGCGGTTCAGGCGGGACATAGTGATCTCGGTGCTGTTGTTGCCCAAGTACCACTCACGCAGGTTCAGCGTCGTGCCGTTGTAGGCCCGGATCCGGTAGAACGGAACCGTCTGGCCATTGGCAATGTCAGTCCACACCCACTCATTGTTCACCACGGCAATCGTGCCGAGGTCAGCCAAGGTGCTCCAAGTGGAGCCGTCCTGCGAGTATTCGTAGATGATCGACCAGTTCCCGCTGGCTGCGGGCAGGAAGCCGATGGAACCGATGAAAACTGGGTTGGAGGTTCCGTAATTGACCGAGATGTTGCCGTTGGGCGCATTCTGCGTGCAGATCGTGTCCACGTTGCCATCAGCCACGTTTCCAAGCGTTCCACCGGCAGAGCTGGTGTACGAGCCATCTGGGCGGTTCATCCATCGGTACAGGGCGTTCAGAACGTCATTGCCGCCAAGGGGCAGCAGATACGTTGCGCGGTCAGGAGAAAAGCCGTAGACCTTCTTGTCGATGGCCCAATACTGGATCCCGATGTTGATCAGGTTGGAGAGCAGGAAAAACAGGGACTCGCGAGAACTCAAGACCTGTTCGGACGTGAGTTCCTCTGCCAGCTTCCCGCAGCGTCGTGCGCCGTGGTCAATCAGCGTCTGAACCGTGATAACGGTTGTGCCTACCGAGCCTGAATATGCCATGTTGATCTACCAGTTGGAAGATTTCTTCGAGCGCTCGCCAGTAGAAACGCGACGGGTCGTTGTGACCTTGCCGCCCTTCTTGTACATGTACTCTGGCTGGTTACCGGGGTTATATCCGCCGCCGCCGCCACCACCGCCAATAGCCTCAGATGCGCGACCAAGAGCGCTACCAATAGCCGAAGCCCCTTGATTAACGGTTCCTAAACCGTCCATTGCACTACCGCCACCGCCACCGCCACCGCCGCCGCCGCCGGGCATTACAGGCATTGGTGCCATTGGGTTGCCGCCACCTTCTTTAATCATGCCGGTCAAACCGGAAATGCCACCATCAGCCATTTTTTTCACTTTTTTCATGTTGATTTCCTTGAATTAAAGATTACCAGCCGGGGCAATTCCAGCGCTGCATTGAGGCTCTGGATCTGCTTCCTTTGTCGCTTTTCTCGGCGACTGGCCCCATACGAGCGCAGAACGAATCGCGCCTAGAACCACCTTCTGGCTGGGGAGCCTTGAGCTTGGATCCGGTCTCTCGATTGTACTTTGCACGCCCTTTTTCGGTCAGTCCAGCGCCTTTGTCAGCGGGTAGCTTCTCACCCCTGCCGATGGCCAAAGAAACGCCGCCCGTCTTCATGGGCTTGGCTTTGTCTGCCTTGACGAACTCCTTGCCGACCTTTTGCGGAACGCCACCAAACCCACCCTTGGTGTGGGCAGCGGCCTCCATCAAGCGATGTTGGGCAGGTGACTTGCTTGGCATGATCAGCCGCAGAAAATCGTAATTGATGCGTTTGTTGGCAGCGTCACATGGATGTTGGTGCTGAATCGAATTCCGTTGCCGGGAATCAGCGTCGACATCACGACCGTGTTCGTAGTAACGTGGACAATCATCAAAATCGGGCCGCTTGCACCGCCATCACGAAATTGGATTTCGCCAGCAGTTCCGCCGGGGGCCACTTGGTAGCCGCAAAGGTTTGTAAAACCGTCGTAAATTGTCCCAGTTGCATCAGCGTGCGCCGAGAACACATTTGTCAATGTTGACATCTAAATCTCCAGTTAAAAGCAGGGGCCGCAGCCCCCGCCTTACTTCAGCACTTCACTGAGCCGCCGCGCTTTTTGGCGGGCATTACAGTGACTGATTCCTTGGTCTTCGTCACGCCTTCGGACTTTGGCTCGGAGGAGAACAGGTCTTTGGCCACGTCCTTCACCTTGTTAAAGACCTTGCCGGGGAAGCCACGGATCGAACGAGCCATTTTCATGTCGTCCTCATCAGGCCCGATGGACTTGTCGTAAGCGCCCTTAGAGAGATCGGTCAGACCGCCCTCCTTGAACTTCATCTTGCTGGCTGGGCCGTACTTCTCGTTCGTGTCCATTTTGGCGGCACGAAAAGAAGCAGCGTTTTCACCGGCAGATGCTTTCAACAAGCGACCTTCGGCAGGAGTTACCTTGCCACCAGTCTTGTACGTTCCAGTGAGCTCATTGATGCGTACAGGCTTGGGGGCTGGCTTGCTGCCTTGCGGCATCGCGACGGGACGACCTGAATCAACAGTTCCCCCCGCCGCGTAGGCTTTTTTTGGGGCACCACCTTTTTTGTAGCCGCCGCCATTTGCCTTCGCAACGCCACCAGTAGCGTAACCACCGCCATTGCCGTCTTTCACGCCGCCAGTGCTGGCAGGAGAACGATCAGGCTTGGCCGTGTCCATCTTGGTGTTACGGTACTCGCCACCTTGGTCTTCGGTGTTGATGATGCCGCCAGCCTTGTAGCCGCCTTGACCATCCACCACGCCGCCGGTAGCCTTCTTCATTTCTTTGCCCTCACCCTTAGCGTACTGCTTAGGGGTGATTTTTCCAGATTTGATGGCTTTGGCTTCGCTCAACTCTTCAGCGTAAGTCTCTTTACCTTTGAACAAATTTTCAGCCTTGCCGCCTTTTTTCATGGCGGGAGCTGCAGGCATGGACGAAGGCATCGACGATTGCATCTGAGCTGCGCCGCCAATCGGGCCAGCGGGGCCAGCGCCAGAGGGCCTTCCCTTCATTGCGCGACGGCGCATGGCCAGCGAAGGCTTCATTGGAGCCATTGCACCGGGCATACCGCCACGAGCGGGCATGGAAGGGGGCATAGCGCCAGCAGCGCTCATGGGCGAACCCATCATGCCGCCGTCAGCCTTCTTGACCACCTTGCCGCCTTTTTTGAGCTTCAGGATTACTGAAGGCTCAGTGGTCTCCATCTTGACCATTGGTTTGAATTGACCCATGTCGTTCTCCTTTTAGGCTTGCGTAACGCCGAGAGCACCAGTGCGAGTTGCATTGGGGCCGACTGCGATGGCAGGCAACAGAATACCCATTACTGTACGGACAATTCCGTTGGATGCAGTAGCGGGGACATAAGTGCCACGAACGTCACCAGTGGTGGTGGTAGCCGTGGCAGTGTCTGCAGCAACAAAAGTTCCAGCATCTTGAGCCAAGGTGTTGTTGGACTTCACGCTTGCCACATAGGCCACGTTGAACACGCGGACTGGGATGCCAAGAACGTCAGTGGTTCCAATTGCGATGGTTGCGCCCAAGGCACCAGAGATGGTCGCGGAGACGATCTGGTAGAAAGCCTTCTTGCCGGGAACGGTGGTCGACTGAACGGTGCCAGTGGCGATCACTTCGCTCATTGCTTGACCGTAGTAGTCGTAACCGCTGATGGTCACGTTACGGTTAACCAAGGTGCCGGTGCCGGAGACAATGCTGACTGCGCGAGGGCAATCAAGTTGCAGCACGGTTTGGCCAGCAGCGGTGGTCACGGACTTCACAGAAGTACCGGCGGTCAGGGCAATGGTCGAAGACGTGGTCTGAACTGCAGCAATGTTGCTTGCACCCAAGGCTTGGGGAACGATGTCCCAGACGTAGATGCGACCCAAGGGGCCAACACCGAGATCCATGGGGGCAGGATCATCAAATGCCACGTTGCCGTGGGCAGTCATCGTGGTGCTTCCGGCGCTCACGGACTGGTTGATGGTGTACGTGCCAACACCGCCAGAGCCGGTGCCCATAGCAGTGATGTAGGTGCCGTCGGTTACGCTGGTGCCGTCGACGTACATGCCCACAACAATGGGAGAGCCAGACAGCAGAGCGGTAACGGTCAGAGTCGTACCAGACATCGAGCCAGTGAAGGTCGTGCTGTACGGGCGAAGGCCAATACCCATGTAAGTTTGGGCTGGGCCTAGAAATAGGTCATCGGAAAATTGAGGCATCGTCTTTCTCCTTGAAAAGTTTGACGAGTTAATAAACAAAAAAGGGGGGAGGTTTGCACCGCCCCCCTGTCACTTTACACGCCGGGCGTGCCGTACATCGCGCGAGGATCGGTGAATCCGGGGATGTAACGCTCAGTAGCCTTGTAGCGCATCGAGTCAGTCTCGAAGTCACCTTCCATGGTCTTCTCCAGCTTACGGCGCATCAAGAGCTTCATGCCCTCGGGAGCGTCGGTCTGAACCCACCATGCGGTCGAGCTGGTCAAACGGCTGATAACGGCAGCGCCTTCGTCCAGCAAGCCGATGGACTTGACAGGGTTCAGGTCGTTGTTTGCCGTGCCAGCACGCAGAACCGACTTCAACAGAACTTCAGCTTGGAAGACGTTACCGGGAGCGACCACCAATTGGCGGGGCACCAGACGAATCTTCTTGCCGTTGTTGTCCACAGCTTGGCGGATCTGGATCAGCATCTGTTCCAGACTGGTCTGGCTCAGGTTGGCTGCGGTAGCCAACTGGTTGCTGAACGTGCCGTTCACGATGGGGTGAGCGGTGTTGATCAGAGACACGCCATCGCCACCGGGGTAGCTGGAGTTGAACGCACGATTCAGGATGTTCGCGCACAGAGTCTCTTTGGTCTCGATGAGAGACTGAGCCAAGTGACGAGCATAGACCTGACCGATACGGATGTGGTCGCCGTCTTCAACCAACACTTTGGTCAACGCGAAGGCCAAGCCATACACGTTGTACACATAGCGTTGCAAGAAG
>Ga0181344_1000287_pt1 | contig 20502 bp, 37 predicted proteins | sample Su13VDMLBDD_FD_130098 | JGI IMG/M metagenome (GOLD analysis project Ga0181344, IMG submission 130098) | Freshwater viral communities from Lake Michigan, USA - Su13.VD.MLB.D.D | ecosystem: Environmental > Aquatic > Freshwater > Lake | place: USA: Michigan | collected 2013-07-15
AAGGAACAAATATGAACTTAACTCAGCTTAAACAACTATATCCTCAGTTAGCTCAAGTCGACCCAAGAATTCTTAGCTCTTTGACAGGTAAGAATGCAAGCATTCCTAGCTATTATTCTTATGGCAGTGACCAAAGTGCCGGTGGTACTGCATTATCTAGCCAAAGCCAAGGTAATGCCCCACAACCTGGTTATCCTTCTATTGCAGCAGACAATAAGAATACTAATACTGGTTTCGCGACTCCTACGAGCCCTAGTTCAAGTTATAATGCACTTAGCTCTGCTGGTTTACAAGCCATAAACACAGGCGCTTTACCGAGTTCACGCTACTTTAAAGACGGTGGTAATGTGCATGTTCCTCAGTTTAAAACCGGCACGACAGGTCATTTTGTACAAGGAGCCGGTGATGGACAGTCTGACGATATACCTGCTATGCTCGCTGACGGTGAGTATGTTTTTGATGCTGACACTGTTGCAGCCTTAGGCAATGGCTCATCTAAAGCAGGCGCTCTGCAACTAGACAATATGCGTAAAGCTATTCGTAAACATAAAAGATCTGCGTCGCATGACAAGATTCCTCCTAAGGCTAAATCGCCTTTAGAATACTTAAAAGGTAGATAATATGGCTATTCAACCGTTCGCATCAAACACGCAAATGATGAACCCTGCAATGTCTATGGATGAGGCAACTAATCCTGTAGCTTACTCAACAGGCACAGGTGGTTTATCCTCACTAGCGAGCTCAAATATGACGCCTACACAAAATTATGTAACTCCTCCAAATCTTGGAACAGCTGGAAGTCCTGTTGGTGGTGGAAGCTTAACGCAAGGTTCTGCACTACCTAACATTACGACTACACAACAACAAGCAACAGCAGCGCCAAGCTGGTACACTGACTATCTAAGCAATTTAGCGCAAAAAGGTACAGAAGCAGGTGCAAATGCTCAGTATGTTGGTGCAACACCTTTACAGCAGCAAGCTTTCCAACAAACAGCACAAAATGTCGGTTCATATCAACCAAGTCTTCAGGCAGCTACAAGTCTAGCTCAACAAGCAGGTGACTATAACGTAGCTGATGTTGCTGGTAGATACATGAACCCATACACTCAACAAGTTGTAGGTGCACTTGGTGATGTCGGTAGACGCAACATTGAGCAATACTTAGCGCCCGGTGCAACATCAGCTGCAGTTGGCTCAGGTCAGTTTGGTTCTAAACGAGGAGCTGAAGTACTAGGCCAAGCTATGAACCAAGGCTTACAAAACTTAAACTTAGAACAGTCTAAAGCACTACAAACAGGTTACGGTCAGTCATTACAAGCAGCTCAACAAGAGCAAGCTGCAAGACTTGCTGCTAGCCAACAGTTTGGTAACTTAGCGAATCAAACTCAGTCTCAGAGTCTTGCAGACATTAATGCACTCTCAACACTAGGCGCTCAACAGCAAACCATTGGTCAAAATGAACAACTATTCCCAATGCAAACTGCAGCTCAACAAGCTGCATTGTTACGTGGTTATACTGTTCCGACTTCTGTAAGTTCAACATACACCGGTCCAATCCCTGGCGCATACAGCGCTTCACCATTGTCTCAGATTGCAGGGGTTGGTTCATTACTTGGCGCACTAAATACAACAAACGTTGCTGGTGGCAAAACGGCTGCTCAAAACCTGTATTCTGGTTTGTATGGCGTTGGTTCTGACATCTACAAATCTCTCACAGGCGCTAAATCAATAGGCGATTTTGCAACAACTCAAGATTATATGGATTACATTGGTGCTACTGGTAGCGGTGCATACGACCCTCTAATGTCTAGCAGTGACTATCTAAATGACCTATACGGTCTTGACATATTCTAAGGAAATAAACTATGGCAATCGAAGGCGCACTTCCAACAGCTCCGACAGGGTTAGCCGGTGATGCATCAGCTCGTCAAGAGTACATAGCTGCCCTAAACAAAACTCTTGGTGCTCTTGAGCAACGAGGTGGTGTAAACATGTTTAATGTGGCTTCACAGTTTTTTAACCCAGGTCGTACAGGTAGTTTTGGTGAGTCTGTAGGTAATGTGGCTGCAAACGTGGGAAAAGATGTTGAAAAGCAAAATGAAATGGCTTTACCGATAGCTCAAATGAGAGCATCAGTTGCTGGTCAGAAAATGACATTAGACAATCAAGCAAAAGCATTGCAGCTGCTAGGCGACAATTTAGGCGTGGCGCCAGGGCAAGTGACTAGTGCAATGTCGTCAGGAACTCTAAATAAGAACCAATTAGCACAGTTATCTGATCCTCGACTGTACTTAACTGTGTCTGAGCTTTACCCGCAACTAGGCGAAAGAATGACCAAGTTAGTGGATATGCAAGAGAAAGTTGCCGGTCTAAATATTAAACAAGGTCAAGCTGATACTGACATTCGTGCCAAAGTTGCTGAGTATGGACCAGGCTTCTTAAACTTACCTACGACCAATGCTGCTGTTTCACAGACGAACGGCCTTGGGTTTAACTTGCCTACCCCTAATGCTCGGATTAGTAGCCCGTTCGGTACCCGCCAAGACCCTGTGGATAAGTCTAAGACTGCTATGCATAATGGTATTGATTTTGCTGCTAAGCAAGGTGAGCCAGTACAAGCTGTATTGCCAGGAACCATTAAAGCTATTAAGAATGAGCCTGGTTTTGGTAATAAGATCGAGGTTCAGCATAAAGACGGGTCTGTTTCATACTATGCGCACTTGGAAAAGATTGACCCAAGTCTTAAGCCGGGTGACACAATCCCAGAAGGCACACTGATTGGTACAGTTGGTTCTACTGGTAAGTCAACTGGGCCGCACGTAGAATTTGGCATTCGTGATAAGAATGGTCAACCTGTAGATCCTACAATGTTATTTAGAGCACCTCAGCAAACTGGCGTACAAGTTGCTAGCACAGGTAATGAAGGACTGCCATTAAAGACACAATCTGAAGTTCAGAAAACTAACATATCTGAATTAGCCAAACCAGCCATTGAGAAACGAAACACAATTGCTACAAGCTACGGCACTGCTACTACTGACAAATACAACAATGACTTACAAGAACTGTACAGTATTACAAAGCGTTCTGGCGATAAGATTTTCGGCTTATTGAATAAAGAAGGCTTTATTGCAGCAGTGAAAAAAGGTGCACAAGAAGGTATTCAAATCGGCCAGTTTGGTAGCATTAGTTTACCTGTTCAGAAGATGGCTGAAAAGTACAATCTTTCACTTGCCGAGCAAGACGATTTACGAAGAGCTCAGCAATTAATGTCAGAGATCTTCTTTGCTAATGGCGCTCAATACAAAGGAGTCATTGGACCTCAAATCTCTAATACAGATGCTGCATTAATGCGTGAGCCTGGCGTTACTGAAGCTGATTCTAATAAGCTAATTCAACACTGGATTAAAAACCAAGCATTGTTTAATGAGCAGCGTAAAGAAATATCTAACACACTTGATGCATACGACTCCAAATATAAGAATGCATCAACTGACCCAGGCGCATTCTTTAAATCGCCTGAGTACAAACAAGTGTTTAGTACATACAATGACTACTTTAAGCAGCTGCGTGAAACTAACCCATTGACAAAAAAGAAAGACTAAAATGGCAGAGACTAAAGCAAACCCTTTAGCTGCATTAAACCCATTGTTTGATGAGCCTTATGGTCAAGAATCTTCTGATAAGCAGTCTAGCGTAACAGTTGTAAGCCCTGTCACAGGTAAGCCTATTGGAATCGACCCTATTGATGTGGCTTCAGTAGCAGGCGGAACAGGCGTTTTAATGGGTAAGAAACTAGAAAATGTGACTTCTAGGCTTGCCCCTCCTTTGCCTTCAAGAGTAGACGTTTCACCTTCTACAGTTGCGCCTCCTTCTGCTACAGCACCTTCAGCGCCTATTGACCCAAAAACAGGCATGCCTTATTCTGGTGACAAATGGAGTGGTAAAGTAGTAGGTGACATGGGACCAGGTGGCAACTCTGTAACTGAAGCAGCTCGTAATTATAGAATTCAGCAAGGGTTGACACCTACAGAAGCAGCACAGTTTAAGACTAATCGTGAAGGCATTATTCTTCCAAATAAGACTGAAATGCAACAACGTATGATGCAAGAAGCACAGCAAAATGCAATGACAGAAAGAGCAAAAAGAGGTGCACAAACTGTAGGTAGAGGCGTACAAACCGCTACTCATATGGCACCTAGAGTAATGACCGGTCTTGGCTTAGCTGGCGCTGGGTACGAAGGTACTGAAGCATTTAATCGTTTTAGAAGTGGTGATATTCCTGGCGGTGTAATTTCAAGTGTAGGCGCACTAGGTAGTCTTGCTTCTATGGCTCCTCACCCTTTGGTTAGAGGTGCTGGAACTGTTGCAGGTGTTGCTTCGCCTTTAGCATTACAAGGTTATGACTATCTAAGAGAAAAACTTAGATAAGCTGTAACAAATATAAAGTATTGTCTACTTAATTATATTCTTTAAGGCATGGTATGGCCAAACCTGCGTGTAGTGACCAAGAGTTCATTGCTTTATTTAAAGAACATCGCTCCCCTACGGCTTTAGCCAAAATATTAAAAGTTGATATTAGAAGTGTAATTGCTCGCAGAAGAAACTTAGAGAAAAAGTACGACATTATTCTTGAAGCTAATGACAACAGAGGCAACCCAAAGTTTGTTATCCCTGAAAGCAAGATTCGATGTGAGTATGAACTAATTGACGGTGTAATATTAGTAGGCTCTGATTGTCACTACAACCCAAACTATATCTCTACGGCTCATCGTGCTTTTGTACACTTCGTAAAAAAATTAAAGCCAAATATGGTCATTTTAAATGGCGACTTATTTGATTTTGCACAAATTAGTGCGCATCATAGAATTGGTTATCAACAACAACCAACGGTTAAACAAGAACTAGAAGAAGTGCAAAACAGACTTGGCGATATTGAAAAAGTCAGACCTGCTGGTTGCATATTGCATCGCACTATAGGCAATCATGATCTTCGTTTTGACGGTAAATTATCTAATGTCTTACCACAATATGAAGGTGTAAAAGGCATGGCTTTAGCAGACCACTTGCCTGGGTGGTCACATAGCTGGTCAGTAGTGGTTAATAACAACACAATGATTAAGCATCGTTGGCATAATGGTATTCATGCTGTATATAACAACATACTTAAAGGCGGTATGTCGATGGTTACAGGTCACCTGCACTCGCTAAAGGTTACTCCTTGGACTAACTATAAAGGCGATATGTACGGTGTAGATACTGGCATGATGGCAGCAGTTAAAGATGAACAGTTTCTTTACCATGAAGATTCCAGCGTTAACTGGAGAGCAGGCTTTGCAGTTCTTACTTATATAAACGGTCGTTTAATGCCACCTGAATTGGTTCAAGTTATTGATGAAGATGAAGGACTTGTATTCTTTAGAGGCGAATTACATGAGATTAACTCCTGAGGCATTACGACATCTCTATTCAAGTCTTGTAGTCACATACCCATTCACTAAATGGCCTATGCCATTACCTGAAGAAATAGAGTTTATTGTTACGCCTGACCCTGAAGTCATGGGTACATATTTGTTAGATACTGGCGGTGATTATGCACATACCATTACCATATCATCAGGGCGTTGTAGCCACTTTTATACGGTTTTAACTACCCTTGCCCATGAGTGCGTACACATGAGTTTTTATAAGCAAAAAGGGGATAAATGGTTGCAACACGGTAAACCTTTTAGAACTCGATGCAAAATGGTAGCAAGCGAACTAGGTTTTGACCCGCTGGAATTGTAAAGTTTTAAGAATTTATTGTAAAGTTTCTGTGATAGTGGTCTTTTGGGTTATTAATCATTGCTTTAATAAGCTCATCTACACTAAAGAAGTATTGAATAAATCTCATGCCTTTATGCGTGTAAATAGTAAAGCTCATTTAGTGGCAATCAGATAAGCCCCATAATTTGCAAAAGCGTATCCAGCATACATGCAACCCAGTCCAAGATCTCCCTTAACCAGTTGCTCAATACATATGTATGCATAGATAAGACCTGTAATAATAATTAGATTACTGCTCATCTTCCGCAACTAGCTTTCTTGCTTTTCTAATAATTTCGTCTTGTTCTTCTGGTAAGAGACGCGGAACAGTTTCATCAGGTTCAACCTTGTACTCATCAATTGCTTCGGTAAGCATACTAATAAGCCCGTGTCGGACGAGAGTTTCGAGACCTTCTTTATCGAAGTGAATGAGAGCATCAGCCGAGCCATCTTTATTTTCCTTAGTGATTTTTACAGAAATAGGCACTTTAGTCTCCAAAATGAATAATAGGCTTGTCTAAACTATCCAAAGCCCATGATAAGTATTGTTTAACTTCTTCAGGGCTTTCACCACTCATAGTGGCAGTAGTGTGGCCTATCGGTTTTCCTAGTTGGTCATAGTAAACTTCTCTGATCTCCACATGTGCATCATCAGAGTCACTCATATTAACTAGTCTAAGGTTCCATGTCATTCTCTATCCCCTGAGGTACGGTACTAACAGCATCATACACTTGTGAAGTTACAGACAATACATATTTAATGTCATTAGGCGTTAATTGTCCCATCAATTGTAATATTTTAACAACTGCAACATCGTTGTCTAATGACGTAGGCTTAACTATGGTTTCGATCATGGCTATATAATCTTCTTTTTGGTTAGGAACTTTTTATAGTGCATAACAGCTCTGTTTACAATTTGTTTCTGTAAATCGAGTTCTTTTGTCACCGTGGCTTGACTTTTTAGTCTTACTACAACAAGTCGTAGTGACTCGATAGTCCGGTCTATCCATCGAGGATGCTGATCAACAAACTCATTAAACAGGCTTGTTCGATCTTTAACATTAAGCTTCTTTAGTTTTTCTTCTATAACTGACCAGTGCTTAGACATGAATATGCTCCTTTTTAATTGCATCAATTTGAGCTAATAAGTTCTTTCTAATGGTTTCATAAATGTGGCCGCCTGGAAATTCATCACGGCCAATTGGGTGATAGAACTGTTCTTCACACCAGTCAAAGTTATCATTCTTATCGTTTGGTGGGAATATATTGGTTTTACCTTTAGCTGACTGACGCTGATAGAATGCATCAGGCTTACGGAAGTCCACAAGGCCTGCTAAGAATGGGTATATCTTTAGAACTTCTAGCCATAGTTTCATAGCAATAATGTTATCTACCGTTGTCTGAATCTGTTCATCACCTCGCATGATGCAGTAACCAATAAGGTCTTTAATCGTACAGCGTACCATATAAAAGTGTTCAAAATTGCGAGGCATAATAGTACGGGCATCAAGACCGTGCACAAGACCACTATCGAGCATATCAACATACAAATCACGAGCCATTGTGGTAATTTCTCTATATCTGTTAGCAAATTCTTCATGTACCATAATCCCCGGTTTCATCATTACTCTGTCATCACGCATATCCCTGTCACCATGAACTTGGGCCGCAAAACTAAACAGACGATGGCGTATTAAATGAGTTGTGTCAATCATATCCATACCATTAACCGACCAAGTGATGTTGATCGTCTCCATGGCAGTAGGTAGCAGTTCATACCTAAATAGCTCATCAATGGTTTGGTCAATCTGGTCTTCAGGAAAGTCCCATTGAATCTTGTCATTCCATGTGTTTAATAGAAAGACTGATATTGTTTTACGAAACTCTGCAACGGTAGGCGCATGCACTATTTGCACATCAATGTTTGATAATTGATTTACAAACTCTATTGGTTGAGGCTTTTGACCGAACTTAAGCTTTGTGTGCATCGGCTGGAGATTCTTAATCTCTGATTTATGTTTCTTAGGCATTATTAATTTCCTTTAGTCGTAGTTCAACAAGTCTTGCATACCCGGCAATATCGGTCCAACTGTCGATGTGATCAGGACTTACAGCAAGTCTTGATAACTTCATAACAATCTTAGATATGTATGTGGTATGAATCGGATGCATAGGCTCACCATGTTGCTTTAGGTGTCTATCCTTAATAGCTTCAAGTAAGTTAGCCTCAAGCTCGATTCCTTCATAGAAGTTACCATATACATTGCCGCGCTCTTCTAGTACTTCATCAGTTGTAGTCATTTTGTCACCTTATAAGGCTGTAGTTTCTCTTCCATCTTTTCCATTCTCTTTGTGGTGTTTTTATAAACATCCACCATGTAACCAGAATTTCCTAGACCAATTTCATTAGAAGAATATTGTAGACATTGGAGTGCATCAGCATAGTGTACTATTAATGCTTCAGGCGTCTCGTCATGGTACATACGGCAGTAATCTTTTACTTGTATAGGAAAGCTTTTATCAATTTCTTTTTCAGCTTCCAATAAAGCAGCTGCCACAGCTGGGTAGTTCTTTTTAACTAGATGGTTTACGTCTGAAATCTCCATTTCAGCCAAGTCATGGCATATGGCTATCTTAACTGCTGTGTTAACATCAAACACATAATCTTTAGACATCATAATAACGCCTAGAGCCACAAAGAAACTATGTGTAGCAACAGATTCTTGATGCACAACTGGTTTCATACTATAACGCTTAGTATGCTCCAATGAATAGCTACGCATAAAGAAATCCATATCTTCATTATTCATAGTGCATCTCCTCTGACCCCCAGTTACGGCGGTTAAATACGCCTGTTTCACGAATCTCATACAGAGCTTTATCAAGTTCGTGGTATGACCGTACAACTGATCCTGATGCAGCCAATACAAGGTTAAACTTCTGACCAGGCTCTCCGGTTAGCCAAATATACACAATAGGAATACCCATAGCATAACACCAGCCGGCCTCAAAGAACGTTCCAGGGTCTTTTCCATCAGTGATACACACCAATAAATTAGTGCAATTAAGAGCTGCAATATTCTCAGTAAGAATACCTTCAGGAGTTGTGACACCGGGTTTAAATAGACATTCATCTTTTGGGCTAAAGTACTTAAGACCGCGGTGTTCTAATATACACTTGGTCTCTTCTACTTGTTTAATTTGTTGAGAGTTAAAAAAAGGACCGGCTAAATAAACATACGGGTTCTTACCGATCATCATTTTTTAACCACCTTCTTATTTGTTGAGCCTAGTGGTCTGCCACGTTTCTTGGCTGGCGGTTTTGGTGGCTCTAAATGCTTAAGAATCTTATTTAGTACGCCTTCAATAGCATTAAGCTTAAACATAAGATCATCAACTGAATCATCTAATGTGTCAAGTCTAAGCTTAATCAAGTCTTTTTCTTCTTTAGTTATAAACATTTCCTTCTCCTTTAGTTAAGATACTTCTGTACTACAAACTTTGCTATTTCGGCTTCAAATTGTGCATGTATTCTGCCGTGGTTATTGTGTTTAGAGTTTATCTTGGCATGGCCATAATGACTTAAGTCATGGACCAATGCTCGCCAACCTGATGCATGTGTTTGTTTGAAATCAGGGTTAACTACTAACTCACCTCTACGAACCCATGTATATCTATGGCCACTTGTCAATTTAGTTTTGCCTTTAAATGGTTTACCAAACATGAAGCTGTAAATCGTTAATGCAATGTCAATTGCTTTGTCTTTTGGCACAGGTTGATTTGCTATATCTAATTTATCGCCCCATGCATCAACAACTTGATTATAGTGATCTGACATTTTATTTCCTTTAGTATTAAGTATTTAAGTTTTCTTACTACAAGTACATTATACCACAAGTGTTTACTAAAGTAAACACCTATTTGTTTGCATATTCTTTAATGGCTAACATTAGTGACTGCTGAGTCTTATCTTTTGAATTAATAGCAGCTACAATTGCTTCATCAATCGTTTTCTTGGCAATGATTTGATGCACAACAATATTATTTCTTTGTCCTTGTCTCCACAATCTTCGAATAAACTGTTCAAAGATTTCTAATGACCATGTATTACTAAACCAAATAACAGCATGACCAGCGCCTTGCAAATTAAGACCATGACCTGCTGACTGTGGGTGAGCTAGTAATACAGGCGTGTGTCCCATATTCCATCTATTAATAATGCCTGTCATCTTGTCACCAGACACACCAGAACCAATTACAGGGGCATCAGGAAAAAGCTTTTGTAGTCTTTCCAAGTCATGCTTAAAATGATAACCGATGATGCACGGTTGGCCTGACAATTCCTCTACAATGTCCGCTACTGCGGTTAGCTTTTCATCATGTATTTCTTGTGTGACTCTTTCTTCACCGTCTAAATAAATAGCGCCATTAGCAATTTGTTGACACTTACCAACAGCAACTGCTGCATTCATAGCAGTGACTTGACCGTTTTCGATGTCTATCAATAACTTATCTTCTAAGTCTTTGTAAAACTTCATTGCTTTTTCAGGCAAATGTACATACACACGATTGTAGATTAGTTCTGGGAGATCCAAGTAATCCTGAGCTGACATCCGAAGAACTTTGTTTGCCAGTGCTTCATGGATTTTTTCTTCTGCCCCGGCTTGTATTTGCCATGTATAACCACCGTAACCAGTCGGATAGAAGTAGTTAGTTCTAAAATGAGTAATGTACTTTCCAAACGTAGCTCCTCTATCAATGACTAATTGCGGTCCAAATATATCCATTAAACTATTTGGCGCAGGCGATCCGGTTAACCCAAATCGACGCTTAAACTGATCTAGCATCGGTGACAATGCTTTAAATCGTTGAGTTCGTGTGTTCTTTAAATAACTAATCTCATCAACAACAAGCATGTCATACGGCATTTTGATGCCAAGTCTTCTAAGAGTTGTAGACAACCACTGCAATCCTTCAAAATTAATTACATGAATTAGTGAGTTATCATGCAGTTTCTTATCTTTTGTAGCGCCATGTAACACGCTGATTGTCATGCCGTTAAAGTTATCCCATTTCTGAATCTCTTCAGGCCAAACAGCATAGCATGGTCGCAATGGCGCAAGAATTAATACTTTATTAATAGCATTTGCTGCTTTTAGAATCTTAATAGCTTCTAAAGTAATAGAAGTTTTGCCAAGCCCCGGGTCAAGCCATAACTGACCTGACCCGTTCTCAACTAAGAACTTAACCGCGTTTTGCTGATACTGATGCGGATTCCAAAGCATTCGTAATTTCCTCTTTTGTTCTTAGTATTAAGACTGTATGATTAAGTGATCTAAGCATTTCATGTATTAGTTTTTGTCGTTCAGACACAACGCCTGTTAGCGTCTTAAGTTCCACCCATAAAACTCCACCAAGCAATATGACAACACGATCAGGCCAACCTGTGCTAAAACGCAAATGTAACTTAACTGTATTGAGCTTAAGTCTTTTAGCTTCTTTACTAAAGTGTCTTTCAAGATCTCTCTCCAGAACTTTTTTTACCACTTGCATGGACCACCGTTTGATTTGCGGTAGTGGCACCATTTGCATAGCATGGAAGGATTGGGGGCAAACACTTTATCTTTTTCGATTGTGCTAATTCTGTTTTTAAGCTGTATCTGTAAGACAGGTAGCTCTTTTCTGGTAAGTGTTTTATACTTATCAGTTTTAGCAAGATCAATGAACTCAATAACATTTTGAACCTCTTCAATTTCAGGCATTGTTGACAGAATGATCGTAGAGTACACTGACACTTGGTCTGTATAGTCTCTGTGTTTACCTGATTTAAAGTCTAGCACAGTAGCCTTGGTGGGCTCATCTTTAATAAATAAGTCGATAATGCCACGAAACATAGCTGACTTATCATCAAACGGCACAGGTTCCCACTTGTCAGTTACTGCAAATTCCATTTCAGACTGTGCTTTAACTTTAATCCAGTCATCAAGCTTATTGGATAAGTACTGTATTTCTTTAGATAAAAGATTTAATCCGCCTTTTAGCACTGTTTCAATCTCTGAGTGTAGTTGCTTACCACGATTAGCAGCTTCACCTGATGGTTCTGGGATTTTATCTATTCGGCCAAGCTTATACTTCAATGGGCATTGCTCATAAGTTTTAATTGCCGAATAAGAATACGTCATTTAACCTCCGAAAAATTGTTTCCGACTTTAGCTTCTGCTATAAGCGGTACATCAAGTGTAAATGCATGGACCATACAATGCTCTAACTTTTTAGCTTCACGATCAACTACATCTTCTCGAACAGTAATGATTAATTCATCATGTAAAGACAGCAATAATCGACTGTTCTCTGCTATTCTATAATAATCGACCATGGCCTGCTTAGCCATATCAGCGCCTGACCCTTGAATCAGCGTATTTAACGACTTAAACCCAAATTCCATCATCTTGCCATTAATTAGCTTAGGCGGTTCACCTTTAACTAACCTGCCGCCAATAGTAGAGAAGGGTGTTCTTAGCTTATAGCGTTTATTTAGATCATCATTAATCTTCATTAGACCGGATGCTACTTCAGTTTTATATAGATCAACCAATTGCTTAGCTTCTGTATATGTAATCTTAAGCATTTCACTAATCTTCTTAGGGCCTGCACCGTACAAAATACCGAATGATAGTGTCTTAGCATAGTCACGAATAACAGGCCTACCTGCTTTTTCAGACATTAGATTAGCAGCAAAGGTATGTAAGTCAGCCATAGGGTCTTGTCTGTATTGCTCAGCTAACTTACCGTCTTCAAAGTGTGCAAATAAGCGTAGCTCTTGTGCCTGAAAGTCACATGCCACCATCTTATGGCCTTCATCTGGTAAGATAAATGACCTTACTTTAGGTATAATAAGACCATGAATCTCTGAGGGCAGAGGAGTCTTTGGGCCTCGTGTAGGCATGGTCTGAAGGGTCGGTTTGGCCGATAAACGACCTGTCCGAGTACCGCCGGCTTCACCTCTAACTGTGTTCCATTCGGTGTAGATTCGGCCAGTTCCTTCGGACTGCTCTAACCACGGCTCAATGTATGTACTGGTCAGCTTGACAAGCACATCACGATGCCTTAAGACAGATGCTAAATCCAGATCAGTTACTAGATCTGCAAGTGTATCTTTATCTGATAGAGCTGTGCCTTTAGCACTAGTTGGCCATTCTTTTGTCTTATCATAGCAACCTTTATCTTTAATGATTTGAACAAGTTGAGCGCCAGAATTATAGTTAATATCGTTGACATTAAAGTATTTATCCAGCCACTTATGACATTGCAAAATATCTTCATTAGCTTTGTCTAAGCATGCCTGTAACCCATCTCTGTCAACTCGGACACCTAGCATAGAATTTTCCAACAGAACCGGCATTAGTTCTATTTCACGAAGGTATGCTATTGGCATATCCTCACGGACTTCCAATGTGTGGTCAAACAGCTTAGCGGTTAATGTAACGTCTGCCAAGGCATATTTGCCTACCAGATCAGCAGGACCACGTGCAATGAAAGCACCTGCAGACTTAGGCTTTTTAGCCACGGCCGGCACATTGGCCACCAGCCATTCAAAGAGTTCATCACGTTCCTCTGGCTGTATTCCTAACCACTCAACACATAGTTCTTTTAGAGACAAGCTACGAACATATGGATCATGCAGGAAGGCCAACACAAGAGTATCGTGCACTCTTTCAGGTTGTGGAAATGGCAAGTCAAACCGCTCTATAATCACTGCCATATCAAACATAGCATTGTGAAAACAGATGCTTCTGCCTGATTCCCAAATACGTTGAATCAGTCGATGAACAGTTTCATACGTACAGTTATTGTTGTGGTCATGGCCAAATGCCCAATACTTGGTCTCAAACTGGCCTGTTCTATCAAGGACCGCCAGTCCAACCGGCTTAGGTGGGTATTCCTTAGGCCGTGGACCAATTGCTTCTGTTTCAAAGTCTAAAAATATCGGGTCTGTCATTACCATAACCTGTGTCTAGGAATACATTGAACATCAATAATAATGTCGGACAACATGCCTGACACATTACGCTTGGACATTACTGGAGAAGCTCTCATACCTGCACTTTCACAATCTAATGTGGCCGAGATAACTTCTTGTCTGCTCATTTGTTGAACTTGTGCTTCATACCGCAGCTGTACAGCTGGAGCCGTGATGTTCATTGGTATGTTTGGCGGTGGTGTTGAACTACATGCAGCTAATGCAAGACTGCTTAAAATAATTATTCTTTTCATACCATTTCCTTTATGTGTAGGTGGGGTACTCGCTCCGTGATGCTTTCCCCCGTCAAACCTATGCTATGTGTTTTAAGTATTCATCAGCTAAATCGCATGCCAGCTTATAAACATAAGTTGGGTCAACAACTTGTACTGATGCATTCTCAGTTAATGCCAACATGAATTGATAAACCATTTCTTGACGTGTTAACATGATTGCTCCTTAGTACTTTTTAGATGCTTCAACAGCAGGGGCAACATCAGGTATGTCAGTGTCTTCAACACCTGCAGTAGCTACAGCATTCCCCATTTCCTCTTCACCACGTGCAATTAATGCCTGCACAATAGCTAGATCATCAATAGTTCGTACAAACTTAAATTGCAGTTTGAACTGAGTTTTTGGATCAGGTACAATGGAGATATTGGTTACAACCGCTGACAATGGCCGCTTTGTAGCTGATGCTACTGTTTGCAAGTATGTTGCAAAACCACGAACACTGGTGACAGGAGTGCGTAATGCTGCAACTTCTGCCATCTTTACAGCCTCAAGAGAACCAATTGAGTCAGCCGTTGTAATTAGTAACCTGCGCTTTTCAGCACAAGCTTTACCTTTGCCACCATTAGCAGCACTACCCCATTGGTCTTTAGGGCAGTTAGCACACATTTCAGACTGTGGCTCTGGTGATGTAGGGTTAGGTTTAAGACCTGTCAATGTAGGACCAACTGCATAACATACAGGAGGTGCTGGATTGGTTGGGTCATAACGTTGTGTGTAATACAACCGCTCTACAGGTGATGCAATGATTACAACATCCAATGAATTGCCTGCAATAGGCTCATCACGGTATGTCAATGTTCCACCTTTTGCACTTAAAAATACAGTGCCGGCTGTACTACGCTCTGCCAACATACTTTGGCTTGCTAGCTTTTGTAGTTGGTCTTCAAATACAGTTAATTCTGCTGCTGGTTTGGCATTCTGTGTTGCCGGAGTAGTTTTGCTCATTTGCGTAATTCCTTCTTAGTTGCGTGATGCACGTACAGATAATTCCCAGACTTCGGATGTTGAGGTGCCTGGGATTCCCTCACCTGCGCTTAACCGATCTTTAAAAGCGGTTGAGCTCAGTCTCTTGTGTAGCAGATCAAAGCTTTTAGTGTCTGCCACGTATTGGTAAAACGCATCCCAGTCATTAATAACCGGATGCGACTTCTTATTCATAGTTACAGAATGGCCGTCTTCAGTAGCTGCTTTAGTAGTGCCTACTTCTGCCATTGCATGCATAATATCAGCTTCTAATCTTGCAGCTTCTTTAGATAGATCACTATCTTTAGCAGACAATTCAGTGCGTTGACGTTTAACATTAACAAGTTGGTTAATAAGTTCAGTTAGATTCATGATTTTCCTGTGTTGTATAGCGATCGAATTGTACGCCTGCTTCATCCATCATTTTTTGTGCAATTAAAAACGACTCTTGCCACTTATCAGACGTAAGTGATGTACTAACATGCCTTGTAATGCCTGCTTGTATCATCATAGCCATACATTCACTACAACATTGTATTGGATAAGTATAAAGAGTGCAATCATGTAAGTCTTGTTTAGCAAAAATAAGCGCATTACGCTCTGCATGAATTGTCATAGCCAACTTTTTAGGCCTGTCTTTTAACAAATCATCAGAGTCTTGGATGCCTTGTGGAAAACCGTTATAGCCAATACTTACAACATGGTTATGTTTATCCACAATTACAGCACCACATTTAGTTGATGGATCTTTTGACCAAGTAGATACATGCTGTGCTAAACTAATGTATCGTAAATCCCATTTAGTATTATGCATTTAACATCCAATCTGGTGCATAAGCATTGTCTCTATTCCACTTCATAGACATAATGTTTTTCTTATGGCGGTAGTATTGACGGTATGCTTGGACTGTATCATCAGCTTTACACTCATCTGGCATACATTGTGGAGGGTTTTGCCAACCGCCAAATGTAAGTGCGGCAGGTGGTGTTTTTAATTCGTTAACTAAAACGGCTTCGCATGCATGTGTTTTGCCGTAGCGCTTTGTGTACTCTTTACATAAGGCAATAGCTAAATCATAAACATAGTTGTAATGCAACTTAGATGATCGTGTCCATATAGCAGATGGATGATTTTTGTGTGTTGGTTTGTATGTGACTGGATTGCCATGTTCGTGATGAGCGGTTGCTAGTAGCTGTGCTGATTCTATGATCATTTTGACTACATGTTTATCGCAATGAAATATAGCAGCCATTTTTGCATTTGAATGTAAGAAGAAGATATTCATAAGTTAAGCCTTTTAGTATTTAAGAAGTGAAGTAAACATTTTCATTATACACATGTTCTGACAAAGTAAACATTATCTTGTAGTGTTTAATAAAAGTAACGCGATGTGGCCTTCAGGGCCTTCCCAACCATCCGGCTTTTGAGCATCTTGCTTATGACCTCTACGAGTGGTGCCAGGAACCTTCTGCATGTTCGCCGCATGCACAATGTCTAGGACTTGTGGTAACGGTAACCCCATATGATGCGCACACCCCATGGTTACATAGGATAAGTCTGCCAATGCATCAGCTGCAGCCACTAGATCACCGTCTTCATGCGCTTTTAACAGCTCGGATAATTCTTCCATAAGGAATCGTGCGTAAAAGCTAATGTCTTGCGGTTCTAGAAGCTGAGACTTATGGTTTACAGGCAGGCCTAGTTTAGTTCTAAATTCACGAACTTTATCAAATATTTGTTGGTTCATTTCTCTTGTGCCTTTCTTAGTATTGCTCTAGCAAACTTAATAAACTTTTCGTCTTTACCAAGCACAATCCACTCATCGTTCCAAGCATCTATTATTTCCTCATCTGTTAGTGTCTTTGATGGATGGGTGTAGAGTGGAATATCGTACTCACCTACTGTTTTAGCTTGTTCGTCAGGGTGAATAGCATCGTAATATTCTCCATCCCTAAACATGGCATACGCTACTGGTTCATTGTTCATTTCTTATCACCTTGCCATAGCTTGTACAGAATATACGATATGACAACTAATGGCGTTGTAAATACACCAAGCATAAACATTAAAAACAACACTGTAAGTAAATTAGGTTCTAACATGTTATTGCCTTTGACTTGGAATGCGGTTCATAATCTTTTCAACCAGATCTTTGCAAACATCAAAATCGTCTTTTAGCCAATCAGTATATTCTTCAACTAACTTAGCACATGCTTCACGCTCCATTAGTACTGCTTGCTTTACTGTGTCAATAGCAAATGCCATGATCTCAGTCTTAGCTTCTTCAAGAGCATCATCAAACTCTTTTTGTGTAAACAATGTAGCTTGTGTGCCTTTAGCAAAGAACTGTTTTTGAAAATCAGTTATCTCAGCCATTTGTCTTCTCCTTCTTTACTTTGACAGGCTTAGGCGCTTCTACAATGACTTCTGTAATTGGCTCAGGTTCTGGTTCAACTACTTCTTCTATTTCAGGTTCAGGGCTTTCAAGATCAGTAGCTTGCACTACATCAAGTGGCGAAATGTCACGTAGCTTTACTTGTAATGGCTCAAAGTCTACATCTTCTGCATCAAGCACATCTTGTATTTCTTTTAAAAGTGATCGCCCAATCGGTACAAAACACAAAGGTGTGACAGGTAAGCCTGTTGGACTAACAACGGACACCAGTACAGTGTCTTCCGGAATGATTTGCTTATGCGCCATTGCTTCGGCTCTGCTTACAAGACCGCCGAATATTACTAGTTCTTTAAGTTTCATTTTATTTCCCTGTTGTGATTTGAACTTGCTTTACTTTAGTTAAGATAGTATCTACTGATTCAGCTACTCCTGTAACACCATATGTTGCTATGCAAAAGCCAACAATTGCACCGATTATAAAATTAAACATTTTTCCTCCACCAATAAATAAGTTTACGACGACCATACTGCAATCGCACTTTAAAGTTTTGATACCTGTTAAATATTTCCCAACGCTTTAATCCACTTCTTCTTTTAGATGCCATTCGTGTCTTGGCATATCGTAAACGAATTATTCCCATGGAAACACCAACCAATTATCTAAGCGCATTTTCTTACCGTAAAACTGTAGCTCATCTAACCCAACATTGTGGTACAACACAGCAAACTGAGTCATAGGGTTAACCTGTTGTAAGTCTTTCAGTGTTTTACCAGTGTCATAGATCTCGTCTATGATCAGTGTTTTCTTAGCTAATGAAACAGGCAATATCGGATCGCCTGGTGCAATAGCCATCATAGGTAGTTCAAGCCGATGTGATAACATTACAGCAGGTACTAAACCGCCTCTTGTAACGCCTGCAATCATTTCAAACTTTTCGCCTGATTCTTTAATTTGCTTTTGTATAACATCTAAAAGCTCATTAATTTCAGACCAACTAACTAATGTTTTATTTTTCTTGCTCATAGTAGTTCTCTTTTAAGTGCCACAATAGCTTCTTCTAAATTACCATGCGGTTGTTTGCTTTCTACAATGCCAATAGCAACCATTGCCACATGACGCCAAGCTTCATCCCATACGGCTTTAGGGTCTTGAAGTAAGTCTTCTGCATTAGCAGTCTTTAAAAGCTTGTTCCAGTCTTCAAAGTGTTGTTCCCATTTTTGCATGTTATACAAGCCCCAAATATTTCATACCTTTAGTGGTAACAGAACAATTCTTAATGCGATTGTCTTCTGCTTCTTGAGTGACTTTAATAAACCCTTTTTCTCTAAGCCACTTTAATTGCGCATAAATAGATGCACTGTTTTGTAAACTTTCTTGTGCGCCTTTAAGCATTACATTGGTTACCGTTATAACGCCTTCTTCCATAACCATGTCTAGTATTACTTCAGCAGCATAATGCATACCATGTTGTATTCGTTTACGGTGCCAAACTAGAGGTGACGACATAACTACTCCTTAAAAAGATAAAAAGAAAACTAAGAAAACATAAATTGCCACTACACCAAAGAGTGTAATGGCAATGTTCTTGATGAGCTCTTTCATTTGAGTATCTCATCTAGATCTTTTGCAGCTTTAGCTAGCATTTTAGGAATACGACCTTCGTGTGTATACACTAAAGTTGCCCCATTGTTTGAGTACTGTGAATAGCCTAGCAATTCACATTCATAGTGAACACGAGCTTCGTATTCGTCACTGCTACTGAAAATAAGCTCGTCATTATCAAAGACTCCATAGCCTTCTTCATGTTCTTCTTCAGTGTGCCAATACCAAGCGTCTTCGTTTAAATAACGAACTGATAAAGTGCCCCATGATTCCAATACTTTGCCGTCGTACTTATGCATGATCTTCCTCCACTGTAACGATATATGTTTTGCCTTGTGTGTCTTTTAGTTTAAATGTTTTCTTAGATGATACAAGAGAACCGTTTGCATCGGTGTCGTATGTAGTAACACCGATTGCTAGGATCATCTTTTCTTTATCTAACATTGACAAACCCTGTTTTATAACATGGGTTATATAGTCGCAATATGCCATTTTCATAATAGGCTCCTTAGAATAAACGAGATACAAACCAAACCAATGTGGAATAGAGACACACATCAGCTATGAAATAGCAAGGAAAATACTTTTGGCCAAATACACGTTTTTGTGTGAGGTTATAAATGATTTTTTTCATGATAGTTAAGTCCTTTAGAAGTTAAGAAAGATGCTACAAGAGAATAGTACCACAAGATTCTACAATATTTACATTATTTTATAAATTTATAAGATATTTCACTATATGACAAAAGTAAACATTTTAATCGAGAAATGAGAAAAGTAAACAGTTTCATGATACAGTGCTTCTTATGGCTTCGGCCATTTAACTTAAAGGAAACTAAAATGCTAAAAACTCAACTTCAAAGCCTTACAGATATTACCCTCGTTGACCAACTCGGTTTTATTAAAGCCGAAATTGCTCACCTTCAGGACCAAGAGAAAGCTATTAAAGAGCAGATCATCGCCCAAGGCTTCGGTTCATACAGCGGTCAAATGTTCGATGTCACAGTATCACCTTCAACCCGTGACACATTGGACATGGAAGCAGTCAGGGCCAAGCTCTCCCCACAGTTTATCAGAGCTCACACAAACACCACTTCATTCACAACAGTTCGCGTAACAGCACGGAAAGGCAAATAATCATGGCACACGAAATCGATATGTCCAATGGGCAAGCTAACATGGCATACGTGGGGGAAACCCCATGGCATGGCCTTGGTCAACAACTCAAGGCAGGCGCCACAATCGAGCAGTGGAGAAAAGCAGCAGGCATGAATTTCTCCATCTACACCAGCCCTGTTCAGTTCGAAAGTGACGAAGCTGCTGGAGATCCAATGAACTTTGTCGGTCATAATGTTCAATACCGCTCAGACACTAAGGTTCCTCTTGCGGGGGTCTGTGATAAACAACAGGTGGTTCAACC
>Ga0181344_1000288_pt1 | contig 20492 bp, 21 predicted proteins | sample Su13VDMLBDD_FD_130098 | JGI IMG/M metagenome (GOLD analysis project Ga0181344, IMG submission 130098) | Freshwater viral communities from Lake Michigan, USA - Su13.VD.MLB.D.D | ecosystem: Environmental > Aquatic > Freshwater > Lake | place: USA: Michigan | collected 2013-07-15
ATCTGAACTGCATGGTCATACTTCCATGCCCACAGTTGTGTGATTGGTGATTTGCGAGCAAACCCTTGATTGAACATTTCAACAACTGCTTCAGGCTCACTAGCCCATGCAAGATGGATTGTCCAAACCCCATTTGGCCTTCTCCATTTCCAATTGAAGTCACTGACCCCCGGATGCGTCGTAGCAATTCCAATGATAACGCCATTACGTTTTGAAGTGTAAATGCTGTCATGGACGCCATAAAAACTAAGATAAGCATCAACGTCATCTCTGGACACTTGCCCAAGAAGTTTAATGTTGTTGAGGCAAGCGTCATAAAGTGTGTCTACAAGTTGCTCCCATTCGGGAATCGTCATAATGCCCTGACAATATACAACATAGCTACGTTAACTGGTCGAGTTTCTGTGCTTCCGCCAGAAGTTGATGTCGTTTGAGCGGCACGTTGATTTGAATTATTTGTACTTGAAGATGTATAATAAGACCCAGCAAATATCCCACTTTGAAATCCGCCTTCAGGAACTGTATGGGAGTGCTGTTGGAAGTCGTCATCTTGAAAGGTTAATGGCTGACGGTTAATGTCAGGGTCCATGTTTGCTCGACCACGGTTAGCACCGCGAATAAACACGCCTCGCAAGTTTGGTAGATTTGTTCCAAAAATTGCAGCTAGTGCTGGGTAAGTAGCTGAGTTAATAACTGTACCATCGCACTCCAGCCAGTTTGTTGGAACTGTGGTTGTAGGCCACATGATAATCCCGCCAATTGGAATGTTGGTAGCTATTGGAATTACGGTATTGGATACAATGCTATCAACCGTTGTCTTGTGAAGCAGGTTTGTTCCGGGCCTTCTGATTAAGACCTCATCCGAAGTAGCTGCCGCAACTGAACTTTGTTCCGAGATTGCCCCCGGCAAGATTGTCCCATTGTCTACAAGGTTATTCAGCAGGTCTGCTGTAACTTGAGAGTTTGTCCCCGGATAATTATTGAAGGCTGGAGTGCCTTTTGAAAGTTGGGATGGCATAAGTTATTCTTGGCTAATCATTGGCCTATTAGCAACTATCGCATGGACAGCTACGGACTTCAAGGATGGTCTTCCGTTCACAAAAGTTACCGTTGTGTCTATAGACACGCCCCTTGCTGCAATCCTTGGCCGAAGCGTTCCGTCTGACTGGCCGCTGAACGTGTAGTCTAGAACTGTCTCAGTAACGTCTGGATCGTGAGTGGATGTTGAGATGGAAACGGAGTCGTTGCCCACATTGCTGAACTGGTACTCTCCTCGGCTGTACCGCTTCTCGAACATGTTAGCCATCGCATACTCGCGGGTACGAATAGAGGCATTTATGCGCTCAAATGGAACTACCCCAGAGATGATCGTGTTGCTAACCACCCCACTAGTAGGAGGAAGAAGATCAAACGGCAGGGTTGGCAGGCCACCAGACTCAGATCGAAGCTCATCGCCTGTATCTTGGTTCTCAGACAAGAAGACACCCCCGTAGTCAACTGGCACAGATGTGCCCGTGAAGTTGGTCATTATCATCAACCTTCTTTGATTGATGTAAGCGCATTGAATCAAGTTGTCGCTATACAACCCTTCTGGGTACGAATCTACTGACTCCCATGCTTGGTTTAACGTGTTGAAAATTAACGTCCTATTGTTTCTGTCAAACACTCTAAAGATGTTTACTCCACCAACTTGCGTGTCTGGAAGGATTGATCCGGCAAGCGCAACAAAGTAACCAAACGAATTCAAACTAAGGCCAACAACCGTAGCTTGCCCAAAAACATTCGAGTAAGCCGCTGGAATGTAAATTCCATCACTAGAGATATTAAATGTGTATGTCTCTCCTTCTTGAAGCTGTAAACCCGTTATGCCAACCGCAACAACTTGATAGATGTTTTGTATGCCTACCGTGGAGTCGTATGTAATCGCAAGCGTACATTTGGCTGGAATATTCCACGGAACCGCAATGTAAAACCTGTTATCGTGGTATACTGAAGTTGACTTGCTTGCGGCAGAGTAGTTTAGGTTAAGGAAAAAATCAGAGATTGGCTCGCTAAGTGGCAAAGTGTTGCCAATTAACTTGAGATCAAGTTGCGGGGTTATTAGCTGAACTCCATTTGCTGACAGGAAGTAAACAAACTGTCCGGCTGACACTATCGACCTCCTAGACAGACATCCAATCTCAGTTGTGACTACGGTAACCTCACTCTTGTCTGGAATAGACGGATCAACCTTAGTGTCGATGAAAGCCACAAAGATGGACTTTTCCATGAACACAAGAAACTGGCTCTGCACCCAAGGAAGCACCCCTACAATTGAGTCGTTCCCACCTTGATTGACCACAAAGGTGTTTGTGACGAAGTCAAAGTTCGCGCTCAAGATGTCGCTAACAGACACACGCTGTGGATGCACATTGCAGACAACTCTGTTCTGAAAGTACATGCCAAAGTCCGCAGGAGGCATTGAGCCAAACAAGGTAGTAAACCCAGTCTGAGTTTGTACGTTATTCGGAATAGACGTTTGCGGCACTATCGCTACTGTTGCCCCATCCCAGACAAGCGGAGGCTTTGCCTTTACAACACAACCGTAAATCGTCCCTGTAGCGGCAACAATGGCAGTTCCAGTAGTGTTTGTGTAGTCAAACGTAAAGGATGTCGTGCCGTTGACTGTTTTGACTAAAAAGCTGTTTAAGAGGTAGGTGCTTGGAGCGGTAAGATTGAAGATGGTAATCTCATCATTTACTGCGTACTGAGTAGAAAATGCATTTCTCCAAGTTGCTGTAACTGTGACTGTTGCCCCAGGATTTACTGCTGCGTGCGTGAAAGATAAGGCGGATGTTGTCGAACTAGATCCCGTGCCGTACCTTGTATCCCGTTCCATCCCGCGAAAGATGTACAGCTTGTCTAGAGCTTGAACCACATCGCAAATCGCGCCTTGGGCAATTGTTCTTCCAGCAGGAAACAAGTACGCCGGGGATGTGTATGAGGCTGCTCCACCTTGTTCTGGTCGATACAGGTACATCCTATCCGAAAACACCATCACGATGTTATCGCGGCCTAGCGAGTCCACAAACAAACCAGACCCAACCATAGACAAGTTAACCATGCCTATTGGGGTAAGCCGCTTAGTGCCCCTTCTGGGCTGTGCAATACCCCTTCCAAGCCTCATGTTGTTTGAGGCCTGAAGCATACTTGGCTTCAAGTTTGCAGGGTCAAGCCTACTGGCAAAGCCAGTAAACATATCATCACCTTCTGCTTGAAGTTCTTGAGGCATTAAGAAAGCATTTTACTAAGCTTGTCTACTACACGCTGAAGATCATCACGGATCTCTTTCATCCGTTCATTATGCATGTCTTCACCTTCGTCCTCGGACTCCATGTCATCCTCTTCTTCTCCGTAGCCACATTCAGAGCAGCAGCCATCAGATTCTAGTGGAGATCCACATTCAGGACAGGAGCGTTCCCTGCCGCCCATAGGGGCACCAAGGATCATCATTAGGGATTTCATCGACTTAGGCATATGCTTGTTCAAATAGTGCAGCTTCTGCATCTCTGCGTTTCCGTAGCCCAACCGTCTCAGGCCACAGACGTTTCATCTTACGGAGCAAGTCAGGTATATCAGAATACTCCTTGTTTATCAAACATGCCTTGATGTCTGACATCTCGATCCTGCGTTCACCGTTAAGTGACCCGCCCCGGTTAAAGACAAGACTCAAAAGCGCGGAGGCAGCATCTGGGTGAAGGCTTTCAGCTTGGGGGTAAGTGCGAAGCATCATCAGGTAGAACCGAGGTACTGTATGTTTATTGAACACTTCAACGGCAGCATCCCAAGGAATCTCGATGTCTTTGACAGTTGGCAGAAACGCCATAGCAGCCCGTCCCTTGAGTCCACAGCATGTCTTTAGCGGTTCAATAGCTTCCTCATCAAGCAATGCACCCCAATCGCTACAGAGCTGACTAACAGTGTTGTAGCCGCAATCCCAGCCAACGCCAATAGTGACACCCGACTCAACTCCGGGCCATGTTGGGTATTTGAGCATCTTTTCATAATAGGCGCGTCCACCAGTCTCCTGATTGACGATAAACTCTAGTCCTTTCTTTGAAAGGTTCATTTCCATAAGATCTTGTACAGCTTAGTAGTTGTGTAAATGATAGCCAGCACGCCACTGATAATGCGGATTGTCTGCTCTACTTCAGACAACGACAACGCAATCGCAGCTACGTTTACGCCTAAAACTGATCCAATCTCCTTAAGATCGTCGAACATTTCGCTTGGGCTTTCCATTGGATTTTGGAGTTAATGGTTTCTTTGGCTCAGGCTTAACTGGATTGGAAATTGACGAAAACCAACTCAGCCACACATAGTTGCAGGCCACCCCAATATTCAGGATGAACTCTGTGACTGGCGGCTCTTGATGTGCAAGGATATTAGCTACCGAGCCACAGATAGTCACCGCAGTTGCAATCTTACATAGGTGAGCTGCATACTTGTGCCGATAAATAGCACTGTCTTCGTGCCCGAATATCTTCAGCCACAAATGGATCGCACTTATAGCCAAAACGCTATTTGCGAGGGCGTTTAATAGAACTAAGGGGCTTAACGTCATGGCTGGCTAAAAGTTTTTCAGACAAGTTCTCTACGGCTCGCAAGCCACAAAACCCAAGAAGGAACCCGGCGGCATACCCATACTGAGGCTCCCCGTCCAAGTGTGCAATCTTCAAGATAAGTGGAGTCACATAGTTTGCACTAGCAGCTCCGCCAATCAACGATGCAATGGTACGTCCAATGTTCTGCCCAGCCTGTTTAGACGACATTAAGATCGCTCCGAACAAGCCAGCAATAGCAAGACCAATATCAATACCAGCATCTTTTAGATTCATCTATGTTGTGCCTGCTTTGCGGCAGATACAGCATTCAATAGATCAAGCTCAAGACGTTGGTATCGAGCATCCGAATGCCACTTCTGCGCCACCTCGGCAGTATACGTTTGCCCTGCTTGAAGCTCAAGGATTTCCTTGCTGGGAGGATACAAGGATCTTACTGGAACGCATGAATCTTTCGCGCAACCTGTCAGCCACAGCATCGTTGCCAGCGGCCCTAGCTGCCAATATTTGATTCTCGATATCATCGCAATAGTTCGCTATGTCACGTTCAAGCTCCCAAGATGCCCTCTTAGCCTTGATCTCCAACCACAGGCGTACTATTTGCAGCAGGCTTGGTATCATTTGATTCCTTTCGCACTACGTTAATCATGCCAATCAGCGCAAGTCCTGTGGTCAGAATCGCCTCCTGCATCTCTGGGTGCAACTTTAGTCCAACGGCAGTGAGTAGTGCAAACAAGCCGCGCCAAGTTGATGGTTCTTTTAGTCGTTCGAGTAGGTACTTCATAAGGTTAACACTTCCATCTCCGCATACTTGCCTTAGCCCGTTCAGCTGGGCCTTTAGCTTTGGCTACAACTCCAGCCATCCTAGCGCAGAAAGACTTCTTGCGGCCAGCGTCAGCCTTTGTCTTTGGGTTAGGTGCAGGAGCTTTAAGGTTGCTGCCAGTAGCTCTGTTGTACTTGGCTCGACCTTTTGCCGTCAGGCCTGCGCCTTTAGACACAGGCAGCTTTTCGCCGCGCCCAACGGACAGTGAAGTGGATTTGCGAGGCATATTAAAAGTAGGCTGTAATGACTGCACAACCTGCGCCTCCTGCGCCTCCTGCGCCTGAAGCAACGCAAGCGTTTGAAGCGGCACCACCTCCTCCTCCGCCGCCTGCGGGGAATCCGCCATTGCCGCCATTGCCGCCAGAAACGCCAGCCCCATTGGCTGACCCTCCTCCTCCTCCGCCGCCTGCGCCAATAGGAGTTCCATTCGATGGTATTAACGCCATAGACGCGCCTGCACCTCCGTTGCCTCCCGATGTTGGGGTAGCCCCTGTAGCGCCTGCGAGTCCAAGCGATCCGCCAGCAAGTGCCAAGAAATTAAATCTTCCTCCTGTATTGCCTGCTGCCGTTGCATTCCCTGTAGTTAGCCCTCCTCCAGAAGCACCAGATCCAGATGCTAATGTTGAAGTGGCTCCGAGGGTTCCGGGGAGGCCCTGCACTCCGCCTGCCCCTGTGCCTGATGCGCCTGAGCCAGTATTTCCGCCTATAGATCCGCCTCCACCAAACCCGGCTGTTGCGGTTCCGCCGCTTCCTCCGTTACCTCCCGGTAGTGTAACCAATGTGCCAAAGCTACTTGCGCTCCCTCCCGATCCGTTGGTTCCGCTTTGGTCTGATCCTATTTGGGCAAGTGCCCCGTTTCCTCCTCCGCCAACAATAACATTTACCGGAGAGCTAACTACACTTGCATCAAAGATGCTATCGTAGTAACCTCCAGACCCTCCGCCTCCTCCTGCACATCGAACAGTTCCGTCAGAACCCTTACGCCCAGAAGCCCCGCCCCCGCCGCCAGACCAAAGTTGAACTCGAATAAGTCTTGCGCCTTCTGGTTTTGAGTATGGAAAGGTTCCTACAGCATCAAACACTTGAACCTGTGGCGCACGGAAAGACAGCAGCGACACCGCCGTAACCTGTCCTAGGTTGTTTACCGTCAACGATGGGATCTGCGAGGTGCTGCCATAAATTCCAGTAGGATCAGGAGAAAGCGCAGCAATAGACAACGTCCTGTTAGCCGTTAAGTCGCCTCCACCAGACAACCCTGTTCCAGCAGAGATCGTCCTAGCTGTAGACACGCCACCAAGGTTGGTTAGCGAAGTTGAAGTGCTGGCAACATCAGACAGGTTGTTTGCAGACAGAAGTGTTCCAGCAGTATTGGTCAAGCCGCCAACATTAATCGTCCATTGTGTGTATGGGCCGGGGCTAGTCTGGCTGTGCTGCACAATATCCACAACAAGCGTAGTTCCAGAGTAACTGGTCACACTGCCGTGCATGTGGTTTGCCGCATTATAGACAATTGTAATGTCTTGAGTTGGCGTGTACGAAAGGCCGGACGCTACGGTAAACGTCTTTGCGCCGTTGGTAATTGTGTTTGAGGTTGTCGAGGTTGTTAAGTACCTGTCCCCAGAATTAGACAGCACAAACGCAGTTGTGGCAATTTGAGTAGTGTTGGTCTGTGCAGCAGCAGTTGGAGCGGTAGGCGTTCCTGTAAATGCAGGGGAGTCAAGTGGAGCGCCACTAATGCTGGCTGGTTCCCAATACTGGCCTTGGTATCTCAGTACTTCGCCTGAGTTTGGACTGGCCATAGAGATGGACTTTCCTTGTAACCCAATAACGGTTGGCGCAGTCAATAACCCACCTATATCGCCGCCAGCAGCCTCCTGATTTAATGGCATGCCTCCAAGTGCAGATAATGCAGCGGTAGAAGTTATCTCTCCAGTACCTCCATTGCTAATGCCAATAACTGCACTTGTTGCAAATGCACCAATGGAGGCAGGCGTAATGGCAGCAATCTGAGCGGAGGCAATTGCACTTACCTGTGCCGTGTTGGTAAACCCAGAAATCTGATCAGTAGTGGCAAACCCAGATGCGGCAGCAGTTGAAAGCGCACCAATACTAGCAGGGGTAATCGCGGCGATCTGAGCTGAGGCAAGAGCCTGCACCTGTGCGCTATTCTGGAACGCAGACAACTGTGCCGTTGTCGCCAGTCCCGAAATCTGGCTAGTGGTTGCTAGTCCGGCAACAATAAGTGCCTTAGAAGCCGTCTTGGTGGTTCCACCTTGGTTGATGACGGCAATGTCGGCGTTGTTAACAACTGATGCCGTTGGAAGTGCAGAGATTTTTACGTCAGCCATATAATTAACGGTTAAACAGAAGCACTTGGAACACTCGGCCAAGCCACAGAGTCTCTAGGGTCTACGATTGTTGATGGAAAATCACGGAGAGCTTGACGATACGCGGCCCATTCAGCCTTCTTTCCAGATGGGGCATCCGGGATTTGAGTCCAGTCAGATTCCAATAGGAGTTGATTGCGCTGACTTCTAATCTGCTGCATTGCCTGAACTTTTTCAAGCTCGATGTCTTCAATTGTTTTTGGCACTACATTAGACACCCGGACATAACCGCCTTCAATTATAGGGGCGCAAGGCTCAAGTTTATGAGTTTGCGTGTTGTATGGGATGTCCGTTTTGACAATCATAAATCCTCTGACATCAAGTTGCTCTTGAAGAGGAGGAGAACAAAAGTCCCTGTATTCAGCAGAGTCTTTGCAGGAAACAACAGATCCGTTTTTAATTTCAGCAAGTAGCATATTATTGATTTGGGAAAGGGCCAACCGGGGTAAAATTAGATGTGTATCTTGCAACTCCTTGAGTAAACCTTACTTCGTCAATGTGCCCATCAAAAAATTCACTTTGAGCGGTGCCTACTTGAGTTGGAGTGTTGTCTGAAAATTGCAAATCTGCCGCGTAAGTGCCAGCTCCACTTTGGATTCCGTTAATCCATATTTTTACCTGATCGGTGCCATATCCTTCTCTTGTTACCGCAACATGTGTCCAAGTTAAATCTGGTATTGTTGTAGTGCTGGATGCAATAAGAGTGGCCGAGTTAACGCCAGCAAGAAATTGAAGTTGATTTGAGGCGTTTAATTTTAATCTAAATCCAGAAGTAACTGCACTGCTATTACATCCAATTAATCCCTGCTCTACCGATAAAGTCTTTCTAATCCACATTTCAATTGTGAATTTTGGCCCGATAGCAATTGCAGTAGGGGATGCTTGGGAAAGACTTCTTGGAATAAATTGGCAGAAAATTGTTTGACTTAATGATCTTACAAATTTCAAGCTGGCTGTTCCAAATATCTTTTGAGAGCTATCAACAATTGGCCCAGATACTGACCCAACGCTTGAATTAGTTCCAATTTGTGTTTTTGCGGCAGAATCAAAAATTGCAAAGTTATTAAATCTAAGCAGTAGACTTGTGTTTGGAATTACTTGCAATGGAGATGTTGGAGGCGAAAAATCGCCATTATATACAGCAGTTCCTTTTACAATTCTAAAATCTGCAATGTTTCCTCTAAAATTAGCTCCAGATCCAATCCTTGGAGAAGAAGCAGTAAAATTTGTGGTAACTCCCGTATATGAAGTAATAGATTTTCCGTTTAAATAGACAGTTACAACCGATCCAGCTCGAACTAACGCAATGTGATTCCATGCATTAAGCCCAGTAAGCGAACTTATTGCAAAAGTGTCTGATGCGCCAAAGGTGATTATATTGTTGATATACAATATATCTGATGATGTTGTATTAAACGCAATTCCCGGACCGTTATTATTTTCCCAAGAAACCGCAGTTTGAATTCCTTGGCTGGCAGTGATTGCGTTATAAATAAAAAATCCTTCAATTGTAAAATCTTGATTTAACAATTGATTTTGCGAAGATGCGTTTACTGTAATCGCGTCTGATCCGCCATTCCAAAAATTATAACTTCCATTGTGCCTTATTGGACTATATGGCTCTAGTACGGAAAATGGATTTAATGATGAAATTGGTGGCTTAAGCCCACCTGAAATGGTCAGCGTGTAGTTGCTGTTGTTTTTGTAATTGCTATCTTGGCACACCATTGCGGCTACATTCGAAGAAACCACAGCAGACACATTTCCAGTTGCGTTGCCATTTGATGATGCGCTAATAGGAATTGTACTAGGCGTAAACGCGCCAGTATACAATGCTTGCCCTTTTACAACTCTAAGATTAGAGACAAAAGCAAAAGCACTATTAATAATAACGCCATTAACAGTTGTTCTTCCAACTGCAAAATTTTGATCCGTGTAATTTGATGCTCCAGCGGCAATTAATGACACTTGCGTTCCGTTTATAAATGTAATAAAATTTGCCCCGTTTCTCACAACGGCAACATGCGACCACTCGCCTCTATTTATTGATGAAAGCGTTGCTGTTCCTGTCCCAGATGGCATTCCACAAGAAACAAGACTACATCCCGACGTTGACTGGCTAAGTCCAATTGCTATCTGCGTGGTAGTTACATCTGATGCTCTAAAATCAACAATTGTTCCAAATGTTTGCGCGGCGCTGACCCACGGCACTTGTGGATTTACCCAAAATTCAATTGTAAAATTTCCAGTTCCAAATTGGAACATTGCATTGGAAGAAAATAAAATTGTTGGAAAGCTATTGGCAAGCCAATATGACCAAGATCCTACTTGATATCCGTTTGAGTAAGGAGAAAACGTAGACTGAGAATAAGGAGAAGCTTGCCTTGAAACTGAAATATTATTATTACTTGAATCTAGTATTGAAAAATTATCTGTAGATGTTCCATTTAAATCTCCATGCAGCAGAAGTACGGTGTTTGCAAAAAATGGATCTGCAACAGATGATCCTTGAAGCATTCCATACCCACGAACAGACGCGGACGACAGTGTATTAAGTATTGGCATTATGAAAACCTGTTTAGTGAACCAATAACAGTGTATGTACTTGTTGCAGTCTTAATTATAGTAAACGACCAAGCATCGATTGAGTTTGCGTTTGGAGTCGGAATTGATCCGGTTCCGTTTTGCCACTTAACAGACTGCGCCACGCCGTCTACTTGAAACGCAGACAATGGAGCAGCAAATGTTGTATTTGTATTAAGAAAAGTGATCGTAACAGCCTGTCCTGCTGACACATTTAAATTAAATGTGTTTGAAGAGTCTCCCCTGACATTCAGCGTGAATGCAGCAGCAGAAGCTGCTGTGTAGTAAAGTGTTGGCTGTGTAAAAATATCAAAGTTAATTACTCCAGCAGCAGAGGAAGATACCGCATTCGTAGTTTCCTTTAAATAGCCAACAGTAGTTGGTGTCGCTGAAATTGAAGTAGTCGAAGCCGATGTAATTCTCCCAGTGGAGTCAACCAATAAAACTGGAACAGCAGTTGCAGATCCATAAGATGAAGCAACAACTCCGCTATTCGGAAGCCTTGATGCACTTAAAAGCCCGGACGTAATGTTTGAAGCGTTTGTTGTGTCTGTAGTCGCAGATGGAGCAAACCCGCTAACTTGAGCAGGCGTAATTCCAGAAGCTACCTGAGCAGCGGAAATACCAGTAATTTGCGCGGATGTTAGCCCTGATAGTACTTGGCTTGCTCCAATTGAAATAATCTGCTGACTTGCACCAGTAATTACACCATTGGCGTTTACTGAAAATCTACCAACAGTATTGCCTTGCCCATAAGTTCCAGCGGTTACTCCAGTAGGAGCAAGCGCAGCAATGGCTTGCGTTTCAAGCGAAGTAATGCGTCCGTATGTGTCTACAGTAATGACTGCTGACTGCGTGCTAGATCCTGCTGTAAGTGCCGGAACTCCAGTTGTGGCAAGGTCGATCTGTAGTGCGCCAGAATAAATAACAGGGCTGTTAGAGATCGCAAGTGTGCTAGACGTTGCGCCGACAGCCACAACCGTTCCTCCAGCAGACCCCGAAATGCCAACTTCCGTTGCACTCGTAATTCTTCCTTTAGAGTCAACCGTAAACTGCCCCACGGTTGCCGAGGATCCAAATGTTCCCGCACTAACTCCAGTAGTTGCAAGCAGGTTAGGATTAAGCGTGCCAGTAGTTAAATCACTTGCATTGTTTCCGGGCAATGGAACAGCTGTGGCCGCAGAAATAATCCGTCCCTTCGCGTCAATTGTAAGAACTGGAATTTGAGTTGAGCTTCCGTATGTCCCAAGTGCTGCACCGCTATTTGCAAGTCTAGTTGGGCTTAGTGTGCCACTTGTAATGTTGTCTGCATTAACAAAAATTTGTTCTGTAGAAATTGAAGCTACCCGCCCCTTTGCGTCTACAGTAAGAACTGGAATTGCCGAGGTCGATCCGTAAGTTCCAGCCGTTCCAAGTGCAGCAAGCTCTGGATTAGGATACGTTCCAGTCAAATCTCCGCCTGCACTTCCGCTAGGGGTGCGGCTGTCTGAAAGACGAGCGTCATTGCCTTGGCAGGCATTTCCTGCGCCTGTACCCAACTGAACAATCCCTTGCTGTGACGTGGATGCTACTGGTAGCAAATTGCTAACAACTGTTCCAGCAGTAGCCTTTTTGGTTATGCCTCCCTGAACAATGGGAACCAAATCAACAGAGTTGACCGTTGATGCTGATGGAAGATCGGAGATGCGTGTACTCATGTTAGCCTATAGTTAAACGGTCGCTGGATTCGGTATTAAGAAAATCACTAAGCTCCGTTAAGATGCGATCTGTCGTAACTGGCGGAGTTGATGTTGCCCTCTTTTTAAAGTTAAACGTAAGCGTAGATCCAGACACTTGTACTCTGGCAAAATTCTGATTAAAAGGCAAAGCCGGATTTGGATTCCTCTTGCGAATAAACTTGGTAATCATACTAGTAAGTGTAGACCATGTTCATCTTCTGTGTCTGACCTTGCTGTCTAATTAACACATCAATCTGCTGCTGTATAGCAGCCTCTGCAAGTTGTTCGCACACTACAGCCTCTTCAGCGCGACCTTCAGACCGCAAGAAGTCAGATGCTGCGCCATTAATCAAGTAGTCCCTAAACCTATTTGGGATGTTGTATTTCCTCCACACAGTAAGCCCGTACTCCGTTGGAGTCCTCGGGTTAAGCGTGCCAGCCGGGAACGTAGTGCCATTAGCCAAGCTCATCCTCCAGAAGTCGCCTGAAGATCCGTATGCAAAGTTTGTAGGATTGTACGCGCCGTTCTGTTGCTCCCAGTCAAAGTAAACCTGAGAGTTGTACCTGTACACTTCAGATACAGAGTATCCCTTGCCAGTAAGTTCAAAGCTCTTAAGTCGATACCTCAAGTACTTCCTTTCAGAGTTCTTGAACCTAACATAAGAAAACTCCGTGTTGTTCGGACCGCTGTACGTCTCAGTGGGATAGTTGATTATCAATGGAATAACCGAGTTGTCTTCCACCAAAAAGTCTTCCTGAACAGCTCGCGTGGACCTTCTGACATCCGTATTGTAGACATCAATAACATGAAGCCCGTCATCTGGAACCTGCACCATGTACTGTGGGTTATCCATGAACACAACCTTCATGGTCGTCAGATCATTTACACCGCGATAAATGTAGGGAGAAACCGTAAACGGAAAGTCAATTCGTACAGTGATTGCAGTAATAAACTCGCCAATCTCGTCCGTTAGCGTTTCGTAAGTAAAGTTGTACTGCTTATCTGCAAGACTTACTTTCTCGCCATCAGCTTTCGTAAGGTACAATGCGTTTAAAAACTTAACGTAAGTTTGGTCGATTGTATCTTTTGCAAAGGCATCAGACGAAAAGTCTTCCAAGTATATTCTTGGAAAATACAAGTCCAACTCCATTCTGAGTGGAGTAGTTTCGGAGGTAATGACAATATCAACCAGTGACTCCGTAGAAAGCGGGGAGTCTGACTCTGTTGCCAAGAAGTCGTCTGGTATTTCAAACAAAGACACTGGACTCCCCGGATGCGTATCAAAGTACCTGTCTATGTCAGGCCATTCCTCGCGATCCCAAATGGTGTTGATGCGCTTACTGGTAAAGTCGCGAATTGCGTAGAAGCTCTTGTCATTCAGCGTTGCGCGATCCAAGCCAACAAGTTGGCAAACCCCAGACAAAATGCTGCTGAATGGAACGGTCTTCATTTATAGACAGTACGAGATCTGAAATTGGTAGACGGAACCCAGCCTACACTAATCTCTTTCGTGCCGCCAGAGTTTACTTTGCACTGAGGGTTATCACGCCAAAATTCTTTCAAGAAATTTTTGTCTTCCCAGCATTGATAACCAAGTTTGTGCCCCCAAAAGTGATAAGCATCACCGGGGATGCTGCCCATCTTTTGCCCTAGTCCTTCAACTGACTTGTGGCGTTGCTGAGTAAACTTCGCAGCCTGCTTGGCCTGCACTTCAGCCCGCACTCGTCTCATTTGCCATCCACGCCGAAACTCGGCTTCCATTGCAGGGATTAAGCTAGGGTCAATGTTGAGCATAAAATTGTCTCTGTCTCTCCAGAGTGTCACGCCACTTACGGTGTGCGTTCACCGCAACGCCTCATGTCGCGTTGCCGACGAGGCTGTCTCTCCAGCTAGTCACACCACTAGGTAGGTGTCACCAATCAAGCCTACGAGCTGAAGTCAAACTTGCCAAGACCCAATGGGTTCCCGACAACCAGACCGCAAACCGCTTCAACGAGGCGAGCAGCACCTGCGCCGAAGTCAGGCAGTGCCTGTACAGCAGCGACGTTTCCACCGTAACGGACTTCGATCAAGTCCATGTTCAGCACAAGACCCTTGTACGGAGTCACAGTCCAAGTCCCAGAGGAAATCGTCCCGAGAAATACCGTGGGGTGTAATTTTACAGTGCCAAAGTCACCTTGAAAGACATCGACCGACTGGATGTAAGCCTCGGCAGAAGCATCACGCTGAAAGGTTTGCACCTTGGTTGCACCTGCGCCCAATACGCCAGCAGTGCTGGTCGTGGTGAGAGCGGTAGTGCCAAGGAGGCCCGTGAACGCACGCTTTAGATCCGTGCCAACAATCGCGTCATAAGAGCGATACTGACCAGTCTGATTGTAGATGCTTTTCAGCAACCCCTGCACAGCCGTGTCCGTCATTGCGCTGGATGCGCCAGTCAGGATCGAGTCCGTAGGAGTGCGGAAGATGGAAGGGATGTCGCCGGGGGTTGGCGTTCCAGTTCCAGTCGTGCTGATCCAAGTCTGAATCCCTGCCGTGAGGTAAGGAACAGTCCCGTTGTCCTGCTGTGCAGTCTGGTTCGAGCAGAGAGTTGTCTCAATCGAACGCTTGCACTGAAGGATGGACTTGCTGACGTTGTATGCCAGCTCATCACGGACACCTGCCACTTGGGCAATGTCAGTAGAGAGTTTGGACACACGGACAGGATCCATACGGAAAACCTGCGCGTAGTTCGCAAGTTCCGCACGATAGCCCACATCCCAGTTGACATACTGGTTGGACGTCACATCGGTGCCGTCAACAGTACCACCAACTTTAGGTGCAGGGTTGCTGTCTGCCTGCCAGCGGAAATACATATTTCCGGGCTTGCTGCCCTTACGGGCCATAGACGTAAAAGGCGTGTCTTTTGCGTCAACCATGCTGATCATGTCAGCAAGATCTTCGCGTTTACCACGGCCACTAAGATTCGGTTCAGTAAGAATTGCCATAAACTAAATAAGGTTTGAGTTGTTAAGGACTAAACTAAGTCCATTGCTTTAATGAGGTCTTCAACTCCGCGTATCGAAGAATCCTTCGCAAAGGATTGCTTGGCTTTCTGAAGATCCGTTTTAGACACCGTCACTGGAGCAGCCTTAACCGCAGGTTGCGCTGGGGCGCGTTTGATTGGTGCTGCTGTTTTCTTTGCTGCCTGCTTGGAGGCCATAGCCTCTGCGCCAAGTGCAAATATACCAGCAAGCCACTCAAAATCTGGCCTACGTTTAATTTCTGGGAAGTCTTTTAAGACCTGCTGCACAACTTGATACTTTTCGCTTTTGGGATCTGCTAAAAATGGCATTTCCTTAATTGCGTTAGCCTTCGCTTGTGCATAATGCTGAATATATTCAGCACGGGCAGGCAGTTCGATTTCCTTGCGCCTGATTGCCAATTTCTTCATGCTGCGAACTTCTTGAGCGGTTAACTCATGTTCAGTTCCGTCAGATGACTTTAAAACGCCACCATCGGAATTGTCTTCGCACCACATAAGAATCTCTAATGCATTCTGGTGTTCCTTCCTGACTTGTTCAATCGAGGTTAAACGCTGTACTGCATCAGAAAAATCGACCTTTGCTTCAGGAACGTAAGACTTGGTAGTCTCAAGCTCTTGCTGCAATTCGGCCAACTTGGCTTTTTGCGCTTCCAGTTCTGCTTGAGCGGCCTTCTTCGCGGCAACTAACTTGTTGATGCGCTTCTGGACACCCTTGCTCAACGGACTTTCTTCAGCCTCGCTTTCTTCTTCGGCGGGTTGATCGGCTTCTTCTTCAGCTTCCACTTCCGAGTCCACAATTGGCTCCTCAGTTTCTGCTTCAGGTTCAGCCTGCTGCTCCTCTTTGGCTGGAGCCGCCCCTTCCTCGTCAAGGAAATTTGATTTAATGAAATCAGTTAAACTGTCTCCATCAATCGCTCCGAGGTTATTTGCAACGGGGATATTTACTGCCTCCTGAGTCCCGGCCTCAGGCTGTGAGTTAGTCTTTATCATGCTAGAAGGTAGCAAGTCCTTATTTAATCATCACAGTAACGCTGTGAAGTCCGTTAGTGGCGTTATGCCAAATCTTCGTCAGGAGTCAAGCCATTTAATTGTCTTGCCTCTTGTCGCATACTTATCAAAGAAGATATAACGTAGTTAACCGCATCGGCTTGCCCACAAAAATGTATTCTATCTTCTCCTTTGACGGATTGTGAAATTGCTTGAAGCGTTAATGCTGTTTGCACCTCGTTTAGGTGATTAACAATCTCGCTCCAGAGCAGGTTTTTGCCTGCAAATCCAAAGGCTGTCTTTTGATTTTCCGTCATTGTTGTGATACAGGAGTTACGCCGATTCGGCCAATTTGCGCGTTTTGTTGTTGCATAACCGACATTTCAAGGCTCTTAACATAGTTCTCAAAGAGTGCCTTAAAGTTTTGATCCTGCTGGAGTGCCGCTTGTGCTTTCGGGTTGGCCTGCATGATTTGCTGTGCGTACTGCAACTTAGTCTGTGCTGTAGGATCGTTTTCTTGGTACAGTGCCTCGTTTCCAAGCAGCATGTTGCCGATATCGCTTTGAACATCCTTGAACATTTGGCGACCTGCATCCTGCGGGTTAAGAATAAGCTCCTTAGCCATCTCTGGGGCTACAGCTTGAATCATCATTGCCGTGAGCTTGTTGCGGTTTAGCACGCCACCAGAGTCCATCTGTGCAATCTTTGTAAGGAAGTCGATCTTCTGAGCAATGTACTCCTTATCAAGATCCATGACATCGAACTTGACGGTAAGGTCAAACTCGTTGTGGATTTCCGACAAACTCTGTGGCAATTGTCCGCCTGTGATGCGCTGAATCTCTTCAGGACTCATGTACTGGCAACAAAGCGCAAACATCTGCCGATAGATACTTCTCCAAGTCAAAAGCCAAGTGTTAACAAGCGTCTGTTGGAACAACTGAGTCTTGCGTGGATCAACAATCGGATTAACCGTGCCAAAGTAAGCTGCGTGACTTGCTTCAACCTGTTTGATTAGCTCAAAAGCCACATTTGGCTCGCGAGCTGGCGGATCCATGAACGTGTAGTCCGTTGGATTTACAACTGGCAAAGATACACCCGGCCCAACTTTGTTGATTGCTCCAATTCTCTTAACGACTTTGATGGGGGGAAGGGTTGAGAAGGCAGTATGATCTCGGATGGAGTCGTGCTGTGCCTTAATCTCGTCCTGATCCGTGTGAGCAAGTTCAGGGACACCGCGAGTATCAGTAATGGCACGACGAATGCACTCGCGACGAAACTCCACAAACGGATACTCTCCGTGAGCGTAATCCAATCTTTCGTGAATCGCATATGAGATCCTTTCCTTACGATGATCAACTGCCGCCTGAGGGCAGATGACGGTGTAATAGATGCACGGAGCTTTGCCATCCAAACTCTTGGTGTAGCAGTAAACCACCTCGATCATGTTCTGGTAGTTTAGGCCGTTATAGACCAGCATCTCCGTACTTGGCAGGATGTTCGTGTTGTACACCGTGCTGCTTTTGCCTGCCATCTGGACTGCAAGCTCCACCCAATCCTTGTTCCAGCCTTCAGTAGTGATCTTTTCACGGATCTCAACCTCGGACATCCAAGTCCTACGGAAAATTACGCGAGAACGCTGTAAATCTGCCGTTTCAGGCGGGAAAAGGATTTCATCCCAAGGTTTAAGAGCCAGGATCTCAGGTAAATTCTTGCTGACATACTCCTCGTCACGGGTTGTTACGCCAGTTTCGGCCAACTCTCTAACCATCCGTTTTGCCTCGGATTCCGTGGTGCCGGGCACAGCGGCTTGAATGATAGCAGCAGCCTCTTCGGACTGTTGCATGATAAGGTCAGGCAACTGCATGAGTGTTGGACTACCACTCTGTTGAGCGATAGCCATGACTTCCTGCATGGTCACCTGCTGCTCACGCTTGCTGATGTTTTGTCGCCAGCCAATAAAGAAAGCCGTCCAACCGTACTGAAAAGCGTACTGTGCGCCAAGTTCAGCCTCCCTACGAAGCTCTAGAGGCATCTTATTGTCGCGAATCCAATGCAAAAGCGTAGTTGCAATCCCACTTATCGAGGTGTCGTTCAATTCAACCCCGTTGGCCCGGATATTTGAGCGTTCAAAAGACGTAACCAAAAGCGAAGACAACTCGTTGCAAGTTGAGTCGATCAGGCGATTGCGGACGTCACTAGCGCCTTCAAACGGCCAAGCCGGGTCACCTTCATTGCGGAGGTTACTATGCTTCTTCCCGTCATCACTCTGTCCAGCCCAACGCGCAAAGCGGATATCGTCAAACTTGGTGGTCAGGTTCCCCTGAGTGGAGTTGACCATTGCACGTCCATATTCACTTAGCAAATCTCCCACATCAGGGACATTTGTCGCAATAGCCAGAGGATCAGAAGAAGCTGAATACATAGATAAAAGAAGTTCAATAGGAACCGCATTTCGACATTTGTCTCATCTGCTTTTCCCATTGTTCGCCGCCGTAGTGCTTGGGTTGCATGACCACAAGGTAGCCTAAAGCATCAATAGGATCTTTACTAGCCCCCTTCTGTCCATCAGCCCCAGTCCATTCCCTTAAACTATAAATCAAGTTTTGACAAGATTCATGTACCATTATTTTGGGATGATTACGCCCTTTAACCAACGGCTGTTCTCTGTCGTAACACAACATGTCATTAATCAAAATGACCCGTTCCTCGACAGGAACCGCAGCAGAGGCCTGCAAGTATAGAGGAACTGTAGCCTCAGTAAATAGGTCTACAATTGTAATTCCACCTTCCTTGGTAATGGTTTCTGTCCCAGCGGTTCTAGGGTCAATATAGCGTTCAGCAATCTCTTCGCGTTTATCTCCTTGGGCTTCTACTCCCCAAATAAGTTCACTATACTCGTTTACCCCTCTTCCTGCTCCGCTTCTTTGTGCAGGGCCGGGTCTACCGTCAGGCTTATCGCTTGGAAGCGCCCATTCTCCGTAACTTTGGTCAGGCCATTCCCTGTAGATCCATAAGATATCATTGTCATCAACCCTGCCCCACAACATAAACCAGTTTCGCGCTCCAGCAGGATCCATAGCCATGTAGTTTGTCCCTTCAGGCACAAGTTCCATGACATCCCCCTTAAAGATGTTCACCTCGCCAAAGTAAGGAAACTCCGTACCAGCAGTCTGATCTGCCCAGCCATAGGCACGAATCTTAAGTTCATTGGAACTTCTCCCCTTAAGCTCCTGCTTCATGCGCTCCCAGTTGTTGTAGGGATTTAACTTGGAATGAAACCAGATACAGGCATGTCTTCCGTAGATGTTCTCAGCCTTGTACGGCATGTTGCCAGCAGGCACACTTAACACATTACTATTTGGAAGTAGTTCACTCTGTTTCCAATGTGTAATTTTAGCTGAGTTAATGTAGTCCTTAACGGTCTGGGTATAGCCTTGTACCGGGGTAAAGGTGACAATCAACTTGCCGTTCCGGGTCACCAGACGGTACCGAAGCGTGTCCAGCCAGTCTTTTGGCACCATTTCATCGCACCAAATAAAATCAACTTCGCCCCCTTCAAACACCTTGATGTCCTGCTTGTAGTTCAGAAACCAAATCTGGTTCTGCATGTAAACCGCTGTATTCTCGCTAAACCCATTCTTTTGCGTGAAACTTATCTGGATGTTGTGGTTACGCTTTGTACCTTTAAGTTCTTTCGGTAAGTACTTGTAAAACACCGTTTGCTGCATCGAGATACTGGTCATGCTGCTAGTGTGCAGGCACCAAATCCGCAATCCCCTATTCTTGATCCTCTCGTTAACCCAATGCGGGACATGACCAGACAAGTCCGCACCCACAAACGCTTGCGCCATCCGTTTAGCCGCCCACTCAGTCTTGCCTGCCCGGTTACCTCCAAGTGCCACCACCTCGTTAAACCTAGTCAATAGATCATCAGCATCTTTCCAAGGCTCCAAGTCTGCACCGTACCTATGCGGATCTTCCGCCTCTGCCTTCGCCCTGTTCTCTCTAATGATGAAAAGCTCCATCACCTTTTCTGGGCCAACATTCTCGATCATCGTCAACCTCTGTTCCCTGTCTGGACTCGGTAAGGTAGGGTGATCCGTCAGCTTGAACCTTAAAATTTTCTCTATCAGCTTACTTTTTTGTTCTTCTGTCATTGACATGGACTCCTATGTAGCTATGTTTACCTCGCAGGTCAAAATAGATCTGCCGTGTAGCCTCTGGATAGTCGCGTAAGGCGAGCCACAGGTGAAGGAGAGGTTCCCCTTGCATGAAAACCGGGGGGGATTAATAACTCAGGGGCTGGGAACCTGATACTTCCAAGTAGTCCACGAAAGAAGACTAGCGTAGGTTGACTCGGGTACCCTCTG
>Ga0181344_1000289_pt1 | contig 20477 bp, 39 predicted proteins | sample Su13VDMLBDD_FD_130098 | JGI IMG/M metagenome (GOLD analysis project Ga0181344, IMG submission 130098) | Freshwater viral communities from Lake Michigan, USA - Su13.VD.MLB.D.D | ecosystem: Environmental > Aquatic > Freshwater > Lake | place: USA: Michigan | collected 2013-07-15
ACCTATCGTAATGCTAAACGAAGAAATAAAGAATTTAATCTAAGTTTAGCTGATTTAAAAGACCAATGGGAATTTCAGAAAAGCATTTGTCCATATTCTGGATTACAGCTTGTCTTACCAAAAGGTACACATCATAAAGTTCCTTTTCAAATAAGAGCTTCATTAGATAGAATAGATTCTACAAAAGGATATGTTAAAGGTAATATTCAGTTTGTATCTACTCTTATCAACTTTATGAAGTCACAACTTACTCATAAAGAAACAATTGATTTTTGTTTACAAATTGCAAAGAACTATTGCTCTAGTTGCCTAGAGGATTAGACTATATCATCACCCGTTCTGGGTGCTGGAGGCTGTGGGCTCACCGTAGTGTCCCTAGTCGTTGAACCTTCTCTAGACTTCCCTAGAGCTCGGCTGCTGATTGTCCTGAGTTCACAACCTCAGGAGTTCCAGCAATTCTTCCAGTTTTTAACATAGTATTCCTACTATGTGGGTCCGATTCCTAAACCCCTGTCTCCGTAAGTACCCATATGTACAACGTCTCACATGCTTAGATCTACACTGATCAGTATGGGGAACCAAGAGGTCGCCTTACCACCACCTAGTTTTGACATAACTAGGAAAACAGCTTGTCAGTTTCTGTTGCCAGGTATGACTACCCCGTAGGTTAAGCAGCTACTGCTACTTCACCGAAGATAGAAGCTAAGATAGCTTCACCTTCTGCTACACGCTGAGACTGAGTCTTTGCGTTTATTGTTTTGCAGGTATTTAAAGACATTCCTACTTTGTCTGCATGTGTACATACCTGTCTCATACGGATCAAATCCAGACGGGCCCTATTTGTCTACAAATATAATACTGATTCCCCATTTTAACCAACCAATGTCAAGTCTTAAATGACAAAATCCTCCTTCATAGAATTTTTCATATGTTAAATCTATACAAGGGATTAGGTTGATTGTGTTGTAACTAGTGTACGTGGTTAGTTTCATATTTTTCATTATAATATTGTTCAGCCCTGTTATCATTTTCTACATCTCCCTGGTCGGTGAGTTGTTCTACACCATAAATTACACTGTCTATAATTTGTTGTTTCTCTACGGTGTCTCTAAGATGAATAGCTTTGTGTAATATACCAGAATGGATAGGATCTAAATGATCTATCAATATCTGCATAGCTGTCTTTTGCATAGTCTTTAATTAAAAATCCCTGCCTTAGATAGGGCAGGGACTCCAGTTTTAAATCAAAGGTTTTTTAGCCTAATGCTTTCTTACGAAAAGCTACGGCATCTTTCTTAGTTTGAAAGAACTTTGATACACGTTTACCATTTTTTTGGAAACGTACTCTGTAGATGTTTCCTTCTTTAGAAACATTGGGCATAATGAACTGGTACATAATTGATGGTTTTTTGTACACCAAATATACACTTGTTCGGCCATTCTTCCAAATTTTTTACACAATTTTCTCAGCTTATTTTGGGAACTACCATTTTAATTGGTAGACTCCCAAAATTAAACTAAGGTGTTGATTATCAATAGGATCAAAAGCCTCGTAGAGGGATACACTTACATGAGCTCTATTAATCAATCAATTATTTCAACAGGGTGGTGATGTAACTTTCTTTTAAACCACGGTATGTTCTTTTAATCACTCCGTATTTAACCAGTTCAGCAAGTATTCTTTTAGCTGTTGATACACCTATACCACATTCAGATGCCATCCTGTTAATACTGACAGTTGATTGCCCTGTATCAGCATCTGCATAAGAAGCCAGATATCCATATAAAGCCTTAGCTCTCAATGAGATATCTGGGTTTCTTATTACAGTGTTAGACACCATACCAAATCCTTCTCTAAATCTATTCATAACTTATCAGTATGTGGTGTTGCACACTTTTAGTTTATACAGCAAAGAACTGCTTCACTGTAAATACTTTCATACCATCAAAGTTCTGTGATGAGATGACGACTTGATGTACAGGCTTTTTACGTGGGTTATACCTCACGGTTGGACTGTTTTTACCATTCACCTTAGTGAGCTTACTACTAGATGTTTGAAATACATCCACTTTGAATCTAAACTTGTTGTACCATTGAAAGGATACACTACCTGCACTGCAGGACAGACGTTGTCCAATCAGTTTAAAGGCATTAGATAGATTGTCTGGAGATTTCTTGATTTCTTCTTGGAAGATTTTCTCTGTTTTGGGGGATGCCCAATTGATTTTTTTCATTTCTGAAATTTTAAGGGGTTAATTGTTAAATATGAACAGCTTTTCTGTCGTATAGCATACCTACACGGAATTCTTTACACCAATCTCCGAAATTGGTATAACATCCATTACATGTGGTGTGGAAGCCTGTTTTAGTCTTTTCACCACGAGCAGCTACACCAAATAAAAATTCTTTGATTTTGAGTAACATTTTAAATTAGATTTAGAATGAATCAATAATTTTACAAAGTTCTACGGCTCTGGTGTAGTTTTCAGCCCAGATTCTGTATCCGTTAACTTCGTAAAGATTTAAGCCTCTTTCATTTGTTTCTAATGGCTGAGGCTGGTAGTTCCAGTCTGTATCGTCTGGCATATTACGTTGTTCGTTCTGTAAATCTATGAACTTTTCTTTCATTTTTCCCATAGCTTTTACTTATTGACGTACTCTTGTAATAATTTTACCACGACCTTTACAGCCGTAACCATTGGTAGCACAACTATTAAAAATAGTGAGGATTGCTACCAGAACGAGGATGCTTGTTGCTTTTTTCATGTAGTTGTTTGCGTCTTTTCTTTTTACTTAATAAATTGATTTCCAAGTAGATAAATCCTAGTGCTACAAACACATGGGGTTTATCATAGGATATTCCTACCATTAGTGTGTTTGGAAGGATTCCTAATTCAATACGATTAGTTCTTAGGAGTTGAATAGACATAGATGTTAGTTCTTGTTTTCAAACATTTCAGCAAATTTTTCTGCATCATCCCATTTTTTAAGGATCTTTTTCATCTTTTCATAATCTCCTCCTGATGATTCGTGCATAAGATAAACCATGCACCAAATACCAAGTTTTTTCTCATCTGCTTTTTCTCCAAGAATGGAGAATTGTTCACATTGTTGCTTTAATTGATCCACTATGTCTTTTTTGTCTAACATGGTGGAGAACATCATGAGAATTTCTTTTGCCATAACATAGAATTTAATAGGCTTATGGGGTCTCAAAAATGGGCCCTAAACATACTATAATATAATATATACTGGTATGTTTAGAGCCCAAAAATGAGACGTCTAAAAAGTTTGCTCCCCTTCCTATCAATCCAAACCAAAACCCATATTTGAAAGGGAAGTTAGAAGGGGAGCTTGTTACGTCAGATTAAAGACCTCCGTAACACGGTCTTGTAGTCAAGACAGGAGTTGAACCTGCACGGGCATTACTGCCCAAGGGATTTTAAGTCCCTCGTGTCTACCTATTCCACCACTTGACTATAAACCCAATTGTATGGGTTTACCCTATAGATACTAACGAATGGCTGTTTCTTCTCTCAATAATTCGGACTCACCATTTTTAAAACCATTGGGTTGGTCTTTCCATACCGTTAGTTGTACACGTAGCACGGCAACAGTCAGTTATAATATAGTATAAGGACTAAGTGTTGCCCAAGACAGGGTGACAGATACTTATATAATTTATTAGTAACTATCTGTCACCTATTTAGTAGTCCCGATAGGAATCGAACCTATATTCTCTGCTTAGAAGGCAGACGTTCTATCCATTGAACTACAGGACCGAGTTATTTATGACCTTGGTTTCTTCGTTGTAAACTTCCCTTACTAAACTGTATCTTGTCTTTCTGTTTAAATTCTTTCAGTTTACTAAGCTTATATTTCTTTTCTTTAGTTTTTAAAATACTAGAAGCCACCGTTTTAATTCTTTTTGGGTCTTCAATTCCCTTTTTGTCTAGATCTATCTTTGCTTGTATAAATAGATTACGGTTTAGATAGTATTCAATTCTTTTAGTGGCTTTCCCCGGCTTGGTTATTCTATCTTCGTCTCTTAGATTAAGCTGATTTAGTATTTCATCTACAAATGTAAGATTATCATACCCAAAATACAGCCGTAGGAGGTGGATTTTTGATATTTTAAGTACTTCCTCTACGGTGTGTCCTTTATACTTTCCTTTGTCTATTACAGACTTGTAGGTCATTCTTCTTAGAAGCACGTTATTTCCCATATTATGTAGATTTTAAAATAAAAAAAAGCTGGCTTACGTACCAGTGTGTACGGATTCCCTCCTCCAGTTTAGTTAAACTAACTGGCATTGGTATTGTATCCACATTCGTGTACCCGTAACGATGGGTCATACTCCTCCCACGGCAGTTCATGGTTGATCAGTATCCTTAATTTGTTAAGGTTTGGGTAAGAACGTACCCATGTTAACCATCACAGTTAACAACACCATCTTTAGTTATTTTCATTAACTGAATCTATTGCTTGGAATAGTCCAGACATGGCTCCGTCCCAATACTTAGAATCCCACATGATAATGGATACAAGGGCTATCCAAGCTACATATGGGAGTAATAAACCAAAGGAGACAGAGTAATAGAAGACTTTTAGTAACATGTGTGTTTATTTAAGATTAAGAATATATCCCTTTGGATTCAGATGTAATAGAAACTCATTAGGTTTACACTGCATTACCAGCTTCGGTTCCCAGTTTTGCTTTCATTTCTATTGTTTAGGCTTTATATCTCCTATTACATCTGCTATCCCTTGGGGGTTAATAGATTCCCTCTGCACTCAGATGTGTAATACCCTAACTTATGGCTGGTAAGTCCTTACGTCTTACTTTTACTCAGTTTTATTCCATACCCATAGTTTTACCTATGTCCGTATTACATATCTGCTATCCCTTGGGAAGATAGAATGGTGCATTAATATATATAGCTATTTAGTCCGCCACCCCTTTTGGGGGAAGTGGGAATTTGTGGGAATTCATTGAAACCAGGAGAGGATGCCGGTCTCTGACACACTCTCCTGATTATCAATTAGTTACACAGGTTTTTTCAGTATTTTATTACGGCCACATACTGATTTGTACGTATCTTGTAGATATACATGATACATAGACCTTTTAGACGTTCAGACATCCTGATATAGAACTGTCTGACGTGTTCATACGACTGGAATACCAGTTGTTTGATTCTTGTTACCATACGTGTGTATTAAGAAAGTTAAGTAATGGGGGAAAGCAACAAAAAAAATATTCCCCTACAAGCGTAGGGGAATATGGTTAGCTGGCTGACTTCTGATTGTTCAGAATCAGTTTAGCTGTTTCAGCACCGTACTGGTCGACGAGGGATTGAATTTTGACAAAGTCAGAATTCTCTGCAACGACACGGTTGTTTTCTGTAATGACAAGCTGAACGTTGTCACCGGAATAACGGGTAGAGAACCAGAGTGGAGTTCCGGTTTTCTCATCAAGACGGAAATTGTCTCCTTGGGTATCTTCGAACTGTTTCAGTTCAGCATCTGTACCAGAGACATTGTAACGGAAGACGACGGTTCCTGTAACGGCTTTACGGTAGGAACCTGAAAGCTTAGCTGTAAGCATAACATAATGATTTAATGTTTGACAATATTGTCTTATATCAGTCAAGGGTTGGGTAGAGAATAAATACAGACGAAGTCTGCAAAAAACAGCCGAAGGCTGCTATGTATCTACAGTATATACATCTATTATAGGTCTAGGGTTGTATAGAGAACTAAGAAAGAAAAATAAGCCGGAATAGAACATCCGGCTTATCTAATACTTAGAAGGGAAGAGTATCTTCTGTCATCCGTTGTTCTTGTTCCCATTGGTCAATAAGACCTGGAACATCCCAGTCCATGAGGCCTGCTACTAATGCTTCCTGTATAGAAGCATTTTTGTGGTCCTTCATGTGTTGGAGTGCAGATACTAAAGCTTCCTCTAGTACATTAAACTTGGTTGATGCAGCCAGAAATACTCTTGCTGCTGAAAGATTGGCTTGGTGCATATACGTATATTTAAAAAAAGTCAAGGGTGGAAACATACAAAAAAGGGAATGTTACTTCCCTTTGTGAATACGGCATAGATCTGTTCCCTTAATGGGTAGCATACCACACTGTTCACCCTTACTGTTCTTTGCAGAACACTTAGCTCTGTCAGGGTTGTGTGCATTACAGAATCCTGTTTTCTTGCTGACAATTACAGATGTACAGGCCTTACCAGATTTAGTGATGCCCTTACATTTAAGTTTTGTACTGTCTTGTCCATACACTATTACACTGAATAGCATACAGATGGTGATAATTACGGGTTTCATATGTATACATTTTAATTTAAGTCAAGGAAAAAAGATCTCTGTTACGAGATCTCTAATTCTGTTTTAGGAAAGTAATTACTAATCTCTTTCTTATAGAAAGCATCTCCTGTCAAGGAACCATCCTCTCTAACAAGTAGATAGAGATCATCCTCGACCTTGATTAAGAATGGGTACTTGTAATGATTAGTTGGAAATAGTATCTTTCCTTTTGTGTTAAATGATAGTTGGCTCATACGTATGTATTTATAAATAAGTCTAGGGTGAAATTGTAAAAAATAAAGGACCGTTAGGTCCCTTATTCGTTGTCTGCAATGAACACACTGTCTAATACACCGGTCTTGTTGTACGGTACAGTGGCTACAATTCTGCCGAAGTCACTGACTACCAAACTGTCTGGGTCCAGCGTCAGCTGATACTGATACTGTGGATACAGCCGTAATGTTTCATCAGGATTCCAATTACCGGTTAGTAAACCGTTGGCTATTTCTTCAGCATACAGGTAATCCAACATCTGTCCTTTGTCAGTGATGACGAAATACAGTGGTCTTCCGTCCTCACTGACCTCAGACATCTGTTTGATTACTACCTCACCTTTTGGGTATTTGAGGGTGTCATACAGGGTGTAAGCTCCGGTGGTTAGGGCAAATACACCAAATACTAAAATCAGAGTTTTCTTATTCATGGGATTTAATTTTACATAAGTCAAGGGTAAATGATTACAAAATATGAGCAGTTTATAGACATGCTCAGGTCTCGGCTAAGCCGTCCATCTTTACCCTTTGCAGAGATTATCCAAATGGTGGCTAATAAAAATCTTATGATTGGGACATCCTGGGACTTAACCCTTTACTACCCACTTTTTATGCAGCACCTTTTCAGGTCATAAGATTATCTTATGTCAAGGGTAAAAAGAAGAAGAGGCCTAAACCTCTTCTTCCAATTCATACACAATCTTGGTTGGTACATATTTGATATAGTCGTCATCAAATACTCCACACTCCATAGAGCCCATAACATCTTCGGCCTCTACACGGTCCAAGAATTTACTTTCATGTTGTGTTGTTGTAACTTCACCATCAGCTACTAAGATGGCTACATAATACAGGGTGATTGTTTCGTTCATAAAATATATATTTTATTTCCTGTCAAGGGTAAAAACAATTGAAGGGTTAATACCCTTCAATTGCTTCTTTGAGTAGTACTGGTATACGGAGAACTTCATATCCGTTGTTACCCACTACATTATGATCACCCTGTTTCATAGCCTGCTCTGTCTGCCTAGCTTCCCGACGAGTTGGGAACTTAGCTTCCATTAGAGAGGTGTAAATAATGTGTTTGTACTGCAATGTTGTTTCATAATACTGTAGTACCCAGGTTTGATTTTGCATAAAAATATATTTATATACAGTCAAGGGTTAAAGAAAAAAACATACACTTTATAGTGTATGTTTTGGTTCTAATTTAATACTATTATAATATTCTCCTGCCCCATTCTCATCCATTCTATCCCATACTCCCACCTTATCTATTCTAAACATTGCTTCTTCGGCATCTTGTTTAAAATCAAAAGTGTACGATTCCAATGTGTCTATTGTTTCACCCTTACTTAAAACCTTTGTTTTTTGTAATGTTAATAACCATTTAATGTTGTTCATAATAAATAAATTTTATTTACAGTCAAGGGTGAAAAAAAACCAGCTTAATTGCTGGTTCTCAAGCTGTTAAGCTTGCTTGTCAACTCTCTATAGTCATCAGACTTTGTACTGATGGCTATCTCAAAGATGATGAAGTTGTTCTTACTATACCTGTAGTTACCAAACTTATTCAGTCCGGCTTCCATAAACTTATCTTCTTTGAAACGGAGTTTGATGTTACAGATATCACCTTGGAATCTGTAACCAAAGGGAGTGTGCTGGTCCATATGTATATACAATTTATTGACGGTCAAGGGTGTAAAACCCCACAGACTGTTACGTCTGTGAGGCTGTTACATTACTGTGGTACACGTGTGATCAGTTTACCTCTGCCTTTACAACCATATCCACTGGTTGCACAAGAGGTGAACACCACCATAGTTACCAACATCAGGATTGCTACTAAAGCTTTCATAACATATAATTTATTATATGTCAAGGGTTTAGAAAAAAACACCTGCTACACTGTAACAGTGCAGCAAGGTGTTGTTCTCCCATTTACTGATCAAATGCATCTAATACTGGGAAGATCATACAGACCCAAACCAACCAGTAGAGGACACTAGGTCCCCAGAATCCACTAGATTGGAATACATCATGTACGTCAAATGAGAATGCTGTCATAACCCAGCCTATCCAAACAACTAGGAATGGTAATAGACCTGAGAACAAGACAATAGAAAGTTTCTTTTTCATGGGAATAACATTTAATTTATTAAATGTCAAGGGTTAACAACTAGGAATAAAAGACCCTACTATTGCTAGCAGGGTCTTCAGTCTCGTTAGAATGGGAGATCATCCTCATGAGAGACAGTGTCAAGAGACCAGGAATACTTCTGGTCAATCCTCTTGTGGTTCAGGTCACACAGGAACTCATTGATCAGTCTAGTGTAGTAGATGGCATCGAGATGGTTCAGTACCAAGTAGCTGAGTGTGATGTACTCACCTTTAATGCTGATCCTGATGTTAGGATCAACGATCTTGGACTGCACCTGATCCAGTGTTGCTCTGACTCTGATCTTCCCAGTGTAGAAGATCAGTACATTACTGTCAACAGTGTTGACCTTGAAACCATACGGAATCTTGATGTTGTTTGACATAAAAAGGATTTTTTTCTCAGTCAAGGGTAAAAACCCCACTGCCCCCAGGCAGCACCCCGGGGTACCCCCCTCAGACAGTCAGGCCGGGGGTGGTTTGCTATATAACCCCCCACACCCTCTCCCATAAACTGTTTGAACAGCCGTGGGGGATATCAACAGGGTGGGGATATGTTACACAGAATGTTTAGAGAATAAAGTAATTAAATTTGTGTAGTTTAAACTTTTTAAGTATATTATAATTGTAAACCCCCTTTAATTATGAAACCTCCGAAGATTATTACATTGGAAGAAGGGAAGAACAGTCACTACATCCAGGTGGAGAGAGGTGACGGTATTCCTGTTAATATTCCTGTCATTGATGTTACAGATGGTATAGCTGAAAGGATGCTAGGTGAGTCTATGGTAAAAGCCAGTAACAAGAGTAGGTATATTAATTACAATCAGTATCACGTTTCTAGAAAGCAAATTACAAGATTATGATACACAGGTGTAATGTACAATGTCATAGTATGGAGGCCCAAAAGTCTGAGCTCCTGGGTATAGAGGATGAGGGTAAGTGGATGCCGTTTGTTTTCAAAATGGAGATGGTGGAGGCTATTAAGCTGACATCAGATGATGAAGACGCTCACACTTACAAGTGCACCACTCTGTTCACCCATAACGGGGACACTTATATTATTGACACAGACTTTGAAAAGTTTGCTAAGCTTTTTGCAGACTACACTAGTTTATTTGATATCTCTCCAGATACAGATGAGGAAGAAGGGGAAGACGGACCCTTAGATTTGTAACCAATTAAAACCAATAAATATGTCAGAACAAGCAGCTCCTAGTAAAGAGGAAGTATTGAAGTTTCTCAACGAGCAAATTGAAATGAAGGAAGTTCAGCTTAAACTTCAGGCTCTTAATGCAGATTTAGCTGAGGCAAGAGCTAGAGAACTTAAAGCTTTAGCTTTCATTGGACAGATGACCAACCCCCAACCTGAAGGTCGTACACATGTCTTAACACAAGAAGACATTGATCAGAATCCTGAACTTACAGAACAAGGATTTAAGGTGGGAGATGAAGTGTATGTTTCTGGTGAACCTGTTCCACAACAAGACTCCGCTAAACAAGAAAGAAGTCTTAAAAAGAAGAAATGAGCACGACGGTCCATTATAAGCTGAAAGACTACAAAGAAACCTTTGCATTTGAAAGAGAACATCCCAAACCCTTAAGGTGGGACGATAGGTATAAAATGTATATGCTTACCGAAAATTCAAATGTCCAAGGTATTTGGTTAAAAGAAAAAGGTGTTCTAGTTGGTGAGATTATTATGACGTGGCAATCTAAAAATGTTGTACACGTAGAAAGTCTTACAGTCAGTCCTACTCACAGAGGAAAAGGGTATGGATATGATTTAGTTAAATCAGCTATAGAATGGGCAACTAATTCCGACTATGAATTTATGGTGGGTGAAGCCAGAAAGGGACATAGTTGGAAAATCTTTGAAAACTTTGGAGCTGTTCCGGTCCTTTTATACAAGGACTGGAATGGCACAAAGGAAGATTACATGAGTTTTAAACTTGACCTGTAATGGCAATAGTAAATCAAGTGAACAAAAAGGTGCAGCTAGAATACTGGGATATTGTAAAATACCAGATTCTCACCCACTGCTATCTAAATAAAATACCTGTTAGTGAAGCAGACTTAAACTGCCTCACCTACCTGGCCTTGGAAGGGGACCAGGAACTAACTTCTTTTTGTAGTAAAGCTCATCAACGTTCCATCTTTTCTTCTACACAATCTGTACGTAATTGTCTGACAAAAGCAGAAAAGAAAAACTTAATTAAAAAGGAAGGAAAGAATAAGAAAAAAATCTTCTTAAATCCCGATCTAAAAGTACAAGCTGCAGGAAATATTCTTTTAGATTTTAAATTCTTGTCTTTTGAGACCCAGAAAAGCTAAAGAACTTATTCCAGAAGTTGCACAAGAACTTGGAATTCCTCAGCATATTGTAACAGATGTAGTAGACTATTACTGGCAAGAGGTTAGAAAGAACCTTTCTTCTCTATCACATGTAAGAGTTCATCTCACTAACCTAGGGGATTTTACTATCAAGCATTGGAAGATTGATGATAAAATAGATATGCTTGAAAGATGGGAAGAAAATAATAGACAGAAGGGACTTCAGCAGATCACCGCAAGATTTAAAACAGCTGAATCCCTTTTTCAACTTAAAGATGTTAAGAAGAAAGTAGAAGAAGAACAACAAAGAAAAGACTTTATAAAACTTCATAAAACAAAGTCAAATGTCTCTAAAAAAGAACATAATTCAGATATGGAAGAACAAGGGTCAGATTGTTGAAGGCATCACTAATTCTATATTTAAGAAAGAGGATGTAGAGGAAATTGCAGAATATAGAATGGGGATTTGTAAAAAGTGTCAGCTGTATGATATACAAGGATCAGGCTGCATGATGCCTGGAACACAACCTTGTTGTAATGAGAAAGCAGGAGGATGTGGATGCAGCTTAGCATTTAAAACAAGAAGTTTAAGTTCTGACTGCCCACTAAATAAATGGAAAGCTATACTATCTGAAGATGAAGAAAATAAACTAAACGAAAAACTCGGATTATGAGTATATTAAAATTTACACACCACAACCACAAGTACACAAGTGATGACAACCAAACTTGGACCAGTGTTACAAGTTTTATTAGCAACTTTAAACAGCCTTTTGATGCTGATGCAATTGCTGTAAAATCTTCTAAAAATAGAAAGTCCAAGTGGTACAACATGACTCCTGAAGAAATTAAGGAGGCTTGGAAATCTGAAGCTAATAGAGCAACAACTCTTGGTACTTGGTACCATAACTGTAGAGAATCTGATATCTGCTCTTTTGAAACTATGGAAAGAATGGGCAGAACTGTACCCATCTTTAAACCTATAGAGAAAGAGGGAGTAAAATTTTCTCCTCCTCAGAAGTTAAAAGACGGTGTCTATCCTGAACACATGGTCTATCTTAAATCAGCTGGAATTTGCGGTCAGTCTGATTTAGTAGAAGTGATAAACGGAGTTGTACATATTACAGACTACAAGACTAATAAGGAAATTAAAACAGAAGGATATACAAATTGGGAAGGAGTTACACAGAAAATGAATCCTCCTGTTCATCATTTAGATGACTGTAACTTAAACCACTATGCTTTACAGCTTAGTATGTATATGTACATCATCTTAAAACATAATCCTAAACTAGAAGCTGGTGCACTCACTATTCATCATATATTATTTGAGGAGGCAGGAAGAGATAAATTTGATAATCCAATTACTGCCCTTGATACAAATGGAGATCCCATTGTATTAGATATTGTACAATATGATTTACCATATTTAAAACAAGAAGCTATATCTTTAATCCACTGGTTAGAGGATAACAGAGATAAACTAAAATGAAACCACTAGCCCGTGAGTTCTTATTAAGCAGAGGATATTGCTGTGGTAATAAATGTAAAAATTGTCCATACACTCCTAAACATACAAAAATCATGTGGTTTGAATTAATTAAAATGTTGGTTACAATAGCTCAACATAAAAGAGAAGTGAACATTGAAAAGAGAGAAGCTGTTTCTAAACTTTATTCTAAAATGTCTCAGCTTCTTAGTGATACAGCTTTAGAACTTAGTAGAGACATTTACCCACAGGGTAACTGTGCAGCAATGTGGACTTTGTCTGAAAACCTTATTCAATATCTTCAAGACAAGGTAAATCCTGAGGAGTTGCAACTGCTGTCTCAATTATTAAAAGAATGTTCCCAGCTTGAAAAAGAGTTTGCTGCTCGTCAAGATCCTGATACAATTAAAGTTATATTTGAAGCAGCTGGTAGATTGCAAGCTTTATCAATGTTGTATTCTATATGATAACACAAACCATACACGAAGTACATAATCCGTTTGATGCTTATGCTAGACAACTGGGGGATTGTTTAGTGATGTTTATGATAGGGGGTAGTTGTACATCTAATCCTCAGTTTGTTGTACGCATTTATAATACAGGGGAACTAAGAACTGTTGATCAAAATGATTTAATAGTTTACGGTAATCCTACAGCAGGTGAAAGTTTGACACCTCCTATTCCTGAAGATTGGAAACCTAAAAAATCTAGGTGGCCCAAAGGTGCAAGATATAATATGGACTTTTTAAAAAAAGATACAAATGGAAAAGCAGAAGAAGATCTTAAAGAATGAAATTAAATACAAGGTGCAATTAAATGAAGAACAAAAGGAAGTAAAGAAGTTAATTAGAGAAAATCAAATAGTAATTATAACAGGTAGAGCTGGTTGTGGCAAAAGCTTAGTGTCAGCACAAACAGCTTTAGATTTTTTATTTAAGAAAGAGTATGAAAATATTTATGTTACAAGAGCAACTGTGGAAGTTGGGCACTCTCTTGGGTTTTTACCTGGTAGCCTATCTGAAAAATTCAACCCATATCTGGAAGCATTTATGGAAAACCTACTTAAATGCCATGATAAGGTTAAGATTGAAGAGCTTGTTAATGACAAAAAAATTCACGCACTTCCTGTACAGTTTATACGTGGTAAGACCATTGATGACATACTTATTGTTGAGGAAGCTCAGAATCTTACCAAAGCAGAAATGCTAGCTATTCTAACAAGACTTGGTAAAGATGGTAAGATAGTTATCAATGGAGACAATGAGCAGAAGGATATTAGAGATGAGTTTAATGGTCTTAGCTACGTTATAGAACTTAGTAAAAGACTTGAAGAAATTAAATGGGTGAAATTAAAACATAATCACAGATCAGATTTAGTTGGTAAAATTTTAGACTATGAGTACAACGGAAAATAACATTCCTCTTTTACAGGATTTGTTAGATGAGTATGAAGAAGGTACACTAGATATGTCTCAGAAAGCAAGAAAGTGTTACCTATCTGAAAAAGAAAAACACTTTGGTAGAACTTCTTGGGTGCATAATGATGAATTAAAAAATCAATGTATGCTTAGAGGAATGAGTAAAAACAATGCCAAAGACTTTTTAAAGCAAACAAGAGAAAAGTTATGATAAGACTTTTTGATATACAAAATGAAAGAGTGGTGGCGTCTGAACACTGCTACACTCTAAAATTTTTAAAAGATATTATGGATGCCCATCCAGATGAGTATCTACAGATATACACTTATCTGTTTTACATGACCTGTCCTAATCCAGACATGAATCCTTTTTTTGATGTGCCTGAAGCAGACAAAGAAGAAATCATTTTAAAAGAAATTGATGCTGATTTTTCTACAGACGATCAGCTTATAACTAAGGGATTAAAGATGTGTCAAAAGCTTTATGAAACTCCTACATTTAGAGCATATCAAGGAATTAAAATAGCTCTTGACAACATGGCTAGGTTTATGGCTACAGAACAGGTGACATCTGGTAGAGATGGATCTGCAACAGCTATTCTTAAAATTGCTGAAAGGTTTGACCAAGTGAGACAATCTTTTAAAGGAGTGTACAGAGATCTGTTAGAAGAACAACAGTCTTCTGTACGTGGAGGACAAAACTTAGCTTACGATCAATAAGGTGGGTTGACCGAGAGGCTAGGTGCCGGTCTGCAAAACCGTTTACGGGGGTTCAAATCCCTCACCCACCTCAAAACTATAATTATGGATAATGAATATTTACAAAACTGGGTGTTTGTCTTTAACCCATTTAAGAAAATTTGGAATGCTATTCCAAGAGAATGCTACAATGATTACTGGAATCACATTAAACATTCAGATGTAATAAGAAGTAGTAAGATTGAAACTCTTTTAGAAGTGTTGCATAAGACACAAGGTGAGAAGTCTAAATTAAAAAAATTAGGTAAATCTTGACACCCTTTATAGAAATCCCCACGTATGAGAATGGACAGTGGGACGTAACTACCTTCTATACAAGAGAGGAGTTTAAGGATTTTGTTACTTCTATATTTAAAGAACCAGGTCAGTATAACTTTGATGAAGCTTCATTAATCTTTAATCAAGAAGGACGTAAGTTTCAAAAGCAAGGATACTATTGCAATGCTCCACTAAAAAGTAAAGACTTTATTGCCTATTGGGATGATCAGAAAGTAAAGTGTAGATCAGGTATAATTGTCAAAAATAATGACAATGTATGGTATGTTACTCGTGACTATTACATGTGGTTAAACTTCCTCCCCATCTATGATAAGGAAGAAAAAAGATTTGACTTTGCTAAAGTGCGTGACGCACAATATCACATGGCTTTGTATGAACATTTAGCTGAACTTAATTACAAGCATGCTATCATTCTTAAGAAACGTCAGATAGCATCTTCCTATTTTCACATGGCTAAACTAATAAACCAATACTGGTTTGAGTCTGGAGCTATCTGTAAAATAGGAGCTAGTCTCAAAGACTACATTAACGAGAAGGGATCTTGGAAGTTTCTAAATGAATATAGAAACTTTCTTAACCAACATACAGCTTGGTATCGTCCGTCAGAACCTGATAAGGTGTTTGCTTGGCAACAACAGATTAAGGTGAGGACAAATGGTAGGGACACATATAAAGGATTAAAGAGTACAATTAATGGCTACTCATTTGAGAAAGATCCAACAAATGGTGTTGGTGGTCCTGTAACCTACTTCTTCCATGAGGAGGCTGGTATTGCTCCTAAGATGGATGAGACTTATGGATTTATTAAACCAGCTCTTAAGAGTGGTTTTATGATTACAGGTCAGTTTATTGCTGCAGGATCTGTGGGTGATCTGGATCAGTGTGAACCCATGAAGGAGTATATTCTACATCCAGATGATAATGCGTTTTTTGGAATAGAAAGTAATTTGATAGATAATGATGGTACAATAGGTGTAACAGGATTGTTTATTCCTGAGCAGTGGAGCATGCCTCCTTTTATTGATAAGTATGGTAACTCTAAGGTGGAAGAATCACTTAAAGCTTTAGATGAATACTTTGAAAAACTTAAAAAGAATTTAGACCCAGCGGCTTATCAGTTGGAGGTCAGCCAGCATCCTAGATCTATTGAAGAAGCATTTGCTTCTAGAAAGGTGAGTGTGTTTCCACCCCATCTTGTATCAAAACAATTACAACGTATTGCAGACAAAGAATATTCTATAGAATACTTAGACTTATCTAGAAATGCTGAAGGTAAGATTATAGATAAACCTAGTAGGAAAACTCCAATTATGGATTTTCCTATTTCTAAAAAAGCTGTAGATAAAGAAGGAGTGATATGTGTCTATGAACGTCCCCAGAAAGATCCTCCGTTTGGAATGTATTATGCATCTGTTGACCCTGTAGGAGAAGGTAAAACAACCACCTCAGATTCTTTGTGTGCTATATACGTTTATAAGAATCCGGTAGAAGTTATCAAAGATGAGGGTGGAGGAAAGGTGACAAACTCTATTGAACGTGATAAGATAGTTGCTTCATGGTGTGGAAGGTTTGATGATATTAATAAAACCCATGAGAGATTAGAGATGATAATTGAATGGTACAATGCATGGACCGTTGTAGAAAACAACGTAGCATTGTTTATTCAATACATGATTTCTCAGAAAAAGCAACGATATCTTGTACCAAAAGATATGATCTTATTTCTTAAAGATATTGGAGCTAATAGAAACGTATTTCAAGAATATGGTTGGAGAAACGTAGGCACCATCTTTAAAGGAACTATTTTGTCTTATGGAATTGAGTTTCTAAAAGAAGAAATAGATAAGGAAACTAAACCAGATGGAGAGATAGTCAAAACCATATACGGGGTAGAGAGAATACCTGATCCAATGCTTCTAAAAGAAATGCAAGCATATCAGGATGGACTAAACGTGGACCGTCTTGTAGCATTCTGTTCTTTGATAGCCTTTGCTAAAGTGCAGCAATCTAACAGGGGACTTGTTAAACGTGTGGAGGTTACGGAGAAAAACTTGGACAACTCAGAAAAATTTAGTAAATTAAAATTGAGCCCCTTTAGACATATTGGAGGTTCTAAAAAGTCAAATGGGTTGATGAAGACCCCTAGAAGTGCTTTTAGAAATTTACGGTAAATGATGTATACAATCTATAAAGATAAGCCTATTTATACTAGTGATGACACTGGTATTGTGTTGTTTACTGTCATAACTTATTCATAATCATGCAGATATATAACGCCTTACAATTAAAACTTGGTGCTAAGGTAGAGTACAATAAAATGGGTACTCTCATCCAACCTTTTCAGTTTGTTTCTGAAAACGAAAAGGATGACCAATGGAGAGCTTGGAACCTAGACTGGCTAGAGTTTCAGGGCATGAGGCAGCTTAGAAGAAATGCTAAGAGGCTGATGAAGAACTACAAACTAGCTAAAGGTATTATAGATAAGACTGATTACATTGTAGAGGAAGATAACGAAATGGCTGATCTTATTGATGTTCTTACAAAAGAAGATACATCAGCTTTTGAACTTAAGTTCTATCCTATTATTCCCAATGTAATCAATGTTCTTACAAATGAGTTTGCAAAAAGAACATCTAAAATTGTATTTAGAGCTGTTGATGACACCTCTTACAATGAAATGTTAGAGGAAAAAAGAAAAATGGTTGAGGATGTTTTATTGTCTCAAGCTCAACAAAAGATTGCATTAGAACTTGTAAATCAAGGAGTTGACTTAGAATCAGAAGAAATTCAACAAGCATTATCTCCTGAAAATTTAAAGACTCTTCCTGAAATTGAAGACTTTTTTAAAAAAGACTATAGGTCTATGGTGGAGGAGTGGGCTACCCACCAAATGAAAGTAGATAATGAAAGGTTTGCAATGCATGAGTTGGAGGAAAGAGCTTTCCGTGACATGTTAATTACAGACCGTGAGTTTTGGCATTTTAACATGATGGATGATGATTACGAAGTTGAACTTTGGAATCCTCTATTAACTTTTTATCATAAATCACCGGATGTCCGTTATATATCTCAGGGTAACTGGGTAGGTAAGATGGATATGATGTCTATTTCTGATGTAATAGACAAGTATGGATGGATGATGAATCAAGAGCAGCTTGAAGCTCTTGAAGCTATTTATCCAGCTAGATCTGCTGGTTACGCTATACAAGGATATCAAAATGACGGTACTTATTATGATCCGACTAGGTCTCACGACTGGAACGTTCAGATGCCTAGTCTTGCCTATAGGCAATTCACTTCTTTGTATGATGCTGGTAGTCAGTTTGGAGACATAGTACAATGGATTTTATCTGACTCAGAAGACTTACAAGATTTTGGTAAGTCATATATGCTACGTGTGTCCACCATCTATTGGAAGAGCCAAAGAAAAGTTGGACACCTTACTAGAATTACACCAGAGGGTGAGATTAATCAGGAGATTGTTTCTGAAGATTATAAGATTACTGAAAAGCCCATGTATGATACTTCTGTGTACAAACAGAAGACAAAAGATAATCTTATCCTTGGTGAACACGTTGATTGGATTTGGATTAATGATGTATGGGGTGGTGTAAAGATTGGACCTAACCGTCCTGCATTCTGGGGTATGAATAATCCTGGAGGTATTAATCCCATATATCTTGGATTACATGGTGGAAGACCAGGTCGTGTTCCGTTTCAGTTTAAAGGAGATGCAACAATTTATGGCTGTAAGCTACCTGTGGAAGGTGCTGTATTTAGTGATCGTAACACTCGCAGTATTTCATTAGTAGATTTAATGAAGCCCTACCAAATAGGCTACAATATTGTTAATAACCAGATTGCCGACATCTTGGTTGATGAACTTGGTACCGTTATTATGTTAGACCAGAATGCTCTACCTCGTCACTCATTAGGAGAAGACTGGGGACGAAATAATCTGGCTAAAGCCTATGTAGCAATGAAGAATTTCCAGATGTTACCTCTGGACACTTCTATTACAAATACTGAGAATGCTCTTAATTTCCAACACTATCAGGTGTTGAACTTAGAACAAACTCAACGTTTGTTGTCACGTATTCAGCTTGCTAACTATTTTAAAAATCAGGCTTTTGAGGTTATTGGTTTAAATCCTCAAAGAATGGGTCAGCAGATTTCTCAACAACAAACAGCTACGGGTATAGAGCAAGCAATGAATGCTTCTTATGCTCAAACTGAACAATACTTTATTCAACACTCAGACTATTTGATGCCCCGTGTTCATCAAATGAGAACTGATTTGGCTCAGTATTATCAGTCTAAAAAACCTTCTTTGCGTCTACAGTATGTTACATCTGCAGACGAAAAAGTAAACTTTCAAATTAACGGAACAGATTTACTATTAAGAGATCTTAATATTTTCTGTACCACTAGAACAAACTCTCGTTCCGTTATGGAACAACTTAGACAGCTGGCTATTTCTAATAATACAGCTGGAGCTTCTATTTATGACTTAGGAAATATTCTTAAGGCTGAGTCTATTGCTGAACTTACAGGTGTATTAAAGCAGGCTGAAGATAAGACTAAACAGATGAAAGAAGCTGAGATGCAGCAACAGCAGCAGATGCAGCAAGAAATGTTGGCTTCTCAAGAAAAACAAAAACAGATTGATATGCAGTTTAAAGCTGAACAAGCTGATCTGGATAGACAAAATGATGTTCTTCTTGCAGAAATTAAAGCAGCTGGTTATGGGTCTATGATGGATATTAACAAGAATATGCAGTCTGATTATCAAGATGCATTAGCTAAAATCCAGCAGCAAGAAAACTATAAAGACACTATGGATTTTAAAAGAGAGTCTCAACTTGTAAAGAACCAGCATAATTCTGATAAACTAAATATAGAAAGAGAGAAGTTACTGGCTCAACAGGAGATTGCTAATAAACAGTTAGAAATTGCCCGTGAGAATAAGAATAAATATGATGTTCCACGTGAAAAGAAAACTAAGAAATAGTTTTTAAAATTATAACCTATGTACGACAGTTCCCAAATATTATATCTTCTTAAGAATATAAACAGACAAATCTGTTGTATTAATGGAGGTGATACTCCTCCTACTGATGTCAATATAGTAAGTCCTGATCCTATTAATGTCAATGTAACAAATCCTGATGATATTGATGTTAATGTAACAAATAATGTAGATGTTACAGTGACTAACACAGATCCTATTGATGTTAATGTTGTAAATACTTCTACAACTCCTACAGCAATTACCTTTGCTCCATCTATAGCACAAGATTCTTTTGGAAGACTTAGAGTATCTGAGCCTTTTACAATGTTTGATTCTAGTCATAGATTTGATGACAATGATCTTTGGGCTACAGCTACAGCCACTAGTGGTGCAGCTGTATTTAATGCTAATCAAGGACTTGTAGATTTGAATGTTA
>Ga0181344_1000291_pt1 | contig 20309 bp, 29 predicted proteins | sample Su13VDMLBDD_FD_130098 | JGI IMG/M metagenome (GOLD analysis project Ga0181344, IMG submission 130098) | Freshwater viral communities from Lake Michigan, USA - Su13.VD.MLB.D.D | ecosystem: Environmental > Aquatic > Freshwater > Lake | place: USA: Michigan | collected 2013-07-15
AAACCAAGGGTTTACCCCAGCCATTGATTATTTCAGTGGTAATGGCGTTACTGTAACTTTTACTTTATCCCGTCCTGTTGTTTCCGTAGCACAGATGATTGTTGCTATTGATAACGTCATTCAAAACCCAAGTTCAGCTTTTACAGTTAGTGGTAGCTCAATCACATTCTCCAGCGCTCCGTTAAGCGGCACAAACAATATCTGGGTTGAATACACAAGTCTGATTACGACTTACAATGCTATCTCTCAAGACCCATCTGTTATTGGTGACATCACTGCTACTGGCGGATTCTTATCTACTGGTGACTTTAGCAATACATTTACTGACGGGACAATCGTTGATTATGTAACAGGTAATGGTCGTATTACCGTAGGCGCAACAGACGGTTTAACGCTTTATACAGGTGGTACTTCTGCTCGTACACCGTTAGCCTCATGGGATGCAACTGGGAATTTAACGGCTCCACAGGCTATTAAACTAAGCTATAGTGCAAACAGCAACTATGCAAGTGACAGCGCAATATCAAATTATTCAGCTACCAATGGCGTTTATGTAAACGGTAATGCTGCTGGTTGGCTTCGTTTAAATAATGATGGAACAGGTTCTTCAAGAATTGATTTATATGGTTCTTCTTACGGCACCCCAAATATCATTAAGATGTATACAGCCAATACGGAACGTTTGAATATTGATGCTTCTGGGAATCTAGCTTTTAACTCAGGCTATGGCTCAGCTGCAACAGCATATGGCTGTCGTGCGTGGGTAAACTTTAACGGTACTGGTACTGTAGCTATTCGTGCTAGTGGTAACGTAAGTTCTATTACTGATAACTCTACTGGTAGTTATTACATCAACTTTACAACCTCTATGCCTGATGCAAACTATTCAGCTGCTGGGAGTGTTTTTGATAACGCTCTTACTTGTTTTGATGAGTGGGGTACAACACGGATTAAAATTTATACACGTTTAATTCAAATGAGTTCTTTTCCTACAGGTTCAGTTGCTGATTACGCCTACGTTAATGCTGCAATATTCCGCTAATAGGATAAATAATGACACAAAGAATAATTTACCCAAATGATGAAGGCGGTGTTGCAATTATTATTCCAGCGCCTGAATATCTTGAAACACACACTATTGAAGAGTTAGCCGCTAAAGACGTACCTGCTGGTAAACCGTTTAAAATTGTAGCTACAGAAGATATTCCGTCAGATAGAACTTTCCGTGACGCATGGGAGTACCAAGAATGATTGTTGTTAACTTTGATAAAGCTGTTGAAATTACCAAGAAACGCTTACGTGAAGAGCGTGGACCTTTATTAGCCGCTTTAGACGTTCAATATATGCGGGCTACTGAGCAAGGCGCTGACACAACTGCAATCGTAGCTGAAAAACAACGCCTTCGTGACATCACAACTTTAGCCGACCAAGCAACTACACTGGACGAGTTAAAAGCATTGGAGGCTAAATAATGGCTATCTCCACGATAAACCAAGCTGGCTTAAACGCTCCATTGAGCTTAACTGCTCCAAACCTTGGCACACCTTCAGCTATTAATTTAACTAATGCTACTGCGTTACCTGCGGCAGCTTTACCAGCTTCTGGAGTTAGCGCATCTAGCTTAACTACTGGGACATTACCAAAAGCACGTTTACCAGCTGGTAGCATACTGCAAGTTGTCCAAGCAACAAAAACTGATACACAATCGTTTAGTGGGTTAAGCACATCTTGGGCAGATATTACTGGTTTATCTGTAACAATTACTCCAACAAACTCAAGCTCAAGATTTTTAATTCTTGGCGGTATGATGACATCCATTACAAATAACCCAGTACAGTTAAAACCTGTACGTAACGGATCAGATATTTTTGTAGGGGATGCTGCTAGTAGTAGAAAGCGAGCAATGGTTCAGTTATATCCCGGGGCTGGCCCAGTTGTCTCTGTTTACACAACAGTAAGTTTTGTTGACTCTCCAGCTACAGCCTCTGCAATAACGTATAAGTTTCAGCTTTCTATTGGTGGTGGAGCTACAGATTATATAAACCGATGTGGGCGAGATTTAGATTCTGCCCCAGAAGATGCACGTGGTGCATCTAATATTATTGTTATGGAGATTGCAGGATGAGGCACGAAGCTATTTACGCTCTTTATCCAAATGTAGTTACTGTCGCTGATATTGCTGGCGCTTTTGACATTAATGGTAACTCTGTAGAAATAGATGAAACATTAGTCGCAGCTAAAGCAGTTGAATTACAAGCTGTGGAAGACGCTCGCATACAGGCACAGGAAAATGCTAAACAAGCTGCACTTGCCAAACTAATGAAGTTGGGTTTAACTGAGGAAGAAGCGCTGGCGCTAGGAAAATAATATGCCATACATCGGAAACCCCATATACCAATCGGCTTTTGTTACTGACCAGTTCAGTGGTACAGGCTCGCAAACTGCTTACACAATGTCGGTGGCCCCTGCTGGTACTACTAACGTACTCGTGGTGGTTTCTGGTGTAGTTCAAGACCCAAGCACTTATGGTGTAGTTGGCAATACTTTAACCTTCAGCACAGCCCCACCTAGCGGTACAGGCAATATATCTTGCCGTTATCTTGGCGTTCCTGTAACAGGCGTAACCACTACAGCATACAGAACCGTAACGGAGTTCACAGCTACTGCAGGGCAAACTACATTCACACCGCCTTCTTACAACGTGGGGTTCATCAATGTTTACCTTAACGGAGTTTTGCTGGGCAGCGCTGACTATACTGCTACTAACGGAACTACTGTCGTTCTCGCTACGGGCGCTTCGGCTGGTAATCTGGTTACTGTAGAGTCCTTCCGAATCGAGAGCGTAGCTAACGCTATCCCTAACGCTGCTGGCGCAGTAAGTTCTTCTAATATTGTGTCTGGGGTTAACTTAACAAATCCAACGGTTACTGGCACTTTAGGTGTTTCTGGAACCCTTACTTCTGGTAGCGGGTCTGCTAACTATTTAACGATTAATGGTAACTCTACAGGGCAGCCAGCGTATATAAATTTGGCTGGTTCTGATACAAACGTTGGGCTAGATTTTAATACCAAAGGTACTGGCGCATTTAGAGTCAATGTAAACAGCACAACAGTTTCTACAACAAATGCGTATGGTATTGGTCTTGGTTCAGCTGTACCATCATCTGGGATAGGAATTGCTTTTCCAGCTACTCAAGTAGACTCTGCTAACCCAAATACTCTTGATGATTATGAAGAAGGTTCTTGGACTCCTGTAGATGGTTCTGGCGCAGGATTATCGCTTAGCGTTACTAGTGCTTCATATATAAAAATAGGTAAATTGGTCTTTATTAATACATATTTAACTTACCCGTCAAATTCAAACGGAACCATAGCGAGTATTGGCGGACTGCCCTATACGGCTGGTAGCGGCAATCAATATAGCTACATTATGGGAAGAGTCCAATATAACTTGGGGAATATGCTTGTGTGGCAAGCAAACGCAGGTGCTACTTCAATGTCTGCCAATCTTGGGTGGAATAGTGCGGCTGGCGGACCTACAAATGCAAACTTGAGTAGCAGCTTCATGTTAATGTCTGGTTGCTATATTGCTACATCTTAAGGAAAAATCATGCTAGAAAAACAAATCACAATCGACAAAATTGAAGTAGTAGTTAATGACATTGTACAAGTCCGTCAGGCCACTACTATTCTTGAAGACGGTGTTGAACTAAGCAAGTCATACCATCGCTGGACGCTAAACAAAGGCGATGACATCTCAGAGCAAGACGCTAAAGTACAAGCTGTATGCAACGCAGTTTGGGGTGAATAATGACACAAGCAGCTAACTTAGGCGCTCTCGGTACTAACGCAGGTACTACTGGAATCTTGCCAGCAGCTGGTGGAGGTACTGCCGGTACAGCGGGCGTGACTGGGTTTAAGAATCGCTTGATTAACGGGGCTATGGCAATTTGGCAACGGGGTACATCTGGAACTTCTATTGCAACTTCTGCATTTGGGCCAGACCGCTGGAGAAACTATGGCGGTAATGCTTTAACTCTAACTCAGTCTACTAGCTTTGGAAGCCCACAAAGTTTGCTTATACAAGCAAATGGTACCAACAGTGCTATTGGGCAACGAATAGAATCCGCAAATATTGCTGGCCTAGCTGGGCAAACAGTCACTATTTCTTACCAAATAAGAGCAGATAATCCCGGTACACATAAACTTTTATTGTATTACGCTAACGCTCAAGACAACTGGTCTGCGGAAACAAACTTTGTTAATACTTCAATATCGTATACGTCGAATACGGTAACTACTATTACATACACAACAACGTTGCCTTCTCAAGCGGCTAATGGAATTTCGGTAGTTCTTCAGTGGTATAACGGTGGCGCTACTATTAACTTAACTGCTTTTGTATGGAATATTCAGATTGAAGCTGGTTCTGCAGCCACGAACTATGATTTCCGTTCTATTGGCACTGAGTTGGCTTTGTGTCAACGCTATTACGAGACTTCGTATTCTTATGGAGTTGTTGCTGGCGCTTACTTGGCACCGGGTTGGGCAAGTGGTGTTTCTTCTAGTAGTGCACCTACACAATTAAATGGAGCATCTTTTAAAGTTTCAAAGCGAGCAACACCAACTATTGTGCTTTATAACGCTGTATCTGGAGCATCTGGATATGTGTATCGAGTATCTGACGGCTCAAGTGTTGCAGCAACAGCAAACTATATAGGTACAAATGCTATTGGGTACATAGATGTAACATCAAGCGCAAACGGATACTACTACCATTACACAGCAACTGCGGAGCTATAAATGTATAAACTATGTGTAGTAAATTCACTACTAGGTAAATACGAAAGTGTTATTCGTTTAGAAGACATGGCGCAAATCCCGTTTGACCCAGACAATACTGATTACCAAAAATACTTAGCTTGGCTTGAAGAAGGCAACACACCGGAGGCAACAGATGTCACTAACTAAAGTCCAAAGTGCAATGATTGGTGGGGGTACAGGCTCTATTGCTTTTGCCCCGGGCGTACCTGTGTACGAAAACATACAAACCATATCAAGCAACTACACAATCCCTACAGGTTCAAGCGCTATGTCTGTTGGGCCGATTACGATTGCAAGCGGTGTTACTGTGACGATCCCTAGCGGATCGAGATGGGCGATTCTATGAGTGGCGGTTTAATCATTGGGGGTGATACCTCTGGCTCAGTAGCTTTGGTTCCAGCAGCAATTGCTGGCTCTACTTCTATTACGATTGCTGCGCAGTCTGGTACTTTGAATGTGGGCGGCCCAGCTTTTAATGCTTACGCAAATACAACTACTTCCATTTCTGCTGGTACTAGAGTAAAAGTAACTTTTGCAACTGAGGCTTTTGACACCAATAGTAACTTTGCTTCAAGCAGATTCACCCCAACTGTTGCTGGCTACTACCAAATTGGTTTAACCCTTCAAGAAACAAACGGCACTTCTACAATATTACAAGCTGAGATTTACAAGAATGGCGCTGCTTGCGCTACTGGCGGATACACGGGAACGGCGGGTTCTTACTATATTGCGTCAGCTACAACGCTTGTATATATGAATGGAACAACAGATTATCTAGAAGGCTACTGCTATTCATCGGCTACTACTGCTGTGGGTAATGGCTCTAACGCAAACGTCTTTTACGGCTTCTTGGCAAGGACTGCATAATGACAACAACAATCAATGCCTCAACCTCGTCTGGTCTGGTAGTTACTCCAGATAACAGCGGCACTATTGTTCTTCAAAGCAACGGCACAACTAAGGCTACGGTTAGCTCTTCTGGGTTTTACGCTCCGGGGGCTGTTGTTCAAGTATTGCAAGGACAAACTAATACGCTTCAATCTTTTGGTAGCGGTACTTGGACAGATTTAACTGGACTTACTGCAACTATTACCCCGCAATTTTCTACTTCTAAAGTTTTAGTACAAGTGGTTAGTTTTATAGGTAATGATACTGCATCAGCTAACGTATATAACAGGCTTCAAAGAAACGGTACAACCATTGGGGTTGGCGCAAACGATACTGCTGGTTATGCTGGTAATGCTGGTTATCGTGTTCCCAATGATGGTCAAGCCCCATACACAATTAATACACTAACTTTTAGTTGGTTAGATTCTCCAGCGTCTACATCTGCGGTAGTTTATAAAGTGCAAGGTCTTGCCAATGCTGGTACTACAAGAACTAATCAGTCCTCTGCAAGTGGATATTTTTATATGTACAGCACAATTACCCTTATGGAGGTAGCAGCATAATGGCTTTAATTCTAAGTGGCGATACTGGCCCATCTTTTGTACAAACGGCTGCAATGCCGACTGGCACAGTACTGCAAATAGTTCAAGGCACCTCCACAACGCAAGTTACAACAACTTCAGCTTCACTTGTAACGACTGGATTAACGGCATCAATTACACCAAGATCGGCTAGTAACAAAATACTGGTAACAATTACTGGTGGGGATTTTGATACCCAAGGTGGTGGTATTCAAGTTTACGGAAGCATCTACAGAAACTCTACACACCTATTTTCTCAGCCATGCACAGACATATACTCACAGGCTAATAGATTAATTACGGGCGTTTCTTTGCAATATTTGGACTCCCCAGCAACTACATCTGCTACTTCTTATACTTTGTATTTTTATGGTGCTGGCAACACAGTTAAGTACAACTCTCAGTCAGGTACAGGGGTTATTACACTACAGGAAATCGCTGGATAATGTTCGGAATCAGCACCTTTGCTCAATCGCCTTTTGCTTCTTTAGGAGGCACTGCGTACCCAGTAGATGTTGCTGAGAGCTTTACCCTATCTGATGTTTATGATGGCCCTGCTACCTTCTTGGGGGAATGGGCGGATTCGTTTTCTTTAGTTGATGGTGACGGCGGTGCTACTACTTTTGACTTCTTTGTTACCAACGAGGAAAACTACTCTTTAGACGATAGCGCTGCAGGATACTGGGATACTTCCGCTGCATTAGTAGAAACCCTAACCCTGACCACTACAGAAGAAGTCCAAGTCGATTTCAACCCAGTACAAGCGGAGTCCGTTACCTATACTGACGAATATGTTGGTAGGCAAAATGCGGTTGGTTTGGACGAGGAAAATGCTGACTTTACAGACGTATGGGGTGTGCTGGCTAACTTTAACCCTACCCAAGCCGAAGACTTTACTTTAACTGCCACCCAAACCGGCTTAGTAGACTTTACCCCAACGGTAGCTGAAACCTATACTTTAACGGAAGCTCAGGCAGGGCAAGTCGACTTTACCCCATTTGTAGCCGAACTTTTAACTCTTTTAGACTCGCCAAGTGCTACCGGTTGGTTTAAAATTAACGACGATCAGAACGTAGTATGGCAAGCTGCGGATAACTCCCAGACGGTTACATGGCAGCAAATTGGGGATGACCAAAATCCAAACTGGGTAGTAATTAACAATACGCAAGGGTAAATCATGACAACCTATTCAACCTCATTAAAACTCGAATTACCGGGCGACGGACAACAATCCGGTACTTGGGGGCAAACTACCAATAAAAACTTTGGAACCCTTGTAGAACAAGCTATTACAGGCGTACGAGATATTACAATGCTCGATGCCGATTATGTCCTAACTAGCCTTAACGGTACATCTGATGAAGCTAGAAATGCGGTATTGGTTGTGGCTGGTACAAATTCGGCTACCCGTCAGGTTGTTTGCCCATTAGTAGAAAAAGTCTATATTGTTAAAAATGCCACTACTGGTGGTCAGGATATTACTATTGGTGCTTCTACAGGCTTATTAGTTACTGTACAAAACGGCGTTACTCAGATTGTCTACTGCGACGGCATTAACTTCTATAACGTGGTTAACCCTAACTACATTACAGGTAACCTAAGCATTACCGGTGCTTTAACGGTTGTAGGCGCTATATCCGGCGCAGCGGTTTCTGGTACTACTGGTACATTCTCAGGCGCCGTGACTGGCCTATCATTTGCGGGTGCAGGTACTGGCTTGACTGGTACAGCAGCTTCTCTATCTATTGGTGGTAACGCAGCAACGGCAACCCTAGCTACTAATGCTACTACGGCAGCGGCGGCAAACAGTTTAGCTACTACAGCTTGGACAGTAGTAGAATCAGGTGGCTACTTATATTTTAAAAATGGTGGTGTAAACAAGATGCGTTTAGATAGCTCTGGTAATCTGTTGGTTACCGGCAACGTGTCTGCCTATCAAACAATTACTTAAGGAACCCAAATGCTATTTGAAATACACGCTGAGAAAAGCGCCAGCGACAAGAAAGTATTTCTCTACGATAATGAGACCAACGTCCTCAAGGGTGTTGATGGGTCTGAGTATAAATACCGTGACGGTGGGGTTGAACAACATCAACTACTCTACACCTCATTTGATAAAAACCACCCGCTCAAAAAATCAAAGCATATTCAGCTTCTTAAGATTCAAATGGGGCTGTCCTGTAACTATTCCTGCGACTATTGCAGTCAGAAGTTTGTAGAACGTTCTGAGTCAACAACTGCTAAAGACGTAGCACCCTTCATGGAAAAACTTAAGGTATTGGAGTTCTCTGAAGAAGCTGGTCTTAAAGTGGAGTTCTGGGGTGGCGAGCCACTTGTATACTGGAAAACCCTAAAACCATTAGCCGAAGCAATCCGTGAGAAGGTGCCATACGCACGTTTTTCTATGATTACCAACGGTTCTATTTTGACCGATGAGATTATTGACTGGCTTATGATGATGGACTTTTCCGTGTCTATTAGCCACGATGGCCCCGGTCAAGCAGTACGTGGTCCTGATCCGTTTGATGACCCAGAAACTAAAGAGCGCATCTTAGGTTTTTACCGCATGATGACCCGCCTCAAAAAGGGCATTAGCTTTAACTCTATGCTTTCTGCTAAGAACCAAAGCCGCAAGGTTATTTCTGATTGGTTCCGTGAACTGACTGGGGATAAGGATATTGCCCTAGGTGAAGGCGGTATCGTAGATGCTTACGATGAAGATGGTATTACTAACTCACTTCAGTCTTTACAAGAGCACTTTGAGTTCCGCCGTACTGCCTTTGCTGACATCTTTGCTACCGGTGGAGATATTGGTTTTAAGATGCAGTTAGAAAAGATTGATAACTTTACTCGTTCTGTATTATCCCAAACTAGCGCTAGATTCTTAGGTCAAAAGTGCGGTATGGACGACGAGCATGTATTGGCTGTTGACCTGCATGGTAATGTATTGACTTGCCAGAATGTATCGGCTGTAGAGGTATCAAAAAATGGGGAATCCCATTTAGGTGGTACTTTAGATAACTACAAGAATGTGGCTATTAAAACCTCTACTCATTGGTCTAAACGGGATAATTGCTCAAGCTGCCCTGTATTGCACCTATGCAAAGGTGCTTGTATGTTCTTAGAAAATAGCTTCTGGGATACATCTTGTGCTAATGCTTACTCAGATAACGTAGCTCTATTTGCTTTAGCTATAGAGAAAATGACCGGTTATATACCCACGTTAATTAAAGCTGAAGGTTTACCTCTTGAGCGCCAAGACATTTTTGGTACACACTATACACACAAAGAGAAACCAGTTAAAAAGTTTATCCCAATTAAAGTAGTTAGCGATGTTGTCGGCAAGATCGACGATGTTGAAGTTTATGGAAAATCGAGGTTAGCCGCATGACACTACCATCATCAGGTGCAATATCTATTAGTGACGTTAGCGAAGCTATTGGACAAGCGCCAACTTATTCTACAAGTCTTAGCTTTTTAAATGACTTAATTTTGCCAGCGCAGCGCCCATCAACGCCTAGCCTGTCTGCGTTCTACAACCTTAACTACTACCAAAGTAGCATGAATGGTAATTGCGATAATGGCAACTGCAACTGCGCTTGTAACTGCAGCGGTAACATTCAGTGCAACAACTGCTCTACAGCTAATATCAACTGCGCTAACTGTGATACCCAAAGCTGGCTACAGACTGGTGCTAACTGTGCTTGTACGTACAACTGCTCTACCATCCAAGATATTGTTTACAACTGTAACTGTAACTGCGCTTGCTCTAAGATTATCTGTACTAAGCTGTACCAAATTGGCATGATGCCGTATAACATCTTTGCAGCAGACCAACAATACGGTGAATGGTTAAAGAAGAACGACCGTGCTGTATATCGTGGCTACATTAAATGGGCTAAGAATGTTACATCATGGATTGACGGAGAAGGTCCGGACTTTATGATTTGGATCCGTGATAAAGCCTTGCGTAAACAAAAGCAGCAAGAGGCTGCTACTAAGTGGGCTTATAAAATTGCTACCCCATGGTCTGAGCATATGGCATACCTAATGGGTGCGGTTAAGACTGACAATACTATGGGTCGCATCATTATGAATATTGGTCGCCCAATTTGTAAGGTAGTATATGCTCTACCTAAGAAACGAGTAGTGCCTGACTTTGTTGCTACTTGGACTATGTGGGCGTTGTTTTTCTTTAGTTACTACACAGCAAAAACTTTGTCTAGTAACAAGGCTAAATCTTTAATAGGAAATCGTATCTATGAACGTTGAAAATACCGAGCTGTATAGACAGCATATCGTACATTACTTTGATGAGCAGTTAGGGCGTGACATCGTTAATCTACCTGCGCATGACCGCAATCGTTTATTTCAAATGTTGACTGACTATGCAGACATCCTGCGTACTTTGCTTCATGAAGGTATTCCAATTATTGAGCATGTTCTTGGCAATTCTTGGAACGTAGATTCCGGTGAATTACAGCACGCTAATGAAATGATCCGTCAATACGAAGAGTGGAAGAATGTTCGCTAAGTTAAAGACTAACCTTGGTAAGCTGGAATACAGCCAACTAGATAAGCAAGTTGATTATGGCAACGTAATCTCCTACTTTAATGTAGAACTGCCTAAGCTAGATGAGGTACTTGGGGTAATCCCTGAGAAGTACCGTAATGCCTTTTCTATGTCGGTAATGAAAATTAACGCTGGTGTCCCTGCACATACAGATAGTGGTATAAAAACAACAATTAACTTTTACGTTAAAACCCCACCCTGTAAGACAGTCTTCTATAAGACTCCTACTAAACCTACAACATATCAAATCCTGAACCAGACTAATGGGGTCTTATTTGATGAAAAAGATTTGGAAGAAGCAGATAGCTTTGTTGCCCAAGAAGGAGAAGTATGGTGCTTAGATGTAACTAAGCCTCATGCCGTACAGCCTTTAGAAGACTTAGAAGAACGTGTGGCTGTAACCCTAGCTACTGATACTTACTATTTCCAAGAAGTATGCAGTATGTTAAATGATACTGGAAACATATAATGTTCTACGAAGAACTAGACCTAGGTATTGACCTTGAGAAGCTAAGGGAAGATGTGCGCAATCACGTGTTTACCTTGGGTGACCAAGTAATCCAAGGCGAGGAATACGAAACCCCGCAGTATAAAGGCTTTGGTGGCTGGAGCCTGCTCTCCTACACAGGCGACTGGAAAAACGGGTTTGAGTTCTACCAAGGCGCTGATAAAGCGGCTACCGAGATTTTATTCCCAAAAGGGCAGGATAACTCTAAAACTTTAAAGTACCTTGGTGTTGCACACTCTATAGAGTATGACAAGCCTACACAGGCGTACGTAGGGGAAATCAAGCGGGTACTAGATAAGATTGCTGATATGGGGTTTACCCCAAGAAGGGCTAGGGTAACCTGCCTTAAAGCAGGGTGTAAGTCTTTAGTGCATACCGATGGGGAACCGACAGAATATATAGCCCGTATCCATATCCCGCTATTTACAAACCCTAAGTGTGTATTCCTCTGCGAAGGGCAAAACCTACATATGGAGGCCGGAAAAGCTTACATAGTATGGGTTAATACATGGCACCAAATCCGTAACGACTCTAACGAGGACCGCTACCATATCATCATGGATGCGTACGATACCCAAGGAATAACTAAGGGGTTTAAGTATAATGGTGATATTTCACAGTTAAAAGCATTTGCGCAAAAACAACGTGAAAAAATAGAGAACGCTGTAATAACTCCAGAGGAGTTTGCAAAGTTCGAAGCAATCCGACAAACCTTTATTACCAAGAAAACTGCGTAAGGAAAATTATGTTTATTATCAATTGGTTATTTGACAAGCTTGGCTACATGCCAAAAATTACAGTGGACGCAAAGTTCGAAGCATGGCCTTTCCCTGCGGTTAGCGAAGATTTTGAACCACGTAAAGAAAAGAATGATAGTTCCGCAAAAAAGCCTGCAGTAAAGAAAGCCACCACACGTAAGCCAAAAGCTGCTGTTGTTGCTAAAACTGCACGCACAAAAAAGGTGAAATAAAAGTGTGGTATGCCCGATCCATTAGGACTCTCCGAGGGGGTAAAGGGGCTTAGTGCGGGCTTAGACGGTAGTCGTGAGGCTGCTAAATCCGTTACTAAAAGTATTGAAGGTATACAGAACGATAGCTTTGAAGTAGCCCAGCGTAAAGCACAAGAACGCATACGGGCTAGAAGAGAGGCAGAACTAAAAAAAGAGCGGGCGCTAGTTAAAGCTCTTGATGAATGGAAGCGCAAGAAGCAAATCTCCGATGAGGAGGCAAGGTTAAAGATAGACTTTGTAAAGAAGTATGGGGCAAAAGAATGGGATGCAGTATTAAAGATTAAGCTGGACATAGAAAACATGGAACGTAAAAACAATGAAGAGTTTCAGCATGATCTAAAGGAAGTAAGGCGGGTGCAGGTATGGTGCTTTATTGCAGCGTTAATTGTGACCCTATGGCTTAAATTTGTATTAGGAGTTATTTAATGTTTGGTATAGACGACATCATTGGCGTAGGAATGAAGCTGGTAGATAAGCTAATCCCTGACCCAGAAGCAAAAGCAAAAGCCCAGTTAGACTTGGCACAACTTGCGCAAAACGGCGAACTGCAAAAGATTCAAGCAGATATGAACGAAGCCCAAGAACTTACCAAGCGCCTACAAGCGGATATGGCTAGCGATAGCTGGCTGTCTAAAAACATTCGCCCAATGACTTTGATTGCCATCCTTGCAGGTTATTTCACCTTTGCTATGTTATCGGCATTTAACATTGAAACCAATAAATCTTATGTAGAACTGCTTGGGCAATGGGGCATGTTGATTATGTCTTTCTACTTTGGTGGTCGTACTCTTGAAAAAATCATTGATATGAAGAGCAAAAAAGATGATAAGTAAGGAAACAGTCCCCGGGTTTGTAACAGTTTGCGTAACCATTACGCTTTGCATAGTTGTTTGCGGTATGGTATTTGGTATGTTATTTGGTTTGTTTGATAACGATATTAGCAACGATAAGATTTTTGAAGCCATTACACCTGCTTTCCAAACTATTATTGGTGGCTTTATTGGCTTGATTACAGGTATTAAGATAGGACAAGACTCAAATGACGAATGAACAATTAGCAGCTTTAGGTATTGACGCTAAGTGGTTAGAGCCTTTGAACGAGGTATTTGCTAAATATGAAATCAACACACCTGTCCGTCAAGCAGCGTTTATTGGTCAGTGTGCTCATGAGTCTGCTAATTTCAAGGTGCTTCAAGAAAACCTTAACTACAGCGCAGAAGGGTTAATGAAGACTTGGCCTTCTAGATTTCCAAATAAAGAAGTTGCTGACCAATACGCACGCCAGCCAGCTAAAATAGCAGGTAAGGTATATAACGGGCGCTTAGGGAATACTTCTGAAGAGGAAGCTGCTAAATATTTAGGCAGGGGTCTTATCCAATTAACTGGTAAGGAAAATTATGCAAACTGCGGATCTGGTATTGGTGTGGATCTTATTGGGCATCCTGATTGGCTACTTGATCCTAAATATGCGGCTTTAAGCGCAGGCTGGTTCTGGAACAAAAAAGGACTAAATAGCTTGGCAGATGCTTCAGATATTGAGACAATGACAAAGAGAATTAATGGTGGCTTGATTGGTTTAGATGACCGCAAAGCCAAAATTGCGAAAGCATTATCTGTACTAGGGTAAACCCTCATGCCATTACAAAAATTACAATTTAGACCCGGCTTAAACCGTGAAGGCACTGACTACTCCAACGAGGGTGGCTGGTATGACGGGGACAAGATTCGTTTTCGTTCTGGCTTTCCTGAAAAAATTGGCGGCTGGACACGTGCAACTAATAACCAATATCTTGGTACTGCCCGTGCTTTATGGAACTGGATTGACTTAGATGGTACTAACTACCTAGGTATTGGTACTAGTAAAAAATATTATGTTGAGCGTGGTGGTGACTTTTACGACATTACCCCATACTCTACCATTCAAGTTAATTTAGGCGCTCCTTCAGGTCCATTTACCGCAACTAATGGCTCTGCAACAATTACAGTAACCGACGGTACCTATAACCCATCTATTGGGGATTACGTAGTATTTTCTGGGTGTACTACTTTGGGCGGTAATATTACTGCTGGTGTTTTAGACCAAGAATATGAAGTTCTTACTGTCCCATCGCCTACTACTTTTACTATTGCTGCTAAAGACCCAACTACGGGTTTACCAGTATTAGCTAATGGCAGTGATACAAACCACGGCGGCGCAACTGTTACAGCATCTTATGAAGTACCTATTGGCTTGGATGTTTTTGTTATTGGTACTGGCTGGGGTGCGGGTCCTTGGGGTGTAGGCGGCTGGGGCGATGCGTACATTGGTGGTGGTATTGGGCAGCAGCTTCGCCTTTGGTCTAATGACAACTACGGTCAGGACCTTGTAATTGCTCCTCGTGGGGGCGGTATCTACTATTGGCAAGATTCTTTGGGTGTTGCGTTCCGTGCTGAGTCTCTAAATACACTGGCTACTTTTAAAGGGTATGACGGTGCTTTTGTACCAAATACAACTAACCAAGTATTGGCGTCAGCTATCCAGCGGTTTGTAATTGCTATGGGTGCAAATAGCTACGACCCTACAGATTCGGATACCATTTTTGACCCAATGCTAGTGCGCTGGTCAGACCAAGAAAACCCATACGACTGGGTACCTGCAGTGACAAACCAAGCTGGTGAGTTCCGTTTATCTAACGGTTCTTATATCATGGGGTCCCGTGCAACTCGTCAAGAGATTTTGGTTTGGACTGATTCTTGCTTGTATTCTATGCAATACCTTGGGCCTCCTTATGTATGGGGCTTTAATATCTTGATGGACAACATATCTGTTATGTCTCCTAACTCTATGATTACGGTTAATAACGTAACGTATTGGATGGGCACAGATAAGTTCTATATGTATTCTGGTCGTGTTGAAACATTACCTTGCTCCTTACGCCAATACATTTTTGCCGATATTAATAAAGACCAAGCGTACCAAGTGTTTGCTGGTAGTAATGAAGGCTACAACGAGATTTGGTGGTTCTACTGCTCAACTAACTCAAACGACATTGATAAATACGTAATTTATAATTACCTTGACCGTGTTTGGTATTACGGCACAATGGCACGTACAGCATGGCTAGATTCTGGTATTCGTGAATACCCTATTGCTGCGGACTACAACAACCGTATTTTGTACCATGAGTCTGCTGTGGATGATGTATCTGGCTTAACTCCAGTGCCTATTAACGCATACGTGCAGTCATCTGATTTTGATATTGGTGATGGACATAACTTTGGGTTTGTGTGGCGTATCCTTCCCGATATTAATTTTAATGGCTCAAATGTAAACGCACCTTATGTAACCATGACGGTTAAACCTCGTGCAAACTCTGGAGCACCTTATAGTACAGCTGATAACCCTAGAGTAACCAGTGCGGATAATTATTCTCGTGCTGGGGTATATAACATTCAAGAATTTGATGGTCAGGTATATACACGCCTTCGTGGTCGCCAGTTAGCTTTCCGTATTGAGTCTAATTCATTGGGTGTATCTTGGCAGTTAGGTAGCCCCCGTATTGATATTCGTAATGATGGGCGTAGATAATGGCAGTTAAAAATGCACCCTTACGGGCTACAAAAGCACCTAATATCCCTATTAGTCCGGTAGACTATGACCAGCGTTATGTTGACCAGCTTACAAATGCCTTACGTCTTTATTTTACGGCTATAGATAACTTTACCCAAGCTACAGTAAACCCGCTTAATGGGGATACTGCTAATAGACCATTAGATACTGTACAGCTGCCATTACCTATAGGGCAGTTTTATTTTGATACTACTCTTGGTATTCCTATCTGGTGGGATGGAACTCAATGGGTAAATGCTTCCGGAACTGCCGTTTAAATGATAAACTTGACACCAAATAACCTTATGGGGCAAATATGAGCCTACACGCAGCTGCTAAACACCTATCGGCACAAGGCCGAGGTAATGATAAGATGTTAGTCCACATGACCCCTAGTGAAGTACGGGGTCTACAGGCCATTGCTAAAGCGCAAGGGCATGAACTAACTATTAACCCAGAAACAGGCTTGCCAGAAGCGGGTATTTTAGAGCAAGTCCTTCCTATGATTGCTGCTGGTGCGGCTATCTACTTTACTGGTGGTTTGGCAGCGGGGGCTTTGGCTCCTGCATTGGGTACTACAGCTGCTGGTATTTTAGGCGGTGCTGGTGCTGGTGCGTTAATTGGTGGTGGTATGTCTGCTATCCAAGGTGGAGACGTTGGTAAAGGCGCTCTTATGGGCGGTGCTACCGGTGCTTTGGGTGGGGCTATGGGCGGTTTTGATGCTTCTATGGCTACTCCTCCTACAGGGGAAACCATTAATGCCGTTGCTGGTGCTAATGCTAACGTACCTGTAGAAGCTGCAAATACCATGACTGGGGCTAGCCAAATTAACCCTGTTAGTGGCGCACAAGTTGACCCATATGCTGGCTTGGCTGGTACAACCCCATCTGCCCCCGGCGCTGCTGCGCCTCAAGTTAATCCTAATATGACTAGTGGTTATAGTCCTGTATCGCCCGGTGCTACATCCCCCGGTGGTGCTTCTTCCTTACCTCAATCTGCATTGACCCCAACTGGTCCTAGTGCCCCTGCACCTACTACAAATACCCCACCTCCTCCAGCTGGTAGTAGCCTATCTACAAGCCAAAAAATGATGCTAGGTGGTCTTGGTGTTATGGGTTTAAGCGCATTAGAAAAGAAACCCGGTGCCCCTACAGTTGCTGAGCAGCCAAGCATTTTAAAGCGTATTTCGCCTGATTTCCATGCGCAAGAGCCAGTTCAACCAAACCCATACTACAAAGCACGTTACCCAACCTATGCTGCTAAAGGCGGTTTAATGGCTGTTGGCGGTCCTGTTGAACAGATGAGCCAAAATACAATGGGCGGTCAAGGCAATATGTTCCCACAAAGTCAACAAGAACATACCAATTTTGCTACCCCAACACAGATGCCAGCTTCTGCTGAGGTTATCCGTTCTGACTACGATACAAAAACTAACCCATATACTGGTGTAATGATGGCTAAAGGTGGCGTTGCTGCTTATGCTGGGGATACTGGTAGTGCTGTTAAAAAGAAGAAAAAAGCTGAATATACTTCCGAAGCTAAAATTGCTAGCTTAGACCCGCATGAGGCTGGTATTGCCCGTCTTGGTAACGTTATGCGTGAAGCACAAGTACCACAAGCTGTATCCGCTGGGCTACAACCTACAATGCAATTAGGTCAATTAAACTTGGCTCGTGGTGGTGAGGCTCATTTAGGTGATTACTCTGATGGCGGTCGTTTACTTAAAGGTCCCGGTGACGGTGTATCTGATAGCATCCCTGCCTCTATTGGTGGTAAACAGCCAGCCCGCTTAGCTGATGGCGAGTTTGTAGTCCCTGCTAGAATCGTGTCTGAACTAGGTAATGGGTCAACTGATGCAGGTGCTAGAAAGCTTTACAGTATGATGGATAGAATCCAAAAGAAACGCCGTGCTACTAAAGGCATTGCGACTAATACTAAAGCAGATAAATTTTTACCGGCTTAAGGAAAGAATATGGCGGGAGGAACGGGGGGAACCCCAGCAAACCAACAAAGTTCCCAAACGGGGACTTCACCTTTTGTACAGCAAATGACTGCTGGTAAACAAACTAGCCCATTACAGCAAATGGGGTTAGAAGCAATTATGTCTAACTTTATGAACATGGCTCAGCCACAAGGGGCGCAGCCTGTTCAGCGTGGTTTAATGCCTACCTACCAAAGCTCTGCGTTACAATACAAACCTGACTATGCTGCAATCCAGCATAACTTAACTCGGGTACAGCCAAGCGTGCAAGAACAGCAAAGATTAGCAGCTATAGAAGAAGCAAGAATAAGGGCGGAGCAAGACGCATACAACGCTGCTCACCCACAATCTAATCCTTATGATTATGGTGGCGGAGGATGACCTTAACTATAGCCCCTGTAACCCCAGCACATGTACACCAGTCTTGGCCTGTAGTAGAGAAATTCTTAGCAGAAGCCATTAAATGGGGTGGAGAAGACTACACGTTAGACCAAGTTAAGACTTATTTGGCACGTGGGGATTGGATGCTAGTAGTAGCAGTAGATGAAGAAAACAACGTTCATGGCGCAGCGGCGGTTAACTTTTTTAACATGCCTAACGACAGAATTGCATTTGTAGTAGCAATTGGCGGTAAATTAATTAGTAATCAAGATACATACCAACAGTTCTCAACCTTACTAAAGAGCTACGGAGCGACTAAAATACAAGGTGCTGCCCGTGAATCTATAGCACGGTTATGGACTAGATATGGGTTTACAGAACGCTACAGGATTGTAGAGGCAAAGATATGAAAAGTTATTCCAGACGAGAGTTATACGCCGCAGGTGAGTGCCTAGGTGATTCTTCAACCGTACACAAAGTTGGTGGCGGTCGCATTTATGGTGGCGGTGGCTCAGGTGGGGGTTCTCCGGGTCCTAGTGTTACAAACACCCAAACATCTAACATTCCTGAATACGCTCGTCCCTATGTAGAGAACATGCTCGGATCTGCTCAAACGCAGATTTATAACGATGACATGACGACTTTCCGTCCGTACACTCCATATAGTACAGATGTAAATAATTACTTTGCAGGGTTTTCCCCATTACAACAATCTGCTCAACAAGCTGCGTGGAACCTACAAACTCCTGAGCAAATCGGAGCGGGTTCTGGTTTAGCTGGTGCAGCTGGTTTAGGTTCATTAGGCGTAGCAGGTCAAGCTGCAGGTGCTGGTCAACAATACGCTAACCAAGCTACAAATCCTAATGCAATCTCTGCGTACATGTCTCCTTACCAACAGCAGGTAACAGACTACCAAAAGAGCCAAGCGTTGCGTGATTACAACATGGCTGCTCCTATGCGCCAAGCTAAAGCAGTTGGTCAAGGTGCCTTTGGTGGCAACCGTTTAGCTATTGAAAACGCAGAAGCACAACGTGGCTTGATGTCTCAGTTGCAAGGTATCGAAGCAACAGGTCGTCAAAATGCCTTCCAAAATGCGCAACAAGCTCAGCAGTTTGGCGCTAACTTAGGTATGCAAGGATATGGCACAGCCCTTCAAGGTTTGGGTCAAGCTAATCAAGCTGCCGGTACATTGGGCCAATTAGGTACTCAACAACTTGGTGCACAACAAGGCATTATTGGTACTCAATCTCAAATGGGTGCTCAACAACAAGCCCTTGAGCAAAACAAGATCAACCAATCTATTCAAGATTACGCTACAGCTCAGCAGTACCCATTCATGCAGTTGGGTATGATGAACGCCTTGTTACGTGGTTTGCCATTACAACAAGCTACTACTCAACAGTATCAAGCTGCTCCAAGCACTATGTCCCAGCTGGGCGGTCTTGCTGCTACCGGTATTGGTACCTATGGTGCTATGGGTGGTTTTAAAGCTGGCGGTGGTCAGATTAAAGAGTATGCAGATGGTGGGGAAGTACAAGGATATGCTGGTGATGAAGGTAGCGTAGTGGGTGGTTTAGACCTTATTGATAAAGTGTCAAACGAACTAGAAACAATGCCTACTGAAGAATTAGCTAAGCTGGCTAAAACTAGTTCAAGCGAAACCGTCCGTGAAAAGGCTGGTGCGATTCTTGCTATGAGTCAAGCGGCGGCGGCACAGGCTCCAAAGAAACCGGCTGGTATTGCAGCTGCCCCAGTTCCTGAAACAATGTTTAGTGCAGCAGGTGGTGGCATTATTGCTTTTGCCGATGAAGGTTTAGTACCTAAATTAGATGACGAAGGTAATCCACTTCCCCCAACTCCAAGCCTAGAGCGTAGACCAAAACCTGAAGCTACTATTGCGAAGTCAGCAGCTAAAGAAGGTAGAGCCGACATTGGTGGTTTTGGTAACGTACAGCGCTATATCGAAGGTTTAAAA
>Ga0181344_1000292_pt1 | contig 20291 bp, 29 predicted proteins | sample Su13VDMLBDD_FD_130098 | JGI IMG/M metagenome (GOLD analysis project Ga0181344, IMG submission 130098) | Freshwater viral communities from Lake Michigan, USA - Su13.VD.MLB.D.D | ecosystem: Environmental > Aquatic > Freshwater > Lake | place: USA: Michigan | collected 2013-07-15
ATGAAGCTGTAGCAATGTATGTAGATGTAATTAAATTAGCGTGATGAAATTTATGACAAACATAAAAATTACCATTTATTACAAATCCTATTCTAACTGTGCCTACACCTAACCACTCTAAATCCATAAATAAAATCTGAGCTTTTGTAAGATCAAGTGTAATTCCACTAGGGCCTGAGCCATTTAAAGGATCTACGTTCCAGCTTGCTTGAGCAACAGGTGTATTTACTAATGTTCCTGAAACAGAACTTCTTTCAACAAAACTTACTGTATTATCATTTTGTTCTAAATAATACCCATTTGCTGCTCCGTAATAACCTACTCTTTGCCTAAGTCCTGTTTTAGCAGCACTCATTACAAATGTGTTAAGCACAAGAAGGCTTTTGCCAGGCTGATAAGAAAACACTTTTGTAGTTTCTCTAATTACTTCAGAACCTGATGCAGCTGTTACGCTTAAATCTACAAGACCTTGATTAGCATTAAATACAGCAGTACCGCTAGTAGCTGTAACAGTTGACCACAATTCATTATCATCAAACCTGTGACTTGAGTCAAATAGTGTAAATGGAGTACTGACTCTGAGTCTACCAAATGCATCTATATTAGGAGAGTTTGCATATGAAACCTCACTACTAAATATACTGTATCCTGAATATCCTTGCATAAAATTAACTTAATTCTGTACCAAATAATTGAAATGAAAGACTAGCATTTCCTGAATATACTCTTACAACATCTGTTGTTGCAAGAGATATACCTATAGTTGCAATAAATGTATCATTGCCTGCTAATGTAACGTCATAATAAAGATAATCTTTATTCGCTGTAGATCCACCACCTTGAGAAATAGATACTCTAAATGTAGTTTGTGTTCCACCTCTATTACATATAGAAATTGAACTACATACAGCAGATCTAGAAGCAGGAACAGTATATAAATCTGTTTCTGTTGTAGCTGAAGGACTAGATTGCCCTAATATTTTATACGCATTTGCCATATTATGCTCCCATTAATAAAAATAAATCTTGATATCCCAATGAAGAACTATTAGTTCCTGAACCTGGATCAAGTTGTGCAGTTTCTATTATATAAAACTGATTAAGATTTGAGTAATTAACTGCTTTAATTGTTATTGAATATATTAAAGCAACTGATGCATCTGTATAAGCACTAGATGCTATGTAATTACCAGTAGTTGCATTTAATGATACAGTAACTGGATTTAAAGATATATCTAAAGGCGTTTCATAAGTCGGTTTATTTGCACCGTCAACTTTTGAAAGTATAGCGTTACCCGACAAGCCAAATTCCCCTTCGTTGATAGTCGATGTTGAAGGCTTAGTGATGGTGCCGCTTGTTCCTGTGATAATCTCGTAATATGTGACCTTATATTCATTGTTTTCTAAATTTGTTACTCTAGCATCTAGTCCAGCAGGAGATGATCCTGAAGTTGGATTAGATGAAAATAACCTGTATTTATATTTTAAAAAATTACTCATTATTATAAAGTTTCAGATTTAAGTATTAAAAACAATTTATTGTTATTTTTAATATTTATTTATAATACTGAACATATAATCTTGCAGCATTTCCAGATGTAGCTATTATTCTAAAATTAATTAGATTTTCTAAAGAACTTACGTCAAATATATCTAAATCAGCTAATCCTATTCCATCGCCTGAAGCTGGAGGTGTTGTATCTCCTAACAATAAATATCTTGCAGATATTCCAGTAGCACCTGCGCCAAACTCAATACGCATTTCAGCATAATTTGCATTATCTGGCACTGTTAAAGAAAATGGTGCAGCATCATCAATAGATAATAATTCATAACCTATGGCAATCTTATCTTTTTTTGTAACTTTTAATAAATCTAAAAGTATACTTTTTGTTTGATCTGAATTAAATGGCATTTTATTTTAATTTTAATTTTATTATTAATCATCATTGCAGTCACATTTGCCGCAAATATCTTTAGCATTTTGTACAACTATAGCAAATTCTTCAGTAGTTAAACAGTTAATTGTGTTTAAATTTTCAGGTACTTCGCCACTAATAGGGTTTTGTAAATTATATTTTAATAACTCTTTTATAAAAGAATTAAGCAATATAAGTTTAATAGAGTCATCACAAGCACCATTCACCAAGTTATTACCAATATCTATTGATAAACTTGCAGAACAGCACTTTAACTTTGTTATTAAAAAATCTAATTTTTCTTGAGTCATTTTATACTTGCCATATACTATGTAATACTGCAGCACTTATTGTTGCTGTACTACTTGTTGTGTTTATAACTAAACCAATTACATCTGTGTTTGCAAATGTAATTAAACCAGTTTTAAAATGAATTTGACCAAATGTGCCAAAATCAACTCTTCTTGATGGCCCAACTTGCGAACCATTTTTTGTAAAATAAAAAGTACAATTGTGAGAAGCTTCTGAATCTATATTCATATCTAACCACAATATATAACTTCTATTAGTTGAATCTTTAAATAAGTTAGTTTCAAGTCCTGTAAAAGTATTTACTCCTGAAGTTAAATCACCGCTTAATTCTGTTACAGCAGATGAAGATTGAAATATAATTCTTTCTTGAGTTCCTGAAGGGCCTGGATCACCTTGTGGGCCTTGAGGGCCTGTAGGGCCAGCTGGGCCAATAGGGCCTTGAGCACCTGTTGCACCTGTTGGTATTAAACCATTATTTATTTCATCGTTACAAGTTGTGCACATTTTTATAATATTTTATAGTATTAATATAATGATTTTTTTAATTATCTGCAAGTTTTACAACCAGTATTTGTACATAATTTATCTAGTATATTCTTTATAGTAGTATACTCTGTTAAATTATTACAAAATGCAGCATATTTTAAAGACTCTAAAAAAGCTTCAGCTTTTAAAAAGTTCATAGTATTCTTATTATTTTCTCTGTAAGAATCACATTCTCTTACATTTATTTTAGCCTTTAATCTTGATACACAGCAAGTTGAGTTGCATGTAAAGATATAAGACTTAGTAGTTGAAACAGTTAATTCCTCATCATCTAAATTGATGTATGTTACTGTGTATTTAAATGTCCATTGACCATCTTCAATATTAGTTCTTCCTCCTATTTGACTAGCAGGTATAACATATTGAAAATTTGGATTAGAATTAGGAAAGTAAGTTGTTGTTAACAAATTTACCGTGTAAGTAACTAAATCTGGCGCAGTTATTACTAATGTAGCTGAAACTACTGAAGCTAATCCTGGAGGTGGATAATACCCTGTAGGATTAGTTGTTGCATTATATGCACCAGTTTGATCTGAAAATGTTAATTCACTACACCCTGTAGTTTGACAAGCGTTAAAGTTTAATACTAATGCCATTTAATATGATTTATTTGATTTAAAAAAACCCAAAGTTGCACAGCACATGGCCATACAACTCTGGGTAACAACAAAGGTAAAAAGTCTAGATAGAAATGTTTGCAAATGCACCAGGAGTACTAGTCATCCAAGCATCAAGAATATCTTTAGCATCTTGACCTACAGCTGACAATGAGTTATAAGCACCACCAGCAGTTATTGCAGGTACAGCGATTAATACTGATTTATTTGCAGTTGCAACAACACCTGTTGGAGTAACAACAGAATCATTGAATTCGATAGTTATTAAGTCGTATTTTAAACGTACTTTAGCAGCAGCAGTAGATAAGTTAGCTACAAGTGGACTAGTTAAAACAGCAACAGTAGTAGATATGAAATATTTAATCTCATAATTAACACCGCCTAATTCAACTTTCTCACCTGGTCTAATGATTGCAGCTACAGTTGCACTAAATGTAACAGTATCTTCACCAGAAGTACCAGTTACAGTTGGAGTAATTGAAGCAGAAAGAAGGTAAGTTGAAGTAGCAGCATATTCAAATACTGGAATAGGCCACATTCTTCTGTTGATAGCACCTTCGTATGCTAAATCTTTATTCTCAATAGTGTAAACTTGGTTGTAAGTACCTGAACCATAAGCCATTGGTTGGATTAATGTACAAGTTGTAGTTGTACCAAATCCTGAAGCATCATTAACTTGTACTGAGAAATATACTTGGTTAGGAGTATAAGTAGTGTTATAGAATTGATCTACATCTTTTGCAGTGATTTCAACACCAAATGCAGTTGCACCAGTTACACCATAAACACCTGTACCATTACCTACTACTATAGCTACAACTTCAGCTTTCCATGAACTATTGTTGATAGTTGAAGCGATTGTAGTTGCTAAACCTAATTGAGTAGCAGAAGCTGGTGATTGGAAATTTACATTTAATAACTCAGGACGTTGTGAATATAACCATTTATCATTTTTAAAACGAATAGTAAAGTTATAGTTAGTATCATTGTTAACTTCAATTGAACCACTTGCAGCAACAGTTACACCAGCAGTATTTACATAACCACGTTGATAACCGATAGTCCACACATTTCTTTTAGCAGGAGCATAAGATTCTGCTTTGTAAGAAGTAACTGCTGTACCAGCAATTTTCATTGAACGTTTTACATATTCAGACTTACCTTCTACAATGTAGATAGCAGGTTGAGTTGTAATAGTATCAGTACCAGCTGGGTTTAAAGCTAGCATATCTGTACCATAGATACCAATCATACCAGGCGTAATAGCTGATATTGCCGAATTATCAGCAGGCATTGCTGTACCAGCGTCTGCGCTGATGAAAGTGTTTTGCACTCTGTGAATGTTATTCATTTTGTTTTAATTTTTAAGTTTTATAATTAGATAATTGTGTAATTAATTTTCAATAAGCTGTTAAAAGCTGTAGCACTATGTACGTTTCTTACTTTAACAACAAATGATCCATTAGATACTGAAGTTACAGTTGCAACTGGAGCTCCTGTACCACTGTTTACAACAGTTAATAATACTACTGAATCAGAGAAACATTTTGAATTAGTTACAGTAAATGAACCTGCATCAGTGTCAGCTGCAGTAGTTAAAGCTACAGTTGATATTATACCTGATTGAGTGTTAATTGTTACACCTGTACTAATAGATGTTAATTGCGTTACAGCAGTTTTTTCAGTTATAGCAGTAATCATTTCTGCTACTTTTCCACCTAGCACTCTAGGATTTGTCAACAAACTTCCTAAGAAATATGCTGGTTTAATATTGGTTATTTTAGCCATTTTATAATTTTTTATTCTTTTTGGTTATCAATTATTGGAGTAAATGTTGTATTACGTTTAGCTTCTATACCTTCTAATGCAATCTTAATAGCTTCATCAACAATCTCTTGATGAGTATGCTGAGATAATTCACAATTAGTTGGAGTAGTTAAACTCATTGTTAAAGGCTTTTTAATATACCTAAGTTTATAAGTTGCTACATTGCAAAGAGGTGAACAAATTAATTCAGATTTATCTTCATACATTAACCTTAGCACTTTGTAGTAGTCAGGTTGTTTAAATGCATCTAAAGATACTTTGTCAAACTCTACATGTGATATAGGTCTTACTTCAGCATACTTAACTGGGTAATTCCTATATACAGTATTATTATCAGGATCTGTATAATTTATATTGTGATCATTACATTTATCACAATGTTGTTCAACTCTTTCTTGTATAATAAACCAATAATCTTGTGGTAAAGTAAAAAACCTTGCATTGGTATTAATGTTTGTAGATATTCTTGCAGATCCTAATAAATTAACACTTCTAACTAATTCTTTTAAATCATCAGTTCTTTTCTGAGTTTCTTCAAAAGAAGTTCTTTTAGTATTAGTTATACCGTATCTTTGCTTTACAAACCTATCCTGTGCCTGATTAAGAAGTAAATCAATTTCTTCAGGTCTAAAGTTTGGATAGTTTAAGTTATCTAACTTATCCATCCCAAACCTAAAAGATTGATGCATTTCTGTAATCGTCATTATTTACCTTTATTAAGTTTATTTAATCTTGTTTCTAATACTAATTTAACAGATTGATTCTTAGGATTCTTAAAGAATTCTACGCATTCTTCTGTTGAATTTGCAATGGTATCATCACCATGTTTATAGTAATTACCCATTCTTTTTATTAACTTCTTCTCCTCTAATTCTTTAATAAATGCTTTAGTTTTAAGATCACCATCAGTCATTATGTTAAAGAAATTCTTAGGATCTCTTTTCAATTCTAAGTACAATTGAGAACTTGCAGAATCTTCTGACATTAAATCTATGCCTGCCTTACCAAATAGCCTTAAATTGGCTCTTTTCTCTTCAGGAGAGCATTTCATTATTAACTTCATACCTTCGTATTCAAAGTTAAATGTTTCAAGTTCAGCCTTAGCCTTAGCTTCTTCATTATCAATAAAGAATAAAGCATTAGGGTTATTCTTTTCAATCTCACTATTAGCTACTTTATCAGCGGCTAACATAACCTTATATTTAATCTGATTAATAGGGTTATCTAGTACTAGTTCATTGGTTTTAGTATTATGTAGTCTAATTGAATGTTCAATATTAAACGTTTCACTCCACCACTTACTATGTCTGTTTAAATCACCTGGTTTAAGGTTAAGAAGCTTTTCATAATGCTCCTCTTCACTTTTTGTTAAACCTGTTTTAAATCCACCTTTCTTATCATATGGAGCACCTAATGTGGTAACTGATTTTGCATATGAAGAAATTCCAAAATAACCTGCTCTAGGTATCCTTTTAATTTTGACTGTACTTGGGCCATCAAATTCCATTGTTGTTTTACTTTTTAATTGTTGTTATACTTTTTACTTTTTACTTTTAATTAAATAAAAGGGGGCAAGCGGGCGCCTACCCCCAGTTTATATTAATCATTATTAAGAGATGCTATCAACGTCTAGAATTAATTGACCTGCATCTGTAGGATCTTTTAACATTAATCCACACTCACTTAGTACATGGAATTCGTATCCATCTACTGGTGATGATGAAGTACCATTTTTCTTCATTCCATAAGGAGAAGCTAATCCTTCAATATAAGTTGAAGCCATTTCACGACCTTTATGGTATACTTTCATTACGTTAGATTCACCATTGTATTGTTTAAAGTTTAAGAAAGTTGCTTTATAAGACTCAGCTGGTTTACCAGTTTGAGGATGTAAAGTACGGTTACGAACTACAGAGTTATACAAAGGACACTCTTTTAATACAATCTTATCACCATTTAAACCGATGTAAGTTTTGAACTGAGCACCTAAAGTTAATTCTTGACCTGAACCAGTGATGAATTTGCTATCAACTAATGTAAAGTTACTAGCTGAACGCTTCATAGCTTGGTCAAATAAGTTCATAAATTGACGACCACATAATGCAACGTACTCACGATTTCCATCTTCAGTACCGTTGTATGATAAATCATCCATAAAGTCACGTAATACTTGTTCAGTTAAAGAAGTATAGTAACGTTTGTTTGCAGGAGCAATTTGCTCTTCTAAACCAGCACCCATATAAACAGGATTTCCAGAAGAACCTTTCATGTTAGTCATACCGTTAGTTCTAACGTTACCTTTACCATAAATTAAGGCTTTTTCCATTTCATCCATCCACTGAGCCCAGAATTCCCATTCTGCATATTTCACCCAAGTAAAAGCAGTTTCTTTACCTTGAGGATCCATAATTCCAATTTTCAATACTTTGTTTGAAGCAGCACCAGTTACAGCGTACATCTTACGGAAAGTACTCATGTAGTTTTCCATCATAAATGGAGTAGCATAAGTAGTATCTCCACTAGTACGTGAGTGATCATGTTCAACAGTATTAAAATCTTTAGATAATTCATTACCAGTTCCTAATACAGTTTGAGGTACAAACGCTGTAGGATCTTTAGTAACTAATTGTAATTCGTATACAAAGTCAGCACCATCTTGGAAAGGTTCAGCCATTACACGTACAGAGTAACGAGCATCATCTAATACCAATACGTCACCAATTGTAAACCATTTTTCAGGTAAACCAACACGGAAAGTAGTGAAGTTAATACCAGGAGTACTTCCACCATCACCATAAGTTGATTGTGCAACTGAAATAGGCACAGCCTTTTCAGAGTCACCCATTAAAGGCCAACGGTAAACGATATTATCTAACTCCTTAGTACGACCTGTACCAGTAGTTAAAAATGATAATGCGTTTTTGTAACCATTTTGTTTGTTATACACACGAGTGATAACTTCTGACGCCATTGCTGGTTCTGTCAAAAAGAAGGTAGAAAGGTGAGTAGCTTGAGTTAAGCCTGTATGCCAATTACCTTGCGAAATTTGTAGGTCATTTAAGATCATTTTAGTTATTATTATTTTAGTTTATAAATTCCTTATTTTAAATTTTTAAATCCTTGGAATGGATTTGCGTCATAACTTTCATCAGTTCTACCAGATGAAATTTTATCTTTACTAGATTTAGTATAGTTTTTAAGTAAGTTATGGTACTTATTAGCTACTTTAGTTTCTACTTGTTTTTCTAATTTACCTACATCAAACTTATTCATAGCTTGTAAGGCAAATAGAATTGAAGCTTCTCTATCAGAGTCTACAGCTTGTTGATAAGCAGTTTTACCTGTTTTTCTATCTACTGCAGTCATAAAGTTCCAAAGATTTTCCTTAACTTTTGGGGTTAATTTAAATCCTTTAACATCTTCTTTCTTCATTAACTCATCTTTGAAAGTATCCCAATAAGCCTTTTGAGCCTTTTGTTGTTCAATTTTCTGAGCTTGTTGAATTCTAAGAATCTCTTCTTTTTGAGCATCTTCAAACTTCTGAAGCTTATTTAAAGCTGACTTAGCACGTTTTTCTAAAGTACCATTGTCACTCCATTCAGTAACTATATCATCAATATCTTCATTAGATTCTCCAGCTAATCTTAAAGATTCTGCAACTGCAGCCTTTTGATTACTTTCATTATCTAAAGAAAAGTTGCTCCATGAGTGTTCTCCATAATATATATTTAGAAAATCTCTAGGATTACCGCCATTCTGTGTAAACTCTAATAGTTTTACAAAGTCTGGATCTAAACTTTCTGACCATTTACTAATCCTGTTTTCAACAGTTTTATTTACTAGATTTTCCAACCCTTCCTCTTCGTCAGTAAAATCTTCATCGCTATCATCAAAATCAAGAATGTTTTTTTCATATAAAGATTTAGCGAATTCTCTAATTCCGTTAGACTTACTAGGTTCATTATCCTCAGATTCTTCTTGAGAATCAATAGGAGCTTCAAATTCCTCTTCTTCCTCAATTACAGGCTTTTCCTTTTTAGTAGTTTTTTCAATTACCTTAGCTAATGCAGCATCACCTGCAGCTAATCTTTCCTCATCTTGAATCTGATCAGGTTCTTCTAAAATATTATCATCTGTACTTATATCCGAAGGGATATCATTGGTAGGTGCATCTTCAACACCAAATCCACCTTTTAAAACATTGAATGCTTTAAAAGGATCTGTTAAATTACTTTTTTCTTTTGCCATTGTTGTAATGTAAATATAATATTAATTGTTATACTTTTTATAGTTTTTACCAAATTCCATTTGTATTTATATAGCCATTAGTGTTTTTATAGTATTGCATAAATATCACTTTGACGCAAAACTACATAGGTTTTACCTTGAATTTTAATCTCAGCACCTGCATGTTTACCATGCAATATTGTTTGACCTGGCTTAATGTACATCTTTTCATCAGATTTGCCAGGCCCAACACATATTACTTTACCCATTAAAGGTTTTTCTTTAGCACTATCAACTATTATAATACCAGCTGAAGTTTTTTCTTCAGGTTGAAACGGTTCAATTATTACTTTATCTAGTACAGCTTCCATATTTTTACTTTTTACCTTGTTATTAATTATCTTCCTTGTCCTTTATACTTTTTAATTGCTTTACACTTAGGGCCATTTCTCTTAGCGTGTTTACCAACTTTCCTTTTACCATAAGTTACCTTTGTTGTTAATTCTTTAGAGCCAGCCTTTTTTGCCATTTTATTTTAAGTTTTTAAGTTTATATAACGTTTGATAAGCTAAAGTACTTATTTCATCTAATTGATTTTGAATCCAAGTTTCTTTAAACATAATATAAACTGATCCACCATCTACTAATCTAACAAGATTTTCTATTGCTTCAATTGGATCAACTTTTTCAGACATTGGCACAGATATATCTAATATACCGTATTTACCTTGATATGATTCTATTAAAGAATCTGTTAAATCTAATATACCATCATAAAATTCATTTAAAGCTTTGTGAGAAGCATATGAACCTATACCTGATACATTTAAATGAGTCAAATGTATTTGATCTCTGATTTGAAATAGCTTACCAAAGAATTCACCTACTTTGACATTTTTATTAGCTGGTTTTGCAATTTGTTTACTTATGTTAATCATTGTTTTATTTTTTTTGTAAATATATAAATTATTTTTTTGTTGTGCTTATTAATTTTCCTGTATAATGATCGTAAGTTTCATTCCATAATTCTTTTCCTGCACCATCATAATATCTCATGATTTTACCAGATGGTGAATTAAAATCCCATTGCCTTTTAGAATAATTTATATTTTCTTTAGGAGTTTCTTTTTTATAAGATTCTTTAGGTTGAATAATATCAACATTTCTATTTGAAGGCAAAAATGATTTTCTCATTTCTAAATAATCACTACTATTTCTTTGAGGAGCATTAGTTTCTTTTTTATAAACAACAGGTTGAACTGGTTTTTTATAAGTAACCATCCAAGCTTCTTGCATTCCATAAGGATCAAAATCTTTTTTATAAGGTTCACTATAACCTATTAGTTGTAACCTTGTAGGTTTTATTTTACTTTTAGAAGCAAGAGCATCTGCTTTTTTATTATAACTTTCAAGTGTTGGATCCATAGGATCAACATCAAAAATTCTTTTTGCTTTTTGAGATAAGTTATATAAAGCTAAACTATCATTGTATGATTTAAGTCTTGGATCATTTTTATCAAATGTAACAATTGGTGTTCTACCACCATTATCAAATCTTCTAACTAACGACACTCCGTTATAATCACCTGATATATTTGCACCTATTGATGTTCTATCATTTAAATCATAATTTAAATTTAAATAAGGATTTATGTTTCCTACTTTTTCAAAAGTGTTTCTTGGAATATAATTTCCTACACCAACAGTTAAATTATTTCTATTAAAATCTAATCCAATATCATTGTATTTTTCTCCTTGCCAATTTACATTTTCATTCCATCCACTAAAAGAAGGAGTAGTTTCTTTGTTTCTAATATTTAAATTAATATCTCTTTTTGGCAAATTAGAATTACCGCCATTATCAAATCTTTGAATTCCACCATATGCGTATTCAGGATTTTCTGCATGCCATTTTTTAGTTGACTCAACACCATCTTGTACAGTTTTAACCTTGTAATTAGTTATTGCTGTTAAATCAATAGTATCCCACTTGCCCTTATCTTTAGTTGGGTGTGTAACCATTATATGACCTTCAATACCTTTACCATTACCTGTGGGACTTTCTTTTTTATAAACTAAATGTTTTTCACCACCAGTATTTACTTCTACTTTGCCACCATCACCAAATTTTTCAAAAGTTTCATTATAATCTTTTACCATATCATGATATGACATACGTGGATTAGCTTTTCTAAAACTATTCATGTATTCTAACCTTTGTTTAACTGGCAACTTATAGTACATTTTTATTTATATTAAAAGTATTGTTTTTACATAATCTAACATCATTACTATTGTAATGTTTTATAATGCCATTTTCTTCAAGTGCTACAACAAATACTGTGTTCTCCTGTGGCCCATAGTCCATTAAAAACAATACTATACCATGTCCATGGGGAGTAATTACCCACATTACTTGTTGCAGCTCGTGAATTAAAGCCATTATTTATTTTTGTTTTTTGCTTGTAACTTTAGTTTTTCTAATTGCATCTTCTTATCCATCATCTCCTTATCCAATTTAGCTTTTTTATTAGCTAATTCAATTTGGTTGTTATTCTGTTCCCTAATCATTTGCAATTTCTTATTTTCAATTTCTTGCTTAGATTGAATTTCCCTTTCTTTCAAGTTCATTTGCCTATTAGCTTTTTCCTTATCATTCATTAATCTAGATTGCTCCATAAATGATTTAGATGCAATATCACGCTCTTTTAAAGATTGTGCAGCTATTTCCATAGGATCAGGAATTCCATTCATGTTAGCGTCTAATTCTTGTTGCCTAGAATAAACATTAATCTCTGCAGTTTGAATCTTAGTTTCATTAGCACTATCAGCAATGTATTGTTGTAAGTCCCTATCTTTTTGTTTCTCAAATAATTGCTCATCATGCATTTGTTTTTGCATAGCAAGTTGCTGTTGTTGCATTTGCATTTGTTGATCTTGTACAGCTTTATCTCTAGCTTGTTTAGCTTCTTCACCTCTCTGTATAGTTCTAACTATATCTCTAGGACTATCATTAATCATACTATCAATCATTGTAGATAAATCAGCTTTATCAGATTGTAAAGCAACACTCATTAATTGTTTTAATGATTCTTGAACTTGACGATCTTTTTGTGATCTTGAAACAAACACATTGAATTCTGTATTATCTAAATCACCTTGTGCAATATCAATAATATCTAATCCCATATCATCTAAAATGTACTGAACTTTTTTACCATTACGATAAGCTATTTTAGCACATTCAATTAAAGCAACATATGCTCTACGTTTAACTTCATCATGTGAATCAAATAGGTATTCAGTAATCATTGCTGATTGTTGTACACTACGCTCAACATTACCTACTAATTCTTGATTTGATATAGCACCTAATCGTTGAGGTGTTACACCTGATATAAATGCTGTTTGTTGTTTAATGTATTCTAGTGTAGAAATGTATTGGTTTATTGTGTTAGCCAATGACATATCAATAGATTGGAATTGATTAAAGTTTGAAACCTTACCAATCATACTACCTTTTCTACCTTCCTCATGTGAATTAATAAATGCTATTTTCATAGCCTTCATATAGTACATCCACTTGTTAATATCTATACCTTCTGACCTAGGTATTTGTGCTAAGTCCATCAACATTATCTTACCTTGATCACTAGCAAATGCTAATTCTAATCTATAAGATATAATGTTGTATAAATACTGATAAGGTTTTAAACGATCCATTAAAGATACTGCCTTAGAGTTAGTAGCATTGTAAATCAATCCTACATATCCTAACTTGCAGTAGTATGGATTATCCATTCTTCTTCTTTGATTTTCCTTAGGCTTAATACCTACGTAAATATCAGTTCCTATTTTAACACCTTCCCATACTTCATTAATCCAAAACTCTTCAGTTTTAGCATCAGGAAAAGCTTGTTTAAATACTGATAATTCAAAAGATTCATCTACTATCTTTTCAATTTCAATTCCTTCTTCATCAGTATATTTTAAATGATATAACTTTTTAAATGATTTCCACTCAACTCTAACTACACGTATTAATCTTGAGTTAGGGCCACCAGATGTATTAGTTGAACTATAGTTAGCTATACCTGTATCAACTACACCAATGTTATTGTTTCTATCAATATCTAAGTTAAACTGAAACTGATTGTTATAGTTGTTATAACTACCAGCCATGTTTCTAGATAAATCTTCTAGCCTTTGCACTTCTGCTGGTGATAAATCTGCACCAAACTCATCTACTATTGATGAAGGTGATAATAATCTTACCTCAGCTACAGCTTGTGCATCATCTACATAGTCTGTATCACCATCTAGTATAATTGTAGTATTTAAAGGATTACATCTTCTAAATGTAACTTCTTCATTGTTTGTAATACCAACCCAATAGATTTCTTCACCTGCTAATAAAACATCTTTCCATCCTTTCTTAAATACTTCTTTAGTATTAAGATACTTTTTAAGGTGTTTCATTATTTTATTACCTTGAGATTCTATAATATCTGATATATTATATTTCTCATACTTAATTATTTCTTCAGGAGTTGGAGGAGGATTATTAGGATCTATTGTGCTAGGATCAATCTCACCTATTAATAGTTCTTGTAATGCTGCAATTATTTTAGCTTTAGTATTTTCTTGTTTCCTTGTAATATCTAAAGGACTTTCTGATATAACTATACAATTATCAGGTCTAGTACATTCTTCACCAATTAATAAATTAAATGCTGGAGATACTATATCATAATGTTGTAATGTTGCAGGGTATTCATTATCTTGAGTTCCTAATGGATTACAAACGTATTCTAAGTCTGCTTTATTAAACTTACCATTAAATAAATCATAATTGATTTTCTTTTCATAGTTAGAATTACGATTAGATGATCCTGAACTATATGTTAACCTTTCATAGTAACTTAGAGTATCAATTCCCCACTCTTTTGTTTTTTTCTTAAAAGGTAATTTTTGTATTGGTAAAGACATTTATCTATATTATTAATTAATTAATTTCTTGTTATTTTGTATGTGTTTTTCTTAAACAATGTTTGAGTAAAGAATGGATCTAACTCTAGCAATGTTTGAGGTGTTGAACTATCCAGATGCAACTTATGAAGTTCTTTAGATTGTAATATGCATAACATAAATGCAACTACTCTATCCGTATTAACTTCCCTATCATATGCAACTAGTTCTTTTAGTAAAGGTATGGATTTTATTGTATGTAAGTTCATAATCTTTTGCCCATTTATATCTTCCCTTTCTTCATACAACCATTGCTTTACATAAATCTCACATTGATCTTTTATGCCTTCACTCATATGTATACCATAACCACGATTAACATTTGAGTTTTTAACTATATCTTTTATTATTGCAGGTTGTTCACAAAGATAGTGTAAACTATTCTTTTGTTCAAAATATATCTTTAAACCTTTTAATTGGTTTTCATATAAGCACTTTGCATTATAGTATATGCAAAGCCTTCTGCAAGTTTCATAGAAATCATCCGCCCTATTAGGCCTTCCAGTAAATTCCGCAACAATTTGGTCATACGTGTGTCCATTATTCATAAATCTTTTATAAACAAAGAATGAACCTAATGATTCACTAGTTGTTGCTTTATCCTGATCATACGGATCGCATCCTGCAATATATAAACCATAAGGTGGATTACTTATTGGATCTTCCCATAAAACTACACAGCCTTCTTTAGGTTCTTCTTTACCTAAAGGATAGTTTGTAATATCTATTAGATCTGGATTAATCCTAAACTTTATTTTACTTTCACTATCAAAATACAACTCACCTTTTTTCTTATCTTGCTTAATAGATTCAGTAGTTTCTACTTTACCTAACCAATCTAGTAGTTCTATTGATGCAAATACTGTACCCTTATTTCTAAGAAATGCTTCCTTCCAATGCAATGGAAACTGAGTAGTAATATTATGGAGTGCTTTAGAATCCATACTATTCTTTTTACTAGTTCTCTCAAATAATATATCATCAGTAGCTGCTTCAATATTTGAGTTACCATCACTATCAACCATTGGCTTTTTATACCATTGAGATTTAGGATCCCTGCATATACCCCACCTACCTTTTGCAGCACTACTAAAGAATGCTATCTTATTGCCAGGGTTGTCAGGATTATCAAATTCTAACATGTTATACTTTGCAGGATTTGTAAACATCTCATAAAAATATTTACTACCTGAATCCATGTCACCAGAACTACCAAATACTAATGCTACTCCTGTGTATATATTACCATCTTTAATCAATGGTTCAGTATATCCGTATGAATCTACTATGTTATTAAATACACCAGCTTCATCTAATATCAACCAGTTTGCACTTAAACCTACGGCAGCAGTTGGATTATCTTTAAAGCTAATAGCTTTTACAGAACTTTGATAACCTTTCCATACTTTAACTCCACCTATATCTGCTTGATACCTAGCCATTACATAATCTTTTAAATCTGGATTACGTTGCTTTCTAAATTCTGTATTAGCATTTAAAAAGTTAAGATTATCAACAGCCATGTTCATTGTATTCTGACTAAAGTTAGAATAGAATGCACCTATTACAGCTCTACTATCTGGGTAGAATGTAAACTCATGTGAACATACAGCAGCTGCTTTATATGACCATCCTTGACGTCTACCCTTAACTGCAGTCATACATTTCTGATTTAATCTGCAGTATTCAATCATGTGAAAGAACTCATAGTCTAAATCTACAAACCTAGGAAAGATTTTAGATTTCTTGCCAGTCTTTTCATTGTGCCCTAATATTGGGCAAAAATTTAAATAAAAAAAATGTGCTCCAGTAATTGTTATACCTGCACTATTTGTTATTCCATATACACAATCATCATGTACCTTTTTCCAAAAATCCATGTACTCTATTGTACCTGGTACTTTGTTAGTGTACATCCCTTGTTCATTAAAGAATTCAGCTAAGTAACTAAACTCTTTAGTACTAGTAAATGTATCAACGTGTGGTATATAAGGATTATCGTTTATCATTAATTCTTGTTTTCAAATAATCCTAATGTAGCATTACCTCTTACTCTATCTCCAGTTGATTGTTCTTTAATGCAATTATCCAACGCTTTTTGCACTGCTTCTTGCATCTTAGGCATATCAATAATAGCTTTTTGTATTTTAGTAACATTATCCTCATTGTATGTTGTTGTTGAGAAGAATAACTCCATGTTAACTATACTTGCTTGTGCAGCTCTGAATAACTTCATTGCTGGTGTAGTAAATATATCTTCAAATGTTTTTATTCCCTCCTTTATTATGGTAGTTAGTTTAAATCCTTTATCCTCCAATATATTCTCAACAATTAATCTGTGCCTATCTACATCACCTAATTGAAAGAATGGAGATTTAAAAGATGAATAATACCATATGTATTTAATTGCTTTAACAGCTTCAATTTTTTCTTTACTCTTATCTTTTTCCCATATTGATTTAAATGGTTCTATAACTAAACACTCTGGTGCTATTATTATTTTACCATCTTTTAGATCTATTATCTTCGTCATTACAATATTAATTTAGGTGAACCATCCTCATTTAAATTATCTGGTAAAATGATGTTTGGCTTTTGAGTTTCATCCCACCACTTAGCAAAAAATGCTACGGCTTCTTGTAACCCTGCAACTTGCAATTCTAAATTCTTTATCCTTCTTTCTTTTTCTAATAGGCATGAAGTTAAACTGAATTTGTTTTGCTTCGTATGCCTTTCTATACAATTCTTTTCTTCTAACGGTTTTGAATGATCTATTATCATATATGTGACTATGGTTTATTTCTGAATCATCTTCTTCACTTTCCAAATGATCTGGGTAAGGAAGTCCTTCATCATACTCTTCTTTTTCCGGGTTGTAATTTTTTAAAGTCTTTATCATATCTAGTAGATTTTGAGTAAAAACCTTTTACTACTGTAGGCCTAACTAGTTTAGATACTACCTCATATGGACTATTAACTTTATAGTATTTATCTCCTATTATTAAAGTGCAATACTTGTTTATTATTGCTCCTTTAGGACTAATAAATTGCTCTATTTCAGCATTGTCCATTTCAAATACTTTTTTATATATAATATCCTTTTTAACAATCTTGTTACTGCTAGATATTACATCTGATATGATTTCAAGTTCATGCTTCATATTACCATTTGTTTAATGGGCATATTGAATTTAATGACTTTGTTTTTTTAGATAATGGGCATCCACAACCTGGATACAACTTATCCTTACTTCTCTTTTCCTCGTAATAATCAAAGTCTGATGTAGGGTAATCCTTTACATTAGATGAGCATACGTTATTAACATTTAAGTTACAACCAGCACATGCTTCAGCTCTTTGATCTGCAAGTTTAAGTATTTCATTTGTTGGGAATGCATCATTAACCCAACCTTCTTTAATCTCTCTTAGTTTCCTTAACCACTTTTTCATAATTGTGTACAAACCATTTTGAGGGTTTAACCTTACCTAAATATATTAGGCTTACTTCTTTTAAACTTCTTTTCTGAATACTCAACTCAAGTACTTTAAACTCTGAATCAATTATCCTTTCTAACTCTACCTTACTAAGTCCATGTTTATCTTTTAACTTAGTAAGTACTTCATCAATTAATGGACTCATTCTGATTAAAGGTTTTAAGTTCTATAGTATCCTTAGTATAAGTTAATTTAAATTTAAATCCTTTATCTAATCTCTCGTATCTCTTAAGTCCTGTGAAAAGCTTATTTAAAAACTCTTCCATATTCTCAATATTAGTTATCCTGTAATTCGTTAGCTTCATGTACTTCAAATTCAAAACTTATTTTACCATCCTTAATTATACTAAGTATATTAGGGTTTATACTTAAATCCTTATTCTTATCATTACTTAAAAGAACGCCTTTATCTCTCAACCTCTTAATGTAATTATTAGTTATAAACTTATCTTTATTCAACTCTTTCCTTAACAGATCCCTTGCATCAATATTAACAACAGTTAAACCATTATTCAACAATATTGAAAGTATATCCATTTCAAGATTAGATAGGTTTAAATTAAAATTAATAACCATCAATATGGCTTTATAATAATCTTTTCTTTCTACAGGTATGTTGTATTCCATAATGTAAATATAACATATAATATTATATCTACCAAATTTATTATATAACAACCCTTATTATCTATAAATAAGAATCCCCTTTCAACCTGTTCGGCATCTTGAGTCAATATTACTATTAACCGATTTTAACCTTTGTAATTTCAATAGATCAGTATTGAGCCCTTGTAGTTACCTACAATCTGGTTACTTGATTCCTGTTAATTCAGGGGGATACTTTATACCCATTGTACCAGCTATCTATATTCCTTACATCAAAGGTCTGTTTCTAAGCTATAGGGGACAACTTCATTCATATATCTGAACTATTAACCCTACGTCTGATCCCTTACTTCTTTATACCTCAGGGATGATACAGCAAGTTACTGTGCTTATAATACTAATATACAATATTTTAATGATATATCCTAGTAAAAAGAAATAATATGTATTGTTATAACTATACAACATTAAATGCCAATTATGTGATTATTTACACAAAAATGGCACTTATTATGTGTTTTCAAAATCATCTATCCCCATTATCTTCTTGTAGAAATAGTCATAACTTTCAAAGTTTATTAACTCCTGGTTAATATGCGGTATCTCGTCACCATTTAGATTATCATTATACCTTTTCCTTTTAACACCCTCCTTTAAGTATATTACTTTCCTGCCATTAATAATCATGCTACCCTTAATCTCATCTTCAGAGAAGTGTTTACTTTCATTATTCATAAAAAACTGTTTTTGTTGGTACTCATCATTACTCATTACTATTAATATCTATTGTTTCAATTATTTCAATTACCTCTAAATCTTGGATCATCCTATTGATGCCAATTAACTTTAACTCCCTTAACCTAAGCTTAAGTTCCTCATTATTAACATTATCCATAGAGTAAATATAACTATTTTTTTAATACCAAAATTTTTTTTGTAAAATTTTTTAAAATTTTTTGTGTGTATTATTTTGTGAAAAATTTTTTGTGTATATTTTTTCGTGAGCCACCCCCAACTCCTCACCCCTACTAAGTTTTGGGGAAAAAAGGTTTTTCTCTGCAAATCAATTAACAACTAAAAATTAAAAATTATGAAAATGTTTAAAGTAGTTTCGAATAATGATAACTCAAAAGGTGGTTTCGTTATTAAAATGCAAGCTGAAATTGTTGTTGCCGATGCAATATTTGGCGATAAAGTGTCAACCGTTACGTACTATATTAGTGCAAGCAAAAAGGTTGAATTGGGTACCGAGATACCTGAGAGTGCATTGTTCCCTAAATACAAGGTGAAGGAACACCCTATGTTAAACCCACGCACAGGGGAAGAGTTCATGGGCAAGTGGTTACATGTTGCCTAACAGAGATGGTATTACTGCAGAAATGCAGTAGTACCGTTTCTTTATTTAAATTTCCTATCACTTATTACTTCAAGCTTCACGTTAAATTATCAGATTTCAAATCAGATTTAATTTTAATTGCCCTATTGATAAGGCTTGTCAGCTTAATGTTTTACAAATGCTAGCAATTATAAGGGTTTCAAGGGTTAAATGGCTTGGAAGTGAGTGGTAGGTGGAGTCACATCCACTCCTCTCATTTTCAACCATTTTTAAAATCATTCAGATTTGCTATTGCTGTAAATATATATAGCCATTAGTAAATATTAACATACTTATAGGTTGTCCATTAACTTGGCTTAGCATGGAACCTACGAACAG
>Ga0181344_1000293_pt1 | contig 20250 bp, 31 predicted proteins | sample Su13VDMLBDD_FD_130098 | JGI IMG/M metagenome (GOLD analysis project Ga0181344, IMG submission 130098) | Freshwater viral communities from Lake Michigan, USA - Su13.VD.MLB.D.D | ecosystem: Environmental > Aquatic > Freshwater > Lake | place: USA: Michigan | collected 2013-07-15
GATGAAATAATGGTTCAATTAGATTCAACTGCTACAGACGAGGTTAAAAAAGTAGCCAACAAATATAATGTTGGACGTGATTTTGAATATCATAGAATATTTGCATCATTAAATGGTGACTTCGCTACATTTAAAAACCATATTAAAAAGCATTGTACACGCGATTGGGTATTCTTTATTGATGCTGATGAATATCTAAGTGATAGATTAGCTGAAAATATTCATGGTATATTAGACATGAATAAAGATTTAGTAGATCTAATCGCTGTACCTAGAATTAATACTGTCGAAGGATTAACTCGTGATCACATTGATAAATGGAGATGGTTTGTAGATAATAATGGCTGGGTTAACTATCCAGATTATCAAACACGTATCTGCGCTAATAAAAAAGAAATAACGTGGATAAATAAAGTTCACGAACGCCTATCAGGATGGAAGACAATAGCTAATTTACCTGGAGGGTATGAACTAATACATTCTAAAACAATTGAGCGTCAAGAAAAACAAAATGATTTCTATAATAAAATATAAGTTATGGCAAATGGTGTTTACAAAATAACAGAAGACTTTGAAAAAGCATTATCTGACTATACAGGAGCACCTTATGTTGTAACTGTAGATAACCAAAGTAATGCTTTATTCTTGGCTTTAATGTTTGAAAATGTTAAAGGACAAGAAATAACAATTCCTTCCAGAACATATCCATCTGTACCTTGTGAAATTATTCATGCTGGTGCTAAAGTAAAATTTACACCTGTAAAAGGCAAAACAATTAAAGGTGCTTACCAATTAGCACCTACTAAAGTGTGGGACAGTGCTTTAAGCTTTACTTATAATATGTACAAACCAGGAACACATATGTGTGTTTCATTTACAGGTCCTTATAAGCATTTTAAATTAAGTAAGGGTGGAGCTATATTGACAGATGACTTTGATGCTTATAGTTGGTTTAAAAGAGCAAGATATAGTGGCAGAAGAGAATGTTCATACCATGATGATAACCTTGACATGTTAGGATGGAATTTCTACATGATGCCTGAATTAGCAGCTAGAGGATTACTCCTAATGAATCAATTTTATCAAGGTGGTGTTCCTAAACATAATGAAGATCTAGAACTACCATATCCAGATTTATCTAAATTTCCTATTTACACTCAAAACCATGAGTAAGAAAGTAGCTATAATGCAGCCTTATTTTCTCCCATATATAGGGTACTTTCAACTTGTAAATTCAGTAGATGAATTTATAATATATGACAACATTCAATACACTAAAAAAGGCTGGATTAATAGAAATAGAATACTAGATAATGGCTCTGACAGATTATTTACAATATCAATTAAAAAAGATTCAGATTATTTAGATGTAGTAGATAGAAAATTATCCGAATCATGGGATAAGGATAGAAAAAAATTATTAAATTCATTATATATATTTTATCATAAAGCACCTTGCTTTAAAGAAGCATATAATGTTATTGAAGAATGTTTATTGGATGACGAAGATAATTTATTTACCTTTATACTAAATGGTTTAAATAAAGTAAATGAATATTTAAATATCAAAACACCTATTGTAGTTTCATCTAGTATAGATATTGATCATTCACTTAAATCACAAGATAAAGTATTAGCTATATGTAAAGCAAGAGAAGCAACTACATATATAAATGCTATTGGAGGGATGGACTTATATAGTAAAACAACATTCGAATTAAACAATATAAAATTAAAATTTATCAAATCACAACCAATAACATATACACAGTTTGAAAATACATTTGTTCCTTGGCTTTCGATTGTTGATGTAATGATGTTTAATTCTAAAGATATGATTCAAGAATACTTAAATTCATATACATTACTTTAATATGGTACATTTTTACGAAAATATTCAAGGATGGTTTAATTTTTCACGACTATACTCATATGTGGTGCAAATATCTCCTAATAAAAGTCATTTTGTAGAAGTTGGAATATGGAAAGGAAAATCAGCTGCCTATATGGGAGTTGAAATAGTTAATTCTGGTAAAGAAATTAGACTTGATTGTATTGATCCTTTTATCCCTGTTGGAGATGAAATGCCTGAGTTTAAAATAACTCATGAGGAACTAAAGAATACCTTTATAAACAATATGAAGCCACTTGAAGGACATTACAATCTTATAACAACAGGATCACCAAAGTGTACTGAAATATATCAAGATAAATCTATTGATTTCGTGTTTATAGATGGAGATCATAGTTATGATGCTGTTGTAAAAGATATAAACGCCTGGATGCCTAAAGTAAAAAAAGGAGGAATAATTTCAGGACATGATTATGAAATACCTAGTGTTAAAAAAGCATGTCATGATATTTTAGGAGAATGCACCTTAAAAGATCCTTGGGGAGATGGTTGTTGGATGTTAAAAGTTGAATAATATGAAATGGAAAAAATTAGGAAGAATATTTAATCCACAAGATCACCAAACAGAGTGGATGAAAGCATTTGCTCAATGTACTAGTACATTAGTATTAGAAGATAGAGTTAGGATATATTTTAGTTGCCGTCCTGATAAAGATGAAGATGGACAAGCAAAATCATATACAGCATTTATAGAAGTAGATAAAAACAACCTATTTAATATTATAAACATAGCTAAAGAACCTGTATTACCACTTGGTGAATTAGGAACATTTGATGAATTTGCAGTATATCCTACTTCAGTAATTAAAGAAGGACCAGAAGTAAGATTATATTACGCTGGATGGACTCGAATGAAATCAGTACCCTTTAATACAGCAATAGGTGTTGCTTCTAGCTTTGATGGAGTTAAATTTAATAGATTAGGCCCTGGACCAATATTATCAGCAGGTGTAAATGAACCATTTGTTTTAAGTGGTCCTAAAGTAAGAAAGTACAATGGTGTATGGTACATGTTTTATTTAGCAGGAACTAAATGGATAATGAATGAAGGTAAACCTGAAATAGTATATAAAATCAGAATGGCTATGTCAGGAAATGGTATTAATTGGACTAGAATAGATGAAAACATTATAAGTGATGTTTTAGAAGAAAACGAATGTCAAGCAGGTCCTGATGTGTTTTACAAAGATGACAAATACCATATGTACTTTGTTTACAGATATGCTTTAGATTTTAGAGATAATAGAGATAGAGGATATAGAATAGGATATGCTTATTCACACAATTTAATAGATTGGACTAGAGATGATAAAAATGTAGGCATACATTATTCTGAACCTGGAGAGTGGGACGGTGATATGCATCATTATCCTCATATATTTGAATTAGAGGGAAAACATTACATGCTATATAATGGTAATGAATTTGGTAAATATGGCTTTGGCCTAGCAATTTTAGAAAATGACTAATATAAACTTTAAAATAAATCATTCTACTCTTAGAGATATTAAAGAACATCTTAATAGATGTTCAATTCATTATGCCCCTCCTCTAGACACGTATGTTAACATAGAAAAGTATGCTATTAAAATCTATGATAAAGCAATTAGATTTGAAGCATTTAATGGTCCTACTTTAGTAGGTTTAATAGCAATGTATGTTGATTTAAATAAAAAAATAGGGTTTATAACTAATGTAAGTGTAGATATTGAATATAAAGGACATGGTGTTGGAAATACTTTAATAAATGAAGCTAAAACATATGCTTTAAAAAATAATATTAAAGTTATACAATTAGAAGTATACAATGAAAATATTAAAGCCATTAATTTTTACAATAAACATGGTTTTAAAGTATATGATCTAGCTGAAAAAACATCCTTTATGCAATATGAAATAGAAAGAAACTACAATGAAGAATTTAAAGATACCGCAGATCATAAGTATGCTTACAATTTTGATTTCGATGTAATGCATCGTTATATGGTTAAATCATTTGAACCATTCTTTAAAGGCGATGATGTACTTGAATTAGGTAGTTTTAAAGGCGATTTTACAGAACGTTTATTACCTTACTTTAATGATATTACTTGTGTTGAAGCATCTGATGAAGCTGCTTTCATTGCTAAAACAAAATTAGGGGATAAAGTAAATATTCACACATCACTATTTGAAAATACTGTGTTACCTAAAAAATATAACAATATAATTTTAACACACGTACTAGAACATATTGACAACCCAGCAGCATTGTTAAATAGAATTAAAGAAGAATGGCTGACAGATGATGGGTGTTTATTTGTAGTTTGTCCTAATGCAAATGCTCCTTCAAGACAAATAGCTGTTAAAATGGGATTGATATCACACAATAGTGCTATTACACTATCTGAGGCAGAACACGGACATAGAATTACTTATACTTTAGACACATTAGAAAGAGATGCTGTAGTAGGTGGATTAAAAGTAGTTCATCGTTCAGGTATATTCTTTAAAGCATTAGCTAACTTTCAGTGGGACCAACTATTAAATACTGATATTATAAGTAAAGAATATTTAGATGGGTGTTATGCATTAGGACAACAATATCCTGATTTATGCTCAAGTATAATGTTAATTTGTAAAAAATGACAATACATATAGTATATAGACATACTGATAATTTAGCAGCCTGCGGTGTTGGTAAAAATAGACCTAGTTGGTTTTCATTTGATGGTTGTTTAAATAACATTTTATCTACTATTAAAGGAATTGACTTTGTAAAATTTCACTTAATATATGATGGTGTTTATAAAGGAAACGATAGCAGAATACACCATGTAGAAGAAATTAATGAACACTCAGGAATGGGAGCGTGGTTAAAAGCCTGGAAATATGCTCAAAGTTTAGAACTAGCAGATGATGATTTAATATATCATCTTGAAAATGATTACATGCATATTCCTGGATGGCCATATAAAGTTAAAGAATTATATGAAACTTTTGATGAATTAAGTTATATTACACTATACGACCATCCTCACTTTTACAACCAAAGAGACTATCCAGGATTACAAACATACTTGTTTACAACTAAAACACACCATTGGAATACTAGACCTAGTACTACAGGAGCATTTATAATAAACAAAAATATATTATTTGAAGATTATGAACTTTGGGTAAGTAGCCCTGGAGATCATTATAAGTTCTTATGGTTAGGACAAAACAGACAAAGAACAGTTTTAGCACCTATTCCAACTTTATCAACACATTGTGAAGTAGAATGGCTTGCAACAAATATAGAATGGGAGAAGATAAAATGATAGAACTATCTAATATACAAGCATTAGCTGGAAACCACGTTCCAAAATACATTTATAATGATCATTTTGAACCTGGAAAAACACCAGTATACTATTCAGGCCCTTATTGGGACAGTAATGAAATAGTAGCAGCTATGGATGCTTTCCTAAACGGAAAGTGGATCGTAGCAGGAGAAAAAGTACATAAATTTGAGAGTAGATTTGCAAAGAAATTTAATCAAAAGTATGCCCACATGGTGAACTCAGGTTCATCAGCAAATTTAGTACTAATAGCTGCTCTTAAAAAACGATTCAATTGGCAAGATGATGATGAAATTATTGTTTCGCCTGTTGGATTTGCTACAACTGTATCTGTACTTTATCAAAATAGATTGAAACCTGTATTTGTAGATATTGAATGGGATACTTTAAACTTTGATGTAAATAAAATAGAAGAAAAAATTACATCAAAAACTAAAGGTATATTTGTTTCTCCTGTACTAGGTAATCCTCCCGACTTTGATAAGCTAGTAGAATTAGCAAATAAGTATAATCTTAAGTTGATAGGTGATAACTGTGACAGCTTAGGAAGCAAGTGGGGAGGATTACTTCTAACAGATTACTATATAGCACATTCAAATTCATTCTACCCAGCACACCACATTTCAACAGGTGAAGGTGGAATGGTTTGTACTAATGATGAAGAGCTTAAAAAATTATTTATTAGTTTAAGTTGGTGGGGAAGAGATTGCTACTGTGTAGGTTCAGCTAATTTATTATCTTGTGGTACTTGTGGAAATAGATTTGACAAATGGCTTGAAAATTATGATGGAATTATTGATCACAAGTATGTGTTTGCTGAAATGGGATATAATTTAAAACCATTAGATTTACAAGGTGCTGTTGGATTAGCTCAATTAGATAAATTTGAAGAAATTGAAACAAATAGAAAACGCTCTAAAGAAACAATTGAGTATTTATTTTTAGAAAATATTCCAAATGTTAGAGTACCTCAAACATTAGATAAAGCAGAACCATGCTGGTTTGGAACTCCAATCATATGTGAAGAAGAAGGATTAAAACATAGATTAGTACAACACTTAGAAGACAATAAAATACAAACTAGAAATTACTTTGCAGGAAATATATTATTACATCCTGGATTTGAATTTCTAGATGACTATAAAAAATACCCTGAAGCAAATAAAGTACTTGATAAAGTATTCTTTGTAGGGGCTGCTCCTCACTATCGTGAGCCTGTATTTGAGTATATTGAAGATGTTTTAAAGAAATTTAAATGAAAGTATTAGTATTAGGAGACGGAAAATTAGGATCTGAAATAGTAAAACAAACTAAATGGGATTATATTTCAAGAAAAAAAGACAAGTTTGATTTTACCAATAATAAAGATATTACAGACGCATTATTAGAAATACATCACGGCACTATAGTAACATCAAAATATGATGTAATAGTAAATTGTATTGCAAACACAGACACATATTCAACAGATAAAGAATCAATGTATAAGGTAAATTATGAAGCTGTTACTATACTATCTGATGTATGTAATGCTTATAAAATGAAATTAGTTCATATTTCAACAGATTATGTTTATGCTGGATCTGTAAATAATGCAACTGAAGAAGATTTACCTATACCATCAAGTAATTGGTATACTTATTATAAATTGTTAGCTGATGAATATATTTCATTAACTAATAATGATCATTTAATCTGTAGATGTTCATTTAAATCTAGACCCTTTGAATTCAAATATGCCTGGTACAATCAAATAGGTAACTTTGACTATACAGATACAATAGCAGATTTAATTATTAAATTAGTAAACAAAAAAGCAACTGGTATTTATAATGTTGGTACTGAATTAAAAACAATGATTGATTTAGCAAAACAAACAAAACCAGAAACTCAACCATCACAAAAACCAGACCAAGCACCAGGTAATATATCAATGAATTTAAATAAATTAAAAACAATATTAGAATGAAAGCATTAATACCATGTGCAGGTTATGGAACAAGAATGAGAATGCAGCCTCATGAGGCAAAAGAATTACTACCTGATGAAGATGGAAAACCAACAATTGAATGGTCTTTAAACATATGCAAACGATTTAATATTGAACCTGTAATTATTACTAGAAAAGAAAAAGTAGAATTTATTAAATATCTAGAAGATAATAATATAGAACATGTAATTGGTGGAGGTGAATCTACAGGTGAATCTTTACTAAGTGCTAAAGAATATTGGGGTGAATATAATATAATGATATTACCTGATACTAGGTTTGATTACCCAGAAAACCTATTTACTGATATATTCAAATGTATGAAGGCTGGCAACGATTGTATGTTTGCTTTATTCAATGTTGAAGATTATTCAAATTGGGGAATTATATGCAAAAATGTGTTTTATGAAAAACCTAGTCGTACATTTACAAAAAAAGATAATGCTTACGCTTGGGGTGTAATTGGGTTTACAAAAGAATATGGCGAAACATTATTACGTAGCTATAACACAATATCTGAACCTCTTAAATTAAATAATCCTGGGTATACGTTTATAGAAAATTTTAGAGATATAAGTCGAAAATATATTTAATATGACATTAGAAGAAAAATATCAAACTTTAGTAAGAACTAAATCAGACATTAATACTCACTTACCTACATTGAGAAGATACGCTGAAGAATGTAGTCATGTAACTGAAATGGGTGTGCGATGGGTTGTGTCTACATATGCCTTTCTAGCAGCTATACCTAAATCAATGGTGTCTATTGACATACAACATCCATCAAAATGGGGTGCTAGTATTGAATTAGCTGAACAATATGCTAGAGACATAAATTGTCAATATAAATTTTGGTTAACTAATAACTTAGAAATAGAAATTGAAGAAACAGACTTGTTATTTATAGATACTTGGCATTCATATAAACAATTAAAAGCTGAATTAAATTTACATTCTTTAAAAGTAAAAAAATATATTATATTACATGATACTACTTTATTTGGAGAAAATGATGAAAATGGGTATGAAGTTTTTGGGTGGCATAATGAATCAGATAAAAAAGGACTAATACCAGCATTAAATGAATTTTTAGAGGAGCATAAAGAGTGGACTATACATGAAGTATTTACTGATAATAATGGCCTAACGGTTTTAAAGCGTACTAAATGAAAACACTAGTTGCAATACTACAATATAACACATTTGAATTAACAGATAGTTTATATGAAACTTTAAAACCATTTGAAGAAGACATATATGATGTTGCTGTCATAGATAATGGTTCACACAAAGATAAAGTTAGCAAATATACAACACATGCTATAGAAGAAAATGTACGTTACGGAGGTGGTGTTAGTGTTATTTTAGATTTATTCTTAGAATCACCACAATATGATTCTGTTATTATTTTAAATAACGATATATTATTGCATGGGGTTAATTACATTAAAACATTACGTGAAGAAATGTTTAAAGGTGATTTTAAATTAATTTCACCTTGTATTTTAGAACCACACACTGGGGATCAAACAATATGGAAAACAATGAGACCCTGGAATACAGGTACAACTAGAGAAGTACCATTTATAGATTACCAAGCACCTATGTTTTCAAGAGAATTAGCTGAAAAATTATATCCAATACCTTCCAAATTAATTTATGGATGGGGTATAGATTGCCTATCAGCAATGATATGTGAAGAAAATAATTGGAAAATGGGAGTATGTGATAAAACACCTACTATTCATTTAATTAGTCAAACACTAAAGTTATTTGCAGACGAATTATCAGATACAAACAGTATGGCTGAAAGAAATATGTTTGAATATTTTACTGAAACAGGAAAATTTAATAAATTTACAGAAATAAGAAACAAAGCGTTTAATTATATACCATGATAACATTTACATTATCAACATTTAATACTATAAATTATTTAAAACTAGCAGTTCAATCTGTTAGAGAAAATAGCTATTATAAAGATGCTCCATTTGTAATACATGCTGAAAACTGTACTGATGGAACTGATGAATGGCTTAAAGAAGTTAAAGACAAATATAACTTAGAAGTATATATTGAAAAAAATGAAAAACCTAGAGGAATAGGTGGTGGAATGAATTTCTGCGCTAGCAAAGTGAAAACAAAATACATTGGATTCTTATCTTCAGACTTTTATATGGCTGAAAATTGGGATAAAGAATTAGTTGATATATGTGAAAATAATCCTAATGATCGTTTATGGACATTCAGTTATAGAGTTGAACCTGATATATTTAATGATCCTAATAGTAGACCAGGTGTTGTTAAAGTAACAACAGATACCTTTGGAGAGTTTCATCACAATTTCGATAGTAAATCTTTTTTGGAGTGGTCAAAGGAATTTAGTACATTGAATAATATCCAAATAAATGTCCCTCAAGGTGTGAGTGGAGTGATAAGTAAAGAAGCATGGGATTATATAGGAGGAAATGATGATAGATTTGCCCCAATGTATTGGGAAGATGCAGATATATTCATCAGAATGTTAAATGAAGGGTATAAATTTATCTTAACAAGTAGATCTGTCTTATTTCATTTTGCTTCTAGAACAAGCAGATTTCCAGATGATAATTTAAAACAACGACCCTCTCATTTAGCTCAATATGAACAAAATAGTTTAAATGAATTTTTAAAAAAATATGGTAGAACCCCACTTCATGGTCCTTTAGGTGAGTATATGCCTATGCCTATAATTGATGGTTCACCAAACAGAATAAATTAAACATTATGAGTAAAACCGCATTAATAACAGGTATTAATGGAATGGATGGAAGTCATTTAGCTGATTTTCTCTTAAAAAAAGAATATACAGTATATGGATTGGAAAGACGTAGCTCAGCCAGTAATAGAACAAATATATCTCATATAGAAGATAAGATTCATTTTCTTAAAGGAGATTTAACAGATCAAAATTCATTACTTAGAGCCTTAAAAGAATCTAATCCTGATGAAGTATATAACCTAGCAGCTCAATCGTTTGTAGGTGAAAGCTGGAATACGCCTGAACATACTTCTGAAGTAACGGGTTTGGGAGTGTTAAGAATTTTAGAAGCCATTAGAGAATATGGTTATGAAAATATTAAATTCTATCAAGCATCCAGTTCAGAAATGTTTGGACGTATGGTAGAAAATCCAGCTACAGAAAATACACCCTTTTATCCTCGTTCACCTTATGGTGTTGCTAAATTATATGGACATTGGATTACTAAAAACTATAGAGAATCATATAATATGTTTGCTTGTAGTGGTATTTTATTTAATCATGAAAGCGAAAGACGTGGTATTGAATTTGTTACCCGTAAAATAACTAACGGTGTTGCTAAAATATATTTAGGACAAGCTGATAGTATTAGTTTGGGTAATTTAGATGCAAAACGTGATTGGGGGTATGCTCCTGACTATGTTGAAGCTATGTGGTTAATGTTACAACAGTCTGAACCTGATGATTATATTATAGCTACAGGTGATACTAAATCTATTAGAGAATTTTTAAATGAAGCATTTTCTTTCATAGGAATAACCAATTGGGAACAATATATCAAAATTGACCCTAAATTTATGAGACCAGCAGAAGTAGACGTACTTAGGGGAAATCACACTAAAGCAAAAGATAAATTAGGGTGGCAACCAAAAACAAGCTTTAGAGACATGGTAAAAACTATGGTTATGAATGATATAAAAATTTTATCTAAATGATATCTCTAATAATACCAGCTACTACATCTAACCAACATTACACTGACTTTGCAGTTCAACAAATTAGGGAGTTATATCCTAATGAAAATGAAGTTGAAATTGTAGTTGAAGTAAATGATAACGTTACTTTAGGAATTAACTTTAATAATGCTGTTGCTAAGGCAAATGGCGAAGTAGTAGTACTAATGCATAATGATATGGTTCCGCATCCTGGGTTTGTGGAAACAATTTTAAAGCATATTAAACATAAAATGGTATTAGTTTATCATCGAGTAGAACCACCAATCTACACAGACGAATATCCAGGCAAATCTATATTTGATTGTGGTCGTGGAATTAAAGATTACGATAAAAATAAATTCTTCCAATATACTGTAGATGATGTTTTAATTGATGGTGGTTCACAACTATTCTTTGCTGTTCATAAGGAAGATTATCTTGACATAGATGGATATACATTTAAAAAATTCTGTGAAGATGATGATGTGCATTTAAGATATAAATTAGCTGGATTTGAATGTAAAGTAGCAAATGCAGCTATGGTATATCACTTTGTAAGCAAAACATCAAGATCAGACAACTATCAAGAAATCGAAATGATGTCTAACTTAGCTTTTATTAAAAAGTGGGGTTTTAGGATATCCAAATATAATAAGGTATATAAAAAGGCTTATATTATTATAGGTAATGCTACTCCTGACCTAACTAAAGCATTAGATTTATTCTTTACATCTCCTCTTGAAGAAGCAAATGTGGTTGTTGAAATAGATGTTAATACCTTTACTCAACAAGATTACACATTTTTAACACAACTGAATGATATTGTTGCAGAAAATGACGAAATCGGTATGTTTGAGTTAGGAAACGTTAAAGTTAATGTAGAATCATTAGAATCATTTGAACAAGATTTAATATTTATACGAAAATAGTACATGAAACCAATTAGCATATTAGAAGAGTTAAAGTTATTCATTGAAGCAGAAGAAGTAGAAGCAACGGCAGATGTTGAAATTGATACACCTACATCACCTCGTTTAAAATTAGACGTTAATTCAAACCCAACTAAAAAGGGTATTAAAGTTCAATTTATATTACCTAAAGGATATACTCAAAGTCAAAAAGAAGAATTAACACAAAAGTTAAAAACCAAGTTAAATGCTGGTTTAGCTCCTCATATGTTAAGTGTTGACGTTGATTTAGATGTACCTTATGAAAATGTTATTGGGTTTTTAATTAGCCTAAATAATATCAAAATGCTTATCAAATCAGCATTGGAAACTGGAGGTGCTGAAAAAGAACAAGTATAAAACTACTGGATATGTCTAAAAGAAAAATTCCTAATTTGTATATTACTGTCCAAGAAGGAATTGACTTTACAGCAATTCAAGAAAATGTACAAATAAAAGACATACTTTATAATAGTATTGTTGAAGGAATAAAATCAGCAGCTAAAACAAATAAATCTGAAGCAACTATTATAGAATTAAACTCTACAGGGAATTATATTTCACTTGATCGTACTGGTTGGAAACAATCATTAGAAAAAGCACAAACATATTTTATGGATTTAGAACAATACGAAATGTGTGCTGACATTCAAAAATTAATAGAATCATTAAATAGTTATGGATCAAAAAGAATACATAGAAAAACTTCAAGAGCAGATAAATCAAATAATAGGGGCTCAAAGTACTCTAAAACGTCGTAAAAAGACAAACGAAGATACTCAACGAGAAATATTCATTAGTACTATTTCCTTATTAACACATATTGTAAATAGAGGACCTATGATGCATATTGATTATGGGCTTGATATGACTAAATATGATGAACCCTTTTTTCAAATAATTGATAGTTTTATCTTTATGCATTTTGGAAAAGAAGCAGGTGAATTAGTTAGCTTTTATGTTTATGAAAGAACTAATCCTGATGGGACAGTCAATCCGATATATGATGAAGATGATAATCCAATTCCTTTAGAGCGAATTGAGGATTTATGGGAATTAATAAAACAAGTTAAAAAGTAATGCCTGCTCCTAAACCATTAAATAAAGAAGATATATTGCGTGCAATGCGATTTACAAAATCAAATCGTGCTGCTGCTCGCTATTTAGGAGTATCATACCAGCATTATAAACCTTGGGCTAAACAATATAAAGTAAATGATGGAGATATAGATTCACCTTCATTATTCGAAATACATAAAAATCAAAGCGGTAAGGGTATTCCCAAATTTTTACCTAATAAACGCAAAGAACCAAATGTTAAAATCATAGTTGAAACTGGTACTGGGTGGGAATCATTTACACCTGAAAAAATAAAATCAAGAATAATAACTGAAGGGTATTTAAAAGAAGAATGCTGTAAATGTGGATTTAATGAACGTAGAGTAACTGACTATAAAATACCATTATTATTGAATTTTAAAGATGGAAATAAAAATAACTATTTACTTGATAATCTAGAATTAACATGCTACAATTGTTATTTCTTATACGTTGCTGATCCATTAACTCCAAATCAAGTTAGACATATTGAAGACAATACAGAAGTAAAAGCAACACCTCACGAGTGGGAACTATCACCAGAACAAATCGAAAATATGAAATCACTTGGATTATGGGATGAAGATGACGATGATGATGAACCTGGGTCTGAATTTATTGCTTATACAAAATAATATTTATAAACACAAAAACAAAATCAAGATTATGGAAAACAAGTATTACACAGTTAAAGTTGAATTTCAACTTGAAGATGAAAAAGGTAAAATTAAAAGACAAAAAGTAGATTACCTTATTGATGCTGTATCAGTTACTGAAGCTGAAGCAAAAATGACCAAGTATTTAGTTGAAAGAAGCGAACGTAACTTTGAAATCAAAGCAGCTATTACTTCACCAATTGTAGATGTAATAAACTAACTAATATGCCTATTCAAACTAAAGACGAAGCACAAGACAAATTTAGTAGAAAAGCAGATAAAAGTCTAAAAAAAAGAAAAAAACGCATTCCATTAGGTGAAGAAGAATGGAGTGATTTAAATCAACGAGGTGCTTCATTAGCAGAACAACTTGCTTGGGTTAAATTGAAGAAAAAACAAAAAGGACTATGATTATAATAGATACTAAAAATTTTAAATCAATAGATCAAGCACTTAAGTTCTACAAACAAAAACATAACAAATCAGGTATAGTTAAAGAACTTCGTGATAGACAAGAATATACTAAACCATCTGTGAAAAAACGAGAAGTTAAGTTAAAAGCTATATACAAACAGCAATTACGTAACAGTATTGAAGATTAATCAATATTTATATTCAAATAAAACAGTATGAGAACATGCCCAAATTGTGGTAGTCAATTATCTTGTGGCTGTCAAAAACGAACAGCCTCAAATGGTACTGTATGTTGTGAAAATTGCATACTCGGATATGAAGCAATGTTATATCCACCACCTCCTATCCCTATGCCAGAAGTAAAAACAACAGAAAATAATAATGGCAGTTAAGGCAAATATTACTATTTTTGAACCTTTATCTATAAGAACAAATGCTCCTAAAACAGTATTTGAAGACTATAGATATGAATTTGCTGTAAAAATAGTTGAAGCTGTTATACACTGTATTAAATTTGGAAAATCAAAAACAGTATTTGCTGAAATTATAATTCCTAAATCTAAGGAAATTGTCTGTTTAAATGTTGAAGAAACTAGTTTCTTAGAAAATCTAGAAAAAAATCTAGATCTTCTTATTGAGCTTGAAGAATATGAGTTATGTGCCGAATTAGTTAAGGCAAAAGAAAAAATAATTAATGGTCTTCCTAAGAAAACTGCTCGTAAACGAAAGAAAGAAGCAGTAGACGATTTAATTGGAACCATAAAGAATCTTTAGTATATTTATTATTAGTTCTTTAAAATATGGGGGAGTCCAGGTATTGCTCCGTAATGTGAAGGTACCACTACATGCAGACGTTTGGATATGTCGTCTTTAAACAAATTTTCAACCAATAAATGACGAAATGTCAAACATGACCTTCGATGACTTAATGTCATTCGTAGGCGCCGATTACGCTGTAGCAGCCTAATCCGCAAGGGGCAGCTGATAGCCTTGCAACAGAACAGCAACCCCGCTATAGTCTCAGTATTATAGCTCTAGTTTTCCTAGTTTCATAAAATTAGGTGGTGGTAGGCACGCTAACCAAAACTAGCGTCCCCAATTACTGATCAGCTTGCAGATCTAAGCATGTGATATGCTGGTGTTATTGTTCCTTATGGATACACGGGTTCGATTCCCGTCTCCTCCACTAAATTAAATTTGGAAACCCAAATAAGTAACCATATATTTATGGTCGCTTAAATTTTTTAACAAAAACGAAAAAAGATGAAAAAAACAATGATTGCAATCGCAGCTGTTATTATGTTCGCTGCTTGTAACAATTCAAGTGAAGGAACTGCTACAACTGTTGATTCAACCAAAGTTGATTCTGTAACCGTAGATACTACAGCTGTAGCTGTTGATACTACTGCTTCTACACCTGCTGTTGAAGTAAAATAATCTACAGATCAAAGCATTAAGAGAGCCTTGGCTGAAAAGTCAAGGCTTTTTTTTTGAAACCTCAAATAAAGTTTATATCTTTAATTAAAGTATTAAATTTGATTAATTGTAGTGATATATGCAGCAACAGCTGTCTTGGTAAACAAAATCACCATGGGGGTTGTTGCTCGATTGAGGATAAAAATTGGATAATTGGTCCTCATTATGACACAAGTGAATTTCTATCAAGATTAGAGAATAAATTTGATAAAAAAATTTTATATGATGAAGTTTTTATAGACCATGAAGAAGGTAGTAAATTATTTCCTAACAAAAGAACATGGCAAGATAAAGGAGCATACCCAGCTTTAAGAGTAGATATGAACAGTGAAAGAAAATTCTGTATATTTTATGATCAAGAAAATAAATTATGTAGTGTTTATAATATTAGACCTAAAGTATGTCAAAACTATTTTTGTAAACATTTAAAAGATATTTTTGGACCTGAATTAAAATTATTAAATTTAAAATAGGTTGATTGGAATATAGGTAAGAAACGCCAGTTGTAAAAGTAGATGTCCACGCACCCATCTTCTACTTTCCTCAAAACCTGACCCTTAGCTCAGTAGGTTAGAGCAAGCTTCAGTACCCAAGGCTTATCAACCATGGAGAAAAAAGCAGTGCCGCTGGTTCGATTCCAGCAGGGTCAGCAAATAGATATTTGAAATAGGAGACTTGGCAGAGTGGCTGAATGCGGCGGTCTTGAAAACCGCTTTACGAGAAATTGTAACCGGGGTTCGAATCCCTGAGTCTCCGCAATAGATCTTACCTTAGGCGGTGAAACCGTGCGATGGCCGATGAATGAGAGTGAAGCGCTTAATGGCCGTGGCCCTTGAGAGGGGATAAAATATTCATCTGGTAAGTTCTACTTTTGGACCCTTAGCTCAGTTGGTTAGTAGCGGCGCGCTCATAACGCGAAGGTCGTAGGTTCAAGTCCTGCAGGGTCCACTTGGAGCTTCGGAAATTAGGTCCTGTAGTTCAACGGATAGAACAACTGCCTTCTAAGCAGTGGATACAAGTTCGATTCTTGTCGGGACTACAAAAGTTGGAAACCTAAATTAAGGTTTTTAACTTTAATTTATACCTGAGTGTTGAAATAGGTAGACAAGAGAGACTTAAAATCTCTTGGGCAGAAATGCCCGTGCCGGTTCGACTCCGGCCTCAGGTACTTATGATTAAATGTGCGGAGTGGTGAAAGCGAGTAGGCGTACGACTACCGATGGTAGACATGAGGCGCGAAACAAGCGCCTGCTGCTTTGTGCAGCGTGGAGGTTCAAGTCCTCTCTCCGCAACCAATATTTATTATAAACGTTATAATGCCTACTAAATTAGTTACTACATTCTTCGCTGCTCACGCTGGTCCTCCATTTTGGGGTAAATTAAATAGATTTGAATGGTATGCTTATTCAATCACTTCAATTTGTGGTTTAGGTGCTGAAGTAGTTTGCTATACAGATGCTGGTGATAAAGGATTTGATTATTTATCATCTATCAAAGAAAAACATAACTTAACCAACTTAACAATTAAGTTATTTGATTTAACAACAAGTCCATTCCATGATAGAATTTATAGAAATAGAATAAACAACCCAGAACTATACAATAACGAGTTTCATCCATTTTATACTTTACCAATTGCAATATATTGGTTAAAATGGCATTTTCTAAATTTAGAATATGATGAAACAAAACATGTCTATTGGATAGATGCTGGTTTATCAACTGGTTCATTGTTTCCTTATGCTTTATGTAAATATAAAGATCATGAAGGATTTGAAACTAGATTTAATCATGATCGTGAACAGGAATATAAGTTCTTTATCTTTGATAAAGCATTCAATCCCCAAACAATGGATAAAATAAATACATTTGTTGAGGATAAAATACTTTGTATGTGCCGACAAGATGTAATGGATAATGACTATAGATTACTTTCAGAAAAAATAGGAGAAGATGTTTATGATAGTATTGTACAATCAAATAAATTTCCTGTTGGAGCAATGTTTGGAGGTAAAACACCATATTTGAAAAATTACATTAATGTCTTTACTGAACTAGCAAATAGAATTCTTGATTTACCAGAACATAATTATGCTTGTACAGAACAAGAATTGATGGGTTATATTCATATTAAACACCCAGAATGGTTTAAAGATTGGACATTCAATACATTCTATCAAGAAGAATCTAGTGTATGGCCTGGTTTACTTGAAGCTGGAAATGAACTAGATTCATTTTATAAATTCTTTACAGAACCTCTTGGATAGCCAAAAAAAGTTTAGTATCTTTATTTAATGAAGATCTATCTATTAGTATTTACATTTCAAGTTTTATTTAACGTGTTTAAGACTTTAGAAATAAAGTATACTTATGAACATAAAGTAAGAGAACTAATGATTAATTCAATTTGGATTAATTTAGTATCACTTGGTTCAACTTATTTTGCTATTGATAGTTTATTTAAAGGTAATTGGTCAGTAATTATAGTTTATATAGCAGGTAGTGTAGTAGGTAAATGGGTAGCAATGACTAAAGTAACTGATTACAGAGAAAAAATATATCAACTACTTTTAAAGCGCAAATTAAAAGTAAAATAATGTATAAAATAAAACAATTCTTTAAACGCATATATAACTTGTATCGTTGGTTTTCTATTATATGGAAAGATCAAGATTGGGATGATCATTACATTTGGGAGATACTTAAATTTAAACTTAAGAATCAAGCCGAGTATATTAGAGGTAAGGATAGGTATGTTAGTGCTAAACGTGATGCTGAAATAATGATGCTATGTGTTCGTTTAATTAATAAAATACAAAATGAATACTACAGATTTGAATATCAGGATTATCATGATACTGAGTTTAAATTTATAGAGAGTGAATCCCATCCAGATATGTATGAATTAGATATAGTAGAGAAATCAGAACGATTTGATGAATATTTTAAAAAGTATCCTCTTATTTATAGATGTGTTCCTGATTTGAATGCACCTAAAAGTAAAATTGCATTTCAGATAGCAGATAATAATCATAATCGAGCACGTAAATTATTATTTAATATACTTGAAAAAAATATTGAACAATGGTGGGACTAATACTTGGTTTAATAGCTGGACTAGCACTTTTATCTTGGGGGTGGGTAAAAGGAATTGATGATATGAAAGAAAATCATCCTGACTATAAAGGTGAAGACTGGTTAAATTGGGATGAAAAAGATCATAATGACATATTTTAACTTATGTGGATTATCAAATTAAAACCCCACCAAAAGTTATTCTTTACTTCAGATACTCATTATAATCATAAAAATATCTGTCGTGGAATAACAAATTGGACTCATGCTGATGGTAATACTAGGGACTTTCCTACATTAGCTAAAATGAATGATACTATTGCAAATAATATTAACGATGCAGTAGGTCAAGATGATATATTAATTCACTTAGGTGACTGGTCATTTGGTGGGTTTGAATCTATTAGTGAATTTAAAAATAGACTAATATGTCAAAACGTTTACCTTATACTAGGTAATCATGATCATCATATTGAACGAAATAAAGATAATATTCAATCACTATTTGTTGATGTTGCACAATATAAAGTACTGAGAGTAATTGATGAAAATAGTGATGATTTAGAGTATGATTTTGTATTATCACATTATCCAATTTGTAGCTGGCATGATATGAATAAAGGACGTTTCCATTTATTTGGTCATGTACATCTTAAAGGAAATAAAAAATTAATGCCTGGTAGAGCAATGGATGTTGGAGTAGATGGAAATAATTTAAAACCATATGAATTAAAAGAAGTAATATCATTACTTGAAACTAGACCAATTAAAGCAAGTGTATTACCTTCTGATCACCACGAAAAACCTGTTATAGATGAATAAAATAGAATTATTAGGACATTACGGTTCAGACCTAATCCATGCTCAATCAGCTTGGACATCAACATCTAGAGACATTACTGATGAGAAGAAAGCTAGGGTAGGTAAACTACTTAAAATGCTAGCGAGTGAAGGACATCATACTCCATTTGAAAAATCGTCATTACATTTTTTAGTAACAGTAGATCAAGCAACACATATTCATTTAATTAAACATCGTATTGGTGTTTCAGTTAATGGGGAATCAGCTCGTTATAAAGAATTAAAAGAAGATAAATACTACATTCCAAATGATTGGCCTGATGTTCCTTGTAGTATGGAACATCTACAGAGAAAGAATTGGGCTGATATATTAGATGAATATACTAGGTATGGTAATCAATTATATCATAAGTGTTTAGAAGATCTAACACCAGTACTAGGCCGTAAACGCGCTAAGGAATCAGCTCGCTTCTTTAAAACATTCAATTCACAAATTACAATGGATGTAATGTTCAATTGGCGCTCATTCTATCACTTCCAACAACTACGTAATAGCGAACATGCTCAAATTGAAGTAAGACAATTAGCTCAAGACATGCTTGACCTGGTTAAACAGATTGAAGGTAACCCATTTAAAGAAACAATCGAAGCATTTGACCTCTGATATTTATGTAAGTGAATACCCAACTTACTATAGTAATTCCTTGTAAAAATGAAGGTAAAGGAGTTATCAATGTAATTAAGTTAATAGTAAGTCAAATTGATTGTAAAATAATAGTTGCTGATTCATCTGACGATATTATTACGCCTTTACTTCTTA